>Ga0116231_10014600_pt1 | contig 10486 bp, 6 predicted proteins | sample S1TSphgellanicum_2_FD_89695 | JGI IMG/M metagenome (GOLD analysis project Ga0116231, IMG submission 89695) | Host-associated microbial communities from peat moss isolated from Minnesota, USA - S1T2_Fd - Sphagnum magellanicum MG | ecosystem: Host-associated > Plants > Peat moss > Unclassified... | reverse complement strand
CATGTTTGTAAATGCAAAGTAATGTTATTTCTATAAACAAGAAAAAAAATAGGTCTCACGTTTGAAAAAAAGAAAAATGGCACCAATTAATAAAAAAAAAACCAAAGGAAAAAAAAAAAAAAGGAAGAAAGAAGGGAAAAGGAATGAAGGAATTGGCACTTGATCCACTCAAACAAAAAATAAAAAAATGTAACGAATTACCATATTAACATCATCCATAGTTTAATGTAAAATTAGCTCATTTCAACTTTGTTGATTATAAAAAAACTAATTAAAATAAATTTCTTTACATCAAACAATGCATAATGGAAAGAAATAACAAAATTGCCAAATATTTGGTTTTTAAAAGGACTTTTCAAAATCACATGATTCTAGTATTGCCAAAAATTCATAAAAATTTTTGTTTTTTGTGAATGAAACCATTAATCACTATTTCAAGTAAGTAATCTCCAAATGAATTTTCAAGAAGAATTTATTAAAAAAAATTTGACAAAAATGAAAAAATGAGTCCATTTACAAGTTTGATAAGGACTGTGATTTTTTATATAAGGGCTTTTTAAAAGTACTTCATTTTTTATACCCAAACAATTTTATTGTAATTTGAAGAAGGTTTATTGACATGATAGTTCAAGCCAAAGGTTATCAACATCATGTCATGTCACATCATGTCAATCATAACATTAACAAAGCCCAATGTCATGTCGTTTTAGTGTCAACGTAGGTTCAACCTAGATCAAATTAATAACTTTTCATTTAAGGGTAAACATTTCACCCCGATGGTGATTGAAAATTATAATTGCAAAAAAATAAAAATCCAAATTGTTAGATTTAACAACCTAAATCTAGTCTTGATAACTAAATTGTCATTTACAATAACACACATTAACCATTGAAATCACTTATAAATTTGATTACCAATGTGGAAAAAAAAACCCCAAAAACAATTTGGACCATTAAAAAATGGCAACTTGATTTCAGTTGCCATCTTAATGGCTATGATTTTTAATCAACTAGTCCACGCCTTGGTTATAGTCCAATGACCTAAATTTGGTTGTTAAAATGGAAAAAAAATCTGGAAAAAATCTAGACCATTTTAAAATGGTGACTTGATATTGGTCGCCATGTTAACAAGCAAGATTTTTGGTCAACCAATCCACACCTTGAAGTTCAACAACCTAAATCTGGTCACTAATGTGGAAAATTAAAATTAAAATTAAAATTGGATCATTAAAAAATGGCGGCTTAATTTCGGTTGCCATTTCAACGGCTGGGATTTTCAATCACAACTAGTCCACACCCCAATTGATGTTTGATGACCAAAATCTAGTCACAAAATGATTTATTGATGAAATATAAATTTTAATAACTAATTATGAACTTATTAATAATTTAAAATTAAAAATATGTACATAGTAAATAAATTTTTAAAAAAATTCTTATTGTGGGAATGTTTGCTCAACTTCAATGTTGACCTAACAAATTGATATGTTACAATTGATGTTAATGTGACAATCAACACAAAAATGGCATGTTACAATGGTATTAACAACCTTGGTTTAAGCCATAAAAATGAATACCATTTTAAAATATTACATTTTTTCCTTTGAATCATTTTAATCCATTGCAATGTTTATAAGTTTTCCTTATGATGTACATTTAAGCACATCATAGATTACAACTACCCAACACAAATCATGTGCAAAAAGACTTACATAAAAACATAGAAAAAACTACAAAATGAAAAACACCATGTGTTTTAGAATCTCAAATCACCAAAAGTGATTTGAAAACTCACAATTTGGATTATATCCTAACCACTAAATAATTCAAACCATGTTCACACATGAATTGGTTCCAAACTAAAACACAATTAACACAATTTAACATTAAAATAATTAAAACTTAATTGGGTAGCTAAATTAACCCTCATGACATGCATTTTGACATGTTGACATCCATGTTACAATTTAATTAATAATTTTGTCAACACCTCCAACTATCATTGTCATCACACATACAACACATAACATAAAAATACCCTAAATGGTACATCACATCCAAACCAAAATGTGATTAACTTGTAACAATGCAAAAATTCAAGCCCAAAACATAAAAGAAAAGCCATAACACCTTACATAAACGCAAGAAAATTGCAAAGCAAAAAACCTATGCTATGGAATCACACATGAACTTGTTCAAAATAAACTAATCAACTCATCTAACCTAGTTTATCCCTATCTAGGTGGGACCTCACTAAGCATCTAAACTAACACGCCTTCAACTTATAGTCATGTGGCATCATAATTATAGTTTTCACATAGGTGCCACATAGTTTATGTGTAATTAGTAGTGTTTAGTATGATTAAAATAAATATTGGATCTAATCATATAAATCATACCTATTTTTTTGGTTAGTGACAACATATATGGTTAATCATGTCAATCAAGTGATATTGATTATACAATCATTGTAATTATGATGTTAAGGGTGGAAAAGACATGTTTTTATTTGTAGGAGGATTTTATCTCCCTCATGGTCCTAGGAAGTAGTGGCATTCGTGAAATAATTTTCATTTAGGGTTACTAGGTTGGAAATGTATAGCCTTTTTTGATTGTTGATCCTTGACAACACAATCTTTTCAAATAACACCTTTCACCTCACCAATTCCAAATAACTTACCATAACCCAAGCAAATTCCAACCTTTGTCTATGTCTAATTTCTTCCTAGATGGGTTCCAAGTTCCCTAGAGTGAACACAATCTTCAACTATCCAATTAACTTTGCAGGTCATATTTCCCTTGAATCAATTGTGGGTTTTACTTGGTTAAGTTCAAGCTCAAGCTAATCATGGTTGAACACAAGCACATCAAGTTCTTCAAATTATTTGAGCTTGAAATAAATCCTTTTAAACAAAATCAAGACATAATTAAACTTACAACTTAATTCAAAACTCATCCTATCAAACAAGCTTTGCATGATTAGAATTCTTAATAAAAAACTTGAAGGTTAAACCTCACCTTTGCATCTAATGCAAGATGTTACAAAATTTCACAACAAATTTAACTATCCACACTATAAGCTCAAATTTTGATGTATGTGCCACTAACTAATAACATTTTTATTAACAACATAAATCATTATTCAAGAGCTTGAAGGGCCTATCTCCTTTAGTGGAATTTGTTATATTTTTTGCATATAGTTAAAGGGTTTATGATCTAGATATTATTTTTTGGACAATAAAAAAAAACTCCTTTTTAAATTGTGTGTAATCATTTGGTTTTGAAAACATAAGGGAAAATTTTGGTCAACCATATTAGGTGGTTAGTCAATAACAACTATTTAATTTGAAAAAAGAAAAGGTCCACCACCATGGATTTGAACCCTTCCCTCTTGGCATACATCTAGCTTAACGTGACCATCCCTTAAACTAAACCACAAAAGGTTTTAACCAAGTGCAAAACAAGCTATTTTATTAACTTCTTAAAAGTAGATCTCCTTTTCTTTTATTCTCCATGAAGAATGTAGGTTTGTATAATTCAATGATAAATGGATTATTTGCCATGAACTACAATAATGTACCAATGAGTTTGAAATCATGTGCATCTAATGTTGGGTTCTCAATGCTTGACAAAATGATAGATATTGTCAAATGTAATATAATGTTTAACTTCTTGTTAGTCAAATATACTAAACCACTTGTTCAAATGAAACCTTTTACAATTTTGAATTATTTATATCCATGCAAAATGGAAGTAGATCAAATTTTGTGTTTAATCAATAAAGATTTTGACAATATTGCATGTCAAAAATGAAAATTTGAATGTTACAAAATATACAATGTGCCATTAATCGCAAAAGTTACAAGGTGAAAAGTTTGCAATAATAAAATTCTTCAACTCTAAATTATGTTCATGTAGTTTGAGTTGAATTCCTTATGTTTTTGATTGATTATAACAAATTATGAATAGCCATTAGACAATTGAACATGAAATTTTCCTATTCCTTGCAATAACATGAATTATGTGACCACTTTTCATATTACATTACAATAATGTTGAGCAAATACAAGGCAATGATGTACATCACAAGGACATTACAAAAGAAAATGCATTAAGTACATACATTGTACAATTTTAATTTGATCAAAACCCCAAGCAATGTTTTATTCAAGGAGATTCCTAATGTTTTGTGACCTTCTTTGATTTTCTTAAGAACCTTTGGTTTTGAATTTTTAGATTTTAAAAAAAATCTTTAGCTCCCATTTTTTGAAAGTTTTCAAAATCAAAATAAAACTAAGTTCCAAGTTTTTGCAAATTTTTAAAGAATTGGTTGTTTTCATGAAAGAATTAAGAAATAATGAGCAATTTAGGGTAGGTCATTTGAAATCTAATTAAGGGTCAAAATCATTCCTTTGATTTTTTAAAACTATTTCTCAAAATGAAGGAACCACCCAACATTGGTGATTATTGTGGAGGAACAATTTGTCAAGATAATCATCATCTAGTTTTTATGTGGGGAATGTTCAGTGCACTACCTTTACTACATTTATTAATGTGCAATCCTCGTTTTACCTTTGACAAATTCTAGTGATGAATAATCAAAATTGGTATATGGGGCATTTTTTGAAATCTTTCGTATGGTCGTCCATGGACCATTCCAAAGACAATTTTAGAAATAATTGCCTCATTTTCATGCCTAACTACTTCATTTCTTTTTTAATAACTACTTCCTTTCCCTATTAACTTTCGTAATAACTATCTCCCACCTTTCCTAATAACTACCTCCATTTTATGATTACCTCGTTTTTTTTTCTCTATCCACCAACATGGATATGAAAAAAAAAATTAACATGTGACTTTTGATGTCCATGAAATGTATATTAATTTAAATTAAACTTGACATTGACATAAATAATGATGATCTATTGAAAATCATATGAAAACACAAGAAAAAAACAAAAAGTTGATCGTGCAATAACATGGATCTCAAATTTTTATATTGACTAATCTTTAACATTGACTTAAAGAAGCAAAACAACTTTTTCATTGACCAAGACTCAATTGTAACATCAAGGGTAAAAAACATATTAAGTATCCAATCAACCAAATTACAAAAACAATAAGTCAAAATCATTTAGTTAATTGAGAATTACAATGTAATTTAGATTGATACTAAGCATGGTTGTGGGTTTATGCACATCATATAATTGACAAAGAGTTCAATTCATTATTAACCAATAAATAAATTATCATGATATGTAGTTCATTTTTCATTTGCATCAATTGATTGTTTAGTATACATTTTAATCTTCAACTATTAACATACACCCTTCACAAAGATGCAATTGGTATTTTGTATATGAATATAATGCAATTTCATTCTATTTTTTCAATCTTTAATTCAACCTATGTGTCACCTTTTGAAGAAGATCAAATCTTCAAGCAACTTGAATGAACTTCCTAATGAAAGGCATTCATGAGATTTAAGGTTTGGCTTGGGTACCAAGCCCCTCATTTTAGGAAAACCCCAATGGTTTTACCTTACACATTATCCATTGCCCTAACCAATACTCCATAAGTTTGTTTGTTCAAAATGCATTAAGAGCATAAGCTCACAAAACTAAAGTTGGCAACATACAATATTAGTACACAAAATCTAGATTGAGTTTCAACTATCCAATTGAGTTTATCAATCTAATGGATGCACTTCAACACAAGCAAAGCAAATATGAAAATTGAAAACTATGAAAATATCTCAACTTTCCATGATACATCAAAATATGAATTAGAATTACAAAATTTGACAATATGTTATAGACTTCATCAAGATTTCAAGCTTGCATTTATCCCTTGCCAAAAATTTACTTAATTTAAAATATATATATATTAGTAGCTTTCAAATATGCAAATTAAAAAAAAAATCTGTTTTAATTAGTTGGCTAAAAAGACTCTTCTGATGAATGGAACAATAAGACATTCACCCTTCAATTTTGAAGACAATTGTTGTGGAACACAATTTATCTTTAAATTTACAAAATTATAATAGAAAGCTTCAAGACTTAAATAATAAGAAACATCCTCTAAATGAACTCAATGAGTAGTGAGATTGGTGGCACTCATGTGGGAGATCAATGGCACAAAGTGGGGCATCTACCAATTAGACATTTGTATGAGTGTTATAAGTAAAATTTGAACCATGTGAAGTATTGCATGAAAATTATAACAAAGCACAATGAGTATCATAATCATAAGCCTTGATCAAAACTTAGCCACAGGACCACCATCACCACCAGTGAAGTTGCAATAAACTTGTGATCAACACTGAGCTTGAGCCTAACATTTACAGGTAAATATTAGCTAAAAAATTTCAAAGAAAACACTTTCCCAATTGCTACCATAAAAACTATACACATCACAATACTCTGTAATGAGGGACTCAAGATTTATTGCAGTACAACTGTCAACAAAGCATGTCATCTCCTAACAGCTTCGCCCTTTATGGCCAAATTCAAACAAAATCATGAGAAATGATGAAACCATATTCCATGGTTGGGTAATTTGACTGCAAAATGAAATTGAATTAAAAGAAGGGTTCCTGCAGAGTATAGCTAGGTCTCCCATTGTCATTCACACATTGATTTAGAAAACTTCCAAGTTCACTAACCAAAATTTTACCCCAAAATTTGCAGAGAGGCAAAATCTTATCTTTTGCAGTTGTTTGATTAGGATTTCTGGTCAATCCAAGCTTCTGTGAGTGGAATCCATGTTCTCTGTTGTTGCATGCTGGAGTGGTCTTAGACGGTCCTTGGAGCAAACCGCTGTTGTTTCAACTTCAGAAGAATCTGCACATTCAGAAACACATGCCGAAATTTCTGATTTCTCAGCTGGAAACTCGTGAAGGAAAATCCTTGACTCAAATGAATAGATGAAGACAGTTGGGAGCGATTTGTCTTCCTAATCTACCTACAAGAAAACCCTTTTGCTTGATACACAACACCAAGGTTTGCCATCCCAATTTGACTGATTGCACACAACAATATAATAACAATCTTATCACAATCTTGCACAAGCAAGCTCAATGTAGTACAATATGATATTTCTCAAGAGCACAAGCTGATGTAAACCTACCAAACTCTATTGCAAGAAAGCAACACAACAACAAGAAAAAGAAGAGAATTTGAAGAACAACAACAACAAATGTATGAGTCCTAGGTATCTTCTTGGCTTCTCCCCCCTCATGTGAAAAACATTACAAGTTCATCTGACATTGTAGAGTTCATCTGGTCCCAAATTCCGAAGAATGTTCACCATGTGTTACTTTGAACAACTTTGAGTTCATCTTTTGGTCTCATATTTTGAAGAATGATCACGAGGAATGTTCATTATGTGATATTTTGATCAACTTTGAGTTCATCGTTTGGTCCCACATTTTGAGAAATGTTTATGGAGGAATGTTCACTAGGTGTTACTTTGAACAACTTTGAGCTCATTTTTTGCTCTCTCATCTTTTTGAGGAATATTCATTCTCAGTTGGTTACTTTGACCAACTGTGAATTTAATTTTTGGTCTCTTATTTTCAGGAATGTTCACTCAACTGCGAGCTGAACTGTGAGTGTCATGTTTTGGGATCTTCATGGAACGTTCTTAGCTGGTTTGAACTTGGAACTTGCCAAAAGGGAACCAGTGTTTTTCGTTTGTAGCCAAAGTGGCGACCAGCCATAAGAGGACGTAGAAAAAGTGGCCATCATCCCTCCGGAGATTTAGCCAAATCTGACATCAAACCAAAGATAAAGTTTTTTTTTTTATCATCCCTTTTTTTGGGGGGCTAGATAATGAAAACCAAGTATATGAATCTGGAGATTTTACACTTTTTTCCTCACTCCTGGAGACTAAAAACCTCCAAAATCATTCCTTTTTCGAATTTCTAATTTGTAATTTTTCTTTTTGGCGAAACTTCGACAGTAAGAAAAAAAACACCGAAGGGAACAGAGCGCAAGTAAGGAGCTGCGTGTTTTCTAACACTAAACAGAAGAAGGATTCTCTGTGCGTCTCGCTCACCTCTTTCATACGGGAGACATCAGCCGTTCTCTTGCGTGGTGAAAACGCGCTTGCTTTCTTAGCATCTGACAAGCTCATTGCTATCACTTCGGCAGGAGACTTCGGTCTTCGAGATTCGGACATGACGTCTACGGCAGCTGTGATGACGTTTTGGGGAGTGGCGCTCCTGCTGTTCATGGTACTAGTACTTGGAAACTCATTGTCCAAGTCAGTGAGAGATGAAACTGTTTTCCAGATATTGCTCTCAGTGCCCTCTTTGATCCTGGTTTCCATTTCCCGATAGCATTGTTCCTCCTTCTCCCTGAACAAAAAAACATCCATAACGATCCCTGTTTGTGTCGACGGTTCATGTCCGCATTCGATTGCTTGCATTTCCAGTGTGTAGATGATTCATTTTCTCTCTCCTTGTATTCTTTGCTAGGATAGAGGGTTCATTCTTTGAGGGCTAGAAGGATCGGTCATACCGGTTTGTGTACTTTGTAACCCGAATTTGAGCCGCTCTCTCTGTGTAAAATGCTTCACGCTGTATTGCTGCTTCCTCCAGGATCTGCTGTCCAGAAATATCCCCAAGGAATGCAGATTGGATCATGCTACATTTGCCACAGATGATACCAGAATATGGTACTATGTTATCCGGAAGCTTGCATAACTTCTTAGGATGGTGAGTGTTTCATTGCTACTGTGAATGAAATCTCTTCATAATCTTGTCAAAACTCTCTCTAGTCTTTATGACGATAAATATCTTCTGCTTTGAAAGAGAGAAGATACCCTTCCGTCGGTCATGTTCTGAACTTCTGACAGTGACGGCCTTGCTAGAGCAATGTGTTACGTACGCGGTATTGCTGGTCGTTTGATTCTTTCCGTCTTTCTTCGATTTCCAGAGCATTGTGCTTGTTCCATTCTCTGCATCATCCATTCGACTGAAGAGCTGTCAGTTGGACATGCACAAAGCTTGTCGAACCCAGGCAGGGTCGACAATGATTTGATGCTCACATGTCATCAAACACGATGCGAGCTTTTGTGCAGATGCCAAACTACCTCAGTAATGCTCTTTCTAGTGTTAGATCCCATAGCGAAATGACACTCAACCGGATTTGATTCTGGAGAAGTATACGGATCTGTGCATTGATAATATGCAAGGTTTTCTTAGGAGCTAGAGACACTAACCAGAGGAGAGAGAGAGAGAGAGAGAGGATGTAAAATCTGGACACTTCCTGTCACAAACAGATACGAATTCTATTTGAATACTCATGAGAGGACATAAGAACACAATCAGATGTGAGCAATTCACATTTCTCTGAGTTTTATTTGTTGATGCCGACAGTGACATGAAGCAAATGGATTTTCAAGGGTTGAAGACTCATCCTTCTTTTCTTTGCTTGAGAGCAAAGTTACCTGAGAATCTGAGACTCCTCCTCGGGTGGAGGAGATCGACATTTTGGGCTGGAGTGAGAATCGTTGTCAGTATTCCGCAAGAAGGCTGGGACTCCATAACGGCCAACGGACACTGGAACTATGCATTGCCCATGATTGTCAGAGGGCGGGATAGGGAGGGCAAGAGTGGTCGAGACGGGGCCCGCCTGTGATAGGAGAGGAGGCCTCGACAATATTTCAACCTTGAGGAAGCTTTCTCGACCTCCAGGTACGGCATCTCTTATATTCCCCACTACCTTGTGTTTGCTATCTTTCGCCATCTCTTTTTCTCACTCAAGTGCCAGGCTACAAATGTATACTTGCCAAGACAACAAAGTGCACTATTACCGCAGTGCAAAACATGATTCAAGCTCTATGTTGTGTATTTATGCGTGATATCTTCTGAGATCCTTGTCCCTAATCTTGCAGCAGTTAATCTAATTTCGGCTAATATTGCCACAAGAGATTCTCAAAACCTCTTAAAAACTCACCATCATCATCATCATCATCATCTTCTTCTTCTTCTTCTTCATTCTTCATCATTTTCTTCTTGTTCTTCATCGTCCTCTTTCCGTTGAGGTTCTCAAGGACCCAAAAACGAAACCGCTCTGATATGAAACGCTCTTTCTCTCCCCTTCTTGTTTGGTAAAGAGACTACAGTACCTACGACACACCTAGCAGTTATAATCAGTGTTTTCTTTTTCAAATTTGCTAGGTATGTTGGCCAGAAGAGGACGTGGCCAAATTTGGCTACAGGTCAGAGAGGAAAGTAAATGAGTTTAGGAATACTAAAATTTATTGTCTAAATATGGCGATTTTCAAATTTGTCTCCTCACGATGACTGTGATAAGGTGAGTGGACTGAGGGAAGTATTAGACTAGTAAGTCGACTTGGCAGCTGAAGCTCTTTTTTTTTTTTTTTTTTTTAATTTTTTTTTTTCTTTGTGGAGTGGTTAGGTAAAAAAGGTCAAGGGTTTTTTTTTTTTTAATATGTTAAAGGGGGATGGGAGGGAGTT
>Ga0116231_10014599_pt1 | contig 10487 bp, 11 predicted proteins | sample S1TSphgellanicum_2_FD_89695 | JGI IMG/M metagenome (GOLD analysis project Ga0116231, IMG submission 89695) | Host-associated microbial communities from peat moss isolated from Minnesota, USA - S1T2_Fd - Sphagnum magellanicum MG | ecosystem: Host-associated > Plants > Peat moss > Unclassified... | reverse complement strand
TTCAAAAAAAGAACTTCTTCCTTTTGGTTCTATCAACTTCACGAAAGCGAGACAAAAATGGCAAGCGAAAAACTGGGAATTGCGTTGGGCATGATCGAAACCCGCGGCCTGGTGCCGGCGATCGAGGCGGCCGACGCAATGACGAAAGCCTCCGAAGTGCGCCTGATCGGCCGCCAGTTCGTCGGCGGCGGCTATGTCACGGTTCTGGTGCGTGGCGAGACGGGTGCGGTGAATGCGGCCGTGCGCGCCGGCGCCGATGCGTGCGAGCGCTTGGGCGACGGCCTGGCCGCCGCGCACATCATTGCGCGCCCGCATCAGGAAGTGGAGCAGATTCTGCCGCGCTACCCTGAGGGCGATCTGCTGATCTCCGAAGTCGCGGCGCAGTAGCAGAGCGCAGGGTGGACTTCGCCTGATTGGCGTTGGTATAGAAACCGTAGCGTGGGTTTTAACCCGCCGACACACGACGGATCTGTGCCACGACGTGGGTTAAGACCCGCGCTACGAAGCTTATGCGGCGCAAGAACCGGGAGCGAAAATCATGTCCGAGACACTGAAGCTGCCGGCGGGATGGAAGCCGGTTTCCCATCCGCCGTCGCTGTTCTGCCGTTACGAGTTCGAAAACTACGCGGCGACGCGCGAGTTTCTCGATGGGCTGATGCTGATTTCGGAAGAGACCGGTCTCTTCCCGGATCTCGGATTCGGTAAAACCCATGTGAATGTCACGATCCATGGGAAGGACGGCAAGATGCCTGGCCCGGCGGAACTCGAATTCGCCGAACGCGCCGCCAGCCTGGCCGCGGCAGGCCTGTCCTGATGAGCCGGCCGCAGCAAAAACCGGCGCCGCAGCCGGCGCCGGCAGGGTTGAAAATCGTGGAGAAGCCGCCGCAGGAACCCGCGGCCAGGCACGAGCAGCCCGCGCCGCCCGAACCCAAGCCCGAGGCGGCAGCGGCGGCGGTGTCCAGGGCGAAGGCGCGGCAAAAACTGCATCCAGCGCGCATCTGGCCCGACTGAGCGCAGGCCACAATGACCATGCCTGTCGTCGATGTGGCGGTTTGCGTCGTGCAAAAACCTGATGGGCAGGTGCTTCTGACCGAACGCACGCCCCGCCAGGTGGCCGCCGGATTTTGGGAAATGCCCGGCGGCAAGATCGAGCCCGGCGAGACCCCGGCGCAAGCGGCCGCGCGGGAGTTGCAGGAGGAGACAGGGCTTGCGGCGACCGGCCTGACGCCATGGATCGCTTACGAGCATCAGTTTAACACCAGGCGCCTGCGGCTGCATTTTTTTCGCACGCGCGCCTGGCAGGGAACGCCCCGGGGCGGGAGGGGCAACGTCTGGCATGGATAGACCCGCGCGCGCCGCAAGTGGGGCCCATTTTGCCGAGCAACGACCGCGCGCTGTCCGCGCTGGCTTTGCCGCCCTCCTATGTGGTTGTCGATTTTGGCGCGCGGCGTCGCGCGGAGGATGGTCTTGCCGGTTTGCACGACGCGCTGGGAGATGGCGCAACGCTGATCCGTGTACGCCTGCCGCCGGCAGCGCCGGGGCAGAGAGCCGCCTTGCTGGCGCGTGTGGCCGCCCTGGCCGGCGCCTATCACCGCAGCAGCATCCTGACCGCATCGATCATGGAGGCGCGCCGCGCCGGTCTGGCAGGCGTGCATTCCTGCAGCCGCGAATTGCGGCGCCTGACCGCGCGCCCGCCCGTGCGCGTTTGGGCGGCAACGTGCCACAATGACGCCGACCTTGCGCGGGCCGTGTCGCTGGGCGCGGATTTCCTTGTCCTGTCCACGATTCTGCGAGACCCGGAGCGGCCGCATCAACACCCCATCGGATGGGATGGGCTGCGCCGCAGCACCGCTGCCAGTCCGATCGGCATTTACGCGCACGGCGGGTTGGGGCCGGCCGACGCCGCGGCAGCCGCGCAAGCCGGCGCCGCGGGGCTGGTGCTCAGCGCCCTCCTGGAGTGGGCTTCAGCCCAACCCTCCCACCACCCAGGCGAAACGGCGTGGTGGGCTGAAGCCCATCCTACGGCATCTGTGGTAGGAGCATAAAAATCGAATCTGGGAGCTTTTGATGCACTCCGCCTTATGGCTGGCAACACTCGGCCCGCTCTGCCTGGCCTGCCTCGGCACCGTCACGCACGGCAGGCGCCTGCCGTCCGCCGATCAGGTGAGCCGCCTTGCCATCGGCGCCGCCCTGATCACACTGCTCGTCGCCGTCACCACCATGCTGTTCGTCGCCATCGATGGGCCGCTACATACACCGATGATCGGAATGAGCGGGATTGGCCTCAGCCTCTACGTGGACCGGCTGGCGGCGGCGATGTTTCTGCTCGTGTCCTTCATCGGCGTCATCGTCGTTGCCTACAGCCGCAACTATCTGGAGGGCGATCCCGGCCATGTGCGCTTCACCGGCATGCTGTGCCTGACCCTCTCGGCGGTATTGATGGTGATCCTGGCAGGCAACGTGGTGCTGTTCACATTGGCCTGGATCGCCACCAGCCTGGGGCTGCACCGGCTGCTGGTCTTCTATCCGGACCGGCCGGCGGCGCAACTGGCGGCGCGCAAGAAATTTCTCGCCAGCCGCGCCGGCGACATCTGTCTGCTGATCGCGGCCGGGCTGCTCTACCGCATGGCCGGCAGCCTCGACTACAGCGACATTTTCAAGGCGGCGCATGCGCTGCACAAGGATCGCGGCGTGTTCGACAGCACGGATGCGATCGCCCTGCTGCTCGTGGTGGCCGCCATGCTGAAATCGGCGCAATTCCCGCTGCATGGCTGGCTCATCGAAGTGATGGAAACCCCAACCCCGGTCTCCGCCCTGCTGCACGCCGGCATCGTCAATGCCGGCGGCTTCCTGGTGCTGCGGTTTTCCGATGTGATCGCCCTCTCGCCGCCGTCGCTGAATACGCTGGCGATCCTGGGCGGTTTCACCGCCTTGTTCGGTTCGGTGGTGATGCTGACCCAGACATCCATCAAGCTGTCGCTGGCCTATTCGACCATTGCGCAAATGGGCTTCATGATGCTGGAGTGCGGCCTGGGTGCGTTTTCCGCCGCCGTGCTGCATATTCTGGCGCATTCCTTGTACAAGGCGCATGCGTTTCTCTCCTCTGGCAGCGTGATCGACATCGCCCGCGGCTCATGGACGCCGAGCATCGTCGCCAGGCCGCATCCGGCACGTCTGCTGATCGCCATCATTGGTGTTCTGCTCATCACCTTTGCGGTCAGCCACGTGTTCGGCGCCACGCTGGGCGAAAAACCCGGGGTGTTCGCGCTTGGCGCGGTTCTGGTGATGAGCCTGATCCATATGGTGGCAAGCTCCATCGATGAGCGGCCGAATTCCTATGTCATCGGCCGCGCGCTGCTGCTCTGCGCGCTGGCCGCCGGCCTGTATTTCGGCTTGCAGCACATGGCGGAAAGATTGATGGCAGGGACCCTGCCGGCAACGCAGGCGGCACGTGGCCCGGTGGGCATCGCGGCGGTTGCGCTGGTCGTGATATTATTTGCGGCCATCGTGTATATGCAGGGCGCCATCGCACGCCGCGCACGTGAGCCAAGATGGCAGGCGCTGTATGCGCACGTGGCGAACGGGCTTTACGTCAACACGCTGGCGAACCGCCTGGTCATCCAGCTCTGGCCCAGCCGGCCGGTGCGGCCAGCGCGTCCCGCGGCGGCGGAAGCGGGCGTGTATCCATGACCAACGCCGCTGCTCTGACCACGGAACTCGATCGCAACGCGGCCGCGCCCGACCGCGACGCCTTGCTGCGCGCCGCCATCGCCGGCGCCTGCCAGCGCATCGCGCCGGTCTGGCCGCTGAAAAGCTTTGTCGCCGTCAATCCTTTCCTCGGCTTCACCAGCCAGAGTTTTCATGCGACCTGCGCCACCTTGCACCGTGTGGCACGGATCGACATGCTGATGCCGCGGTCATATTACCGGCATTCTGTTCAGGCCGGCATGGTCACCGACCAGGATATCGAGGCGGCCCTGGCCGCCTCCCCCGGCGAATGGCACGCGCCGAAAACCGTCGCGGCGTTGAAAGCCGCGATGCTGCAGGATGCCGCGGAGAAGGCGAAACATCCCGCGGTGGTCGCCACCATTGCCGAAGTGCTCGATTCGCTGGCGGCCGGCGACCGGCTGCTGTCGCGCACCGCTTTCATGGTCGATGAAATCTCCAAATGGTGTGCCGCCTATTTCGACGAAGGCCAGTCCGTGTGGCGTCTGCCGGCGCGCACGCTTCGCCCTTACGCGGCCTGGCGCGCCGCCATGCGCTACGACCTCAACCCCGAAGTGCGCGGCATCCGCGGATTTCGCAAACTCATCGGCGCGCTGCCGGAAGATCCGGTGCGCGCGATCGGCGACGTGATCGATCACATCGGGGTGCCGGCCCGCGCCATGGAAGATTACCTGCACCAGATGCTGCTCGATATCGGCGGCTGGTCGGCCTATGCGCGCTACATCGGCTGGAACGCCGAACTTGCCGGCGAACAGGACGACACGCTGGTGCAGCTGCTGGCGATCCGCGTCGTCTGGGGCTATGCTCTGTTTGCACAACGTAACGACGCCGCGTTTACGGCGGCATGGCGCAAGGCCATGGCCGACGCCGCGATGCAGCCGCTGGACGAGCAGCTGGGCGACGACCCGGATCTGCGCACCGACCTGCTGCTTCAGGAAGCTTTCGAAATTGCCTATCAGCGCCGCCTGCTGGAACGTCTGGCGGCGAACACGGCCCCGCAAGCGGCACCGCCGCGGCCGGCGCTGCAGGCGGCCTTCTGCATCGATGTGCGGTCCGAAATCTATCGCCGCGCGATGGAGGGTGTTCGGGCCGATGTCGAAACGGTGGGATTTGCCGGATTTTTCGGCTTCCCGATCGAGTATGTGCCGATCGGGCATGTCACCGGGCGGGCGCATTGCCCGGTTCTGCTCAGGCCGCAATTCAGGGTGTGCGAACGCGTCACCTCGGCGTCCGAGGCGGAGAATGCCAGAATCCTCGACCTGCGCCTGCTGCGCCGCCGTGTCGCGAAAGTGTGGAAAGCGTTCAAATTATCGGCGGTCACGTCGTTTGTGTATGTGGAGGCCACCGGCCTGTTCTTTGCCGGCAAAATCCTCAGCGATACGCTGGCGCTGACGCGAACCGTCACGGACCCGAACACGGATGGGCTGGACCCGCACTCCATCCGCCGCCTGGGGCCGGGGATCGCGCCGCGCATCGTCGGCGGCCGGCGCACGGGGTTCGAACCCGAAGAGCGCGTTTCGATGGCGGAAGCGGTGCTGCGCGGCATGTCGATGACCACGCGCTTTGCGCGCCTGGTGATGCTCGCCGGCCATGGCAGCACGACGGTGAACAACCCGCATGCGTCTGGCCTGGATTGCGGCGCCTGCGGCGGCAACACGGGGGAGGCCAACGCGCGTGTCGCCGCCGCCATCCTCAATGACAGAGATGTGCGCGAAGGGCTGCGCGGCCGCGGCATCGACATTCCGGACGACACATGGTTCGTGGGTTGTCTGCACGACACGACCACCGATGACATCCGCATTTTCGACGCGGATGCGGTGCCCAATTCCCACGTGGCCGACCTCAAGGCGCTGCGCGAGCTTCTGCACCGCGCGAGCAGCCTCGCACGGCTGGAACGCTGTGCACGGCTCGGCATCCGGCGGGACGCGCGGGCGGAGCGGCGCGTGCTGGCGCGCAGCCGTGACTGGGCGCAGGTGCGCCCCGAATGGGGCCTGGCGGGCAATGCCGCCTTCATCGCCGCCCCCCGCGCCCGCACGCGCGGCGTGGATCTCGGCGGCCGCGCGTTTCTGCACGATTACGACTGGCGCCGCGACGGGAATTTCGCCGTTCTGGAACTGATCATGACCGCGCCCATGGTGGTCGCGAGCTGGATCAATCTGCAATATTACGGGTCCGTTGTGAACAATGACGTGTTCGGCAGCGGCAACAAGGTGCTGCACAATGTCACCGGCACCATCGGCGTGCTGGAAGGCAATGCGGGCGACCTCAAGGTCGGCCTGCCCTGGCAATCCGTGCACGACGGCGTGCGCTTCGTGCACGAGCCGTTGCGGCTCAACGTGTTCATCGAAGCGCCGCTGGACGCCATCGGCGGCGTGATCGCCAAGCATGAGATGGTGCGCGAGTTGGCCGACAACCGCTGGATCCATCTGTTCGCCATCGCGCCGGAGAGCGGCGCGTTCTACCGGTATCAGAAGGACGGGCAATGGGCGGCCGTGCGGTCTTAGAGCAGCGCGCCAGACCCATGAGTCGTGGTACTCACATCTTCGTAGTCGTAGGGTGGGCTTTAGCCCGCCACGCAAGGGCGCCGCGGGCGATGGTGGGCTGAAGCCCACCCTACGCGAGCTACGACCCCGCTTTCCCCGACAGCACCGGCTGCGCGAGGTAAAGGCTCGGGAACAGGGTTTTGACTGCCTCCACCTTCGGCATGTCGTTGATCGCGATGTACGGGTGATCCGGATGGAAGGCCAGAAAATCCTGGTGATATGCCTCGGCCGGATAGAAACCGGTCAGCGGGTCCACGCGGGTGGCGATCGGTGCGTCATAGACGTGCGCCGCATCGAGTTGTGCCACATAGGCCTGCGCCACCCGTTTCTGATCGTCGTTGGCGGTGAAAATCTCCGAGCGGTATTGCGTGCCCTCGTCCGGCCCCTGCGCATCCTTCATCGTCGGGTCCAGCGCGACGCTGAAAAACACCTGCAGGATCCGCCCATAGGAAATCTGCGCCGGATCGAAGGTGATTTTTACCGACTCCGCATGGCCGGTCGTGCCCGTGCTGACGGTTTCGTAGTCGGCAGTGGAGGCCTTGCCGCCCGAATAGCCGGCCAGCACCTGGCGCACGCCTTTGACGTGTTCGAACACGCCCTGCACGCCCCAGAAACAGCCGCCGGACAGCACGGCCGTCTGTGTGCCGCTGCCGCCCGCCGGCATGTCGATGGCGGGCGGGGGGACCAGATGCGGCCCTTCCGCGCGTGCCGCGCCGGTCAGTGTCACCGCGGCGAGGAGTGCCGCGGTTGCGAAATTCTTCATGTGCTGGCTCCGGCTTTATGAAAGGAGAGGGCGACGCCGTTCATGCAGTAGCGCAGGCCGGTCGGTTTTGGTCCGTCATCGAACACATGGCCCAGATGGCCGCCGCAGCGGCTGCAATGCACTTCGGTGCGGTCCATGAACAGGCTCGTGTCGGACTGCGTCGCGACCGCATGTTCGATCGGGCGGAAAAAGCTTGGCCAGCCGGTGCCGCTGTCGAATTTCGTGTCCGAGGTGAACAGGGGAAGGGCACAGCCGGCGCAATCATAGCGACCGGCGGCAAATTCATGGTCCAGCGGGCTGGAGAAGGGCGGCTCCGTCCCCTGTTCGCGCAGCACGTTGAAGGCCGCCGGCGACAGCAGCTTGCGCCATTCGGCCTCGGTGTGGGTTACCTGATAGGTGGCCGCCGCGGCGCCGTGCCGTGCGAGCAGGCCCAGGCCCAGACAGACCGCGGCACCGCTGAGCAATGATCGTCTTGTCATCTGCAAACCTCCATGTTGAACGCCCTTCGCACAGAGCGCCGACGCGGTTACCCTTCACCTTTGGGGTAACCTTTATCTGGCCAGCGGCGAAGCGTTTGCGAGACCTCGGAATGCACATGCCCACCACCAACCCACATCGGCGAGCCGCCCAGTGAGCGCCGCCATCACAGTTGCGACTTTCGATGGGTTTCGCCAAGGCCCGCGCCTGTGGCACATGGGCGCCATGAAGGACGAGGTGCAGAGCCGTGGGCTCCCGGTGCTCATGGCCGCAGCGCAGGCCGGCGACCGCGCGGCGTACCAGGCGGTGCTGCGCGCCTGCGTGCCGGTGGCAGCGGCCGCCGCGCGCCGCCAGGGCCATGCGCCCGACGCGGTCGATGACGTGGTGCAGGAGGTGCTGATCACCGTGCACCGCGCGCTCGCCACCTATGACCCCAGCCGCCCCTTCGGCCCCTGGCTGCACGCCATTGCCAACCGCCGCGCCGTCGATGCCTGGCGCCGCCATGGCCGCGCCGGCGGCCGCGAGGTGCATGACCCGGAGGCCTACCTCGCCCACGCCGACAGCGGGCCGGACGCCGATGCGCAGACGGATGCCGGTTTTCAGTCCGACGCGCCGCCGTCGCCCGCCTGCCCGCCGGCCAGCGCGAGGCCATAGAGTTGATCGGTCTGGCGGAGAAATCGCTCGATGAGGCAGCGGCGGTCACCGGCCGCAGCAAAGGGGCTTTGAAAGTGAATTTCCACCGCGCGCTGAAGGCGCTGCGCACGCTCATGGTGCAGGGCGGCGATGTCTGACCTGAGCGAGGCCGCCCAGCAACGCCTGATCGCCCGGCTCGCCGGTGAGTTGCGGCCGGTGACCGTGCTGCCGTCGCCGTGGAAGCGCGCCGCGCTGTGGCTCGGCGCGGCCCTGTGGTTCGGGCTGTTCCTGTCCATTTTCGCCAATTTTCAGATGCTGCGCGTCCGGCTGCTGTCAACGCCAGACATGGGGATCGCCGAACTCGGCGCCGTGCTGACTGCCATGCTGGCTGCGGTGGCGGCGTTTCAGACCAGCGTGCCGGGGCGCTCCGCGCACTGGGCCTGGCTGCCGGCGCCGGCAGTTCTGCTCTGGCTGGGGGCGAGCACGGTGGGCTGTCTGCGGCTGGGGCCGATTCCCGGCACGGAGCCGGAATCGCCCATGCACCCGGCGGTCTGCGCCTGGTTCCTGCTCATGGTATCGCTGCCGATGGCGTTCCTGCTCATGCTCATGCTGCTGCGCGCCTGCCCGCTGCGCCCGGCGCTGACCGCCTCGCTCGGCGGCCTGGCCTCGGCCGCCGCGGCGGCGGCGCTGCTCACCCTGATCCATCCGTTCGACGCCACTGCCGAGGATCTGGTGGTGCACCTGGCCGCGGTGATTGCCGCGGTGCTGGCAACCCGTGTGCTCGGTGCCCGTAGGATGGGTCTTGACCCATCATTGCGCGCGCGCTGATGGGGAGATGATGGGTCAAGACCCATCCACCGCGGTGATGGGGAGATGATGGGTCAAGACCCATCCTACGGGCTGCCACCACTTCCCATGCTTGCCGCGGCCGCGCGTGCGCTCAAGGCCGGGCGGCCCGCCGAGGCCGTGGCGCCGCTGCGCGAAGCCGCGCGCCTGTCGCCAGGCAATGCGGCGATTTTGCACGACCTGGGAGTCGCCTGCCTGGAATGCGGGCTGCTCGGCGAGGCGATCGCCGCGTTGCAGGCCGCCATCGCCGCCCGCCCGCGCTACGCGGATGCGCATCTGCGCCTGGGCATTGCGCTGGAAATGGCGGGCGCGTTCGATGCCGCGCTCGCCGCCTATCACGCCGCCGCAGAGGCGCGGCCGTCGCTGGCCGACGCCAGCTATCGCGCCGGCGAGCTGCGCGAAACCCTGGGCCAGACCGGCCGCGCCGCGCAGGATTTCCGCCGCGCCGCCACCGCAGCCCCCAAGACCACGCAGGGGCGCATCGCCGCCGCCCGCGCGCTGCTGGCCGGGAACCGTGACGAGGAGGCGGAGAAAACCCTCCGCCGGGCGCTGGCGCTCGACAAGACCAATGCGGTGGCGCTGGAGCTGCTCGGGAACCTGCTGGCCGACGCCGGCCGCTTCGACGAGGCGCGCGAGACGCTGCTGCGCGCCGTGGCGCAGGATGCCCGCCGCGCCGGCAGTTATTATGACATCGTGCGCTGCCGCCGCATCGGCCCCGAGGATGAGGCGCTGATCGCGCGCATGAACGCGGCCGCCGCCATGCCCGGCTTGCAGCCCGCCCAGCGCGCGCGCGTGCTGTTGGCCTTGGGCAAGGCCGCCGACGACCTGGGCGATTACGAAACGGCGATGCGGCATTTCGATGCGGCCGAGGCGATCCGGCGCGACATCGTCCGCTTCGATCTTGCCGCCTTCGAGGCGAGCGTCGAGCGCATGACCGCGCGCTTCCCCGCAGCCGCGGCGGGCGGCGGCGATGCGACTCCGATCCTGATCCTCGGCCTGCCCCGCTCCGGCACCACGCTGGTGGAGCAGATCCTCTCCGCCCATCCGGACGTGGCCGGCGCCGGCGAACTGCCATTCTGGACCGTCCACGGGCAGGCCTGGGACCAGGCGGGCGCCCCCGCCCCTGACGCAGCGTTCCTGGCGCGCCTGGCCGGAGATTATCTGGCCCTGCTGCGCAGCATCGCCCCTGGTGCTGCGCGCGTGACCGATAAAATGCCGCTGAATTTCCAATGGGCCGGGCTGATCCACGCCGCCCTGCCGGGCGCCACCATCATCCATTGCCGCCGCACCCCCATCGACACGGCGCTCTCCATCCACCAGACCCATTTCAACCCGCGCATGGAATTCCCCACCGGCGGGGCGGATTTGGTGGGATATATCCGCGCCTGTCAGCGCCTGATGGACCATTGGCGCCGCGTGCTGCCGCCGGAGCATTTCATAGAGATAGGGTACGAGTCGCTCACCGCCGACCCGGCACCGGTCATCCGCCGGATGCTCGA
>Ga0116231_10014598_pt1 | contig 10487 bp, 6 predicted proteins | sample S1TSphgellanicum_2_FD_89695 | JGI IMG/M metagenome (GOLD analysis project Ga0116231, IMG submission 89695) | Host-associated microbial communities from peat moss isolated from Minnesota, USA - S1T2_Fd - Sphagnum magellanicum MG | ecosystem: Host-associated > Plants > Peat moss > Unclassified... | reverse complement strand
GAGAAAAATGTTATAAATGTGCTCCATTTTGCTGATTGTACGAGCATATATGATTGGTCCAGATGGTTTGCTATTACTGTACGATCATAATGATTGGTCCAGCTGGTTTGCTATTACTCGGTAATGTCCCACCTATTTGGGAGATTGAGTTTTATGGGTGGGGTTGGAAAAAAAAAAAAGTAAATAACTAAACTTGGATGTGAGAAATTTCTTTTGCAAGGTCACACAGACTGAGCAGCAGCGCTGGGCATGCTTCCCACACACAATCTCTCCTGCACTCTAATTACAATATTTGACACTAAAATCTCAGAATACATAACCAAAACATTGTAGAAAAAAAAGAGTCTAGATGCGCTCATTTTCTTGCCCTCCAAGCATCTTATTACTTTTCAACTACGTGCTCTCCTCCCTCCATGATCTGCTCTGTCCAAGGCATTTTCTGTGTTCAAATATATAAGGAATGAAATGGCAAAGTGCTGTTAAAATGTTCCTCACCCATGAGCAATGGGTACCAATTAGATGTTAATATTAGTGTAGGTTCTATTAAGTTGTTATTGGGTGCAACTAACGTTTTTTTTTATGTGTTGATGGGACCTTCACCAAAATTTATAAGCCTTGGAACAATTTGTCCCATCATAGCTAGTTTAGTGGGCGAAAAAAGACGTCCTACATGAACAACACAATTGGGATGGACCAATATGGGTTATTCATTTATTTGGACCTTGGGTACCTAGGGTCATATCATAACATCATATCCTTCACCAATCAATATTCACAAATCATGGCATTAGTATTTTGTCCATACATATGAGTAGTATTTTGAGTACTTATTGGGCAACCCTAATTACATGGGCGAAGACATGTTTGTGATGTGCAACATTGGGAAGCATGAGTTGGCATTTGGAGTTCATATGTATGTTGTTAAGACATACAACAAGTTACATGCAGGTTTGACATTTCATTTCATTTTAAGGTTTGGTTTAGGGTTTTAGGTTTTAGGTTTAAGGTTAGGTTTAAAGTTCATGTTTAGGGTTTTACATATAAGTTTAAGTTTCTAGGGGAAATATAAGTTTTACGATTTGGTGTTCATGGTTAAGGTTTATCTATAGGTTTTAGGTTTAAGTTTAGGGATTAGACTTAAAAGTTTAGGTTTTTACATTAAACATGAGGTTATAAGGTTATAAGGTTTTAGGGTTTTAGATCTAAAGTTTAGGTTTATGTCTAGGGTTAATGCTTTAGGTTTAACAATTAGGTTTATTGTTAAAATTATAGGTTTATAGGGTTATAGGGTTTTATGTTTAGAATTAAAGTTCATTCTAAGGTTTCAAGGTTTATGTTTTAGGTTTTACGTTTAGAGTTAAGTTTATGGTTTTAGGTTTAGGGTTTATAAAGTTATATGGTTTTGGGTTTATAGGATTGTAAGGTTTTAAGGTTTAAGTTTAAAATTTTAGGGTTTTAAAGTTAAAGTTTAAAATTTTATGGTTTTAAGCTTTAAGTTTTAGGGTTTAGGATTAAGTTTAGGGTTTATAGGGTCATAGGCTTTTATGTTTATAATTAAAGTTCATTTCTAGGGTTTTAAAATTTAAGTTTAAGGTTTTACGTTTTAAGATTAATGTTTCAAGTTTTAGGTTTAAGATTTAAGAGTTTTACGTTTTTGGTTATAAGTTGAAGGTTTAGGATGTTAGGGTTTTACATTTAATGTTTCAAGTTTTAGGTTTAGGATTTAACGATTTTAGGTTTTTGGTTTTAGGTTAAAGGTTTAGGGTGTTAAGGTTTTAAGTTTAGGGTTTCAATTTATAGGTTTAAGGTTTTAAAGTTTTAATTTTAAGGTTTTAGGTTTTAGATTTAGGGTTTTTTAATTTTTAGTTTAGGGTTTCAAGTTTTAGGTTTTAAGTTTTTAGGTTTAAAGCGTTAGGTTCAAGGTTTAAAATTTCATGTTTTAGGGTTAAGTTTAGGGTTGCATTTAAAAGTTTTAGGATTTTAATTTTTTTGAAAAGTGGTTAGACTAACTTATAACAAATTGATGCAAGTTTCCAAGTTAGAATGGAATGGGGCATTGGTGGATTGAAATTCAAACACCTTGAAGAAAGCTAATGAAATGTTTTGATTCAATAAATAAAGTATAGTCATTTGTTAAGGGCTACTACATTATGACTAACTTTTTACACATGTGTTGCTAAGATTTCACAATTGGAGTTATTGGCAAGCACCATAATGACCTCATAAAACATGGTTGGGATGGTGACTATTGATTAAAGGTCTAACAAATCCTTGACCTTACCCTTGAACTCTACATCCGTAATGACTTCACACTCCTTAGCTACCTTTAAATTGGCTATTTTGAAGGCATTTTTTTTTCTATGCTAACATTTACCTTTGTTCTTAATAGAACCTCCCATTCCTCCACACTAGCTGTCAATTTGTTAGCAATAGTGGCAAGGTTCCTTGATTGTGATTACAGCATCTCCAATTTGGTCATTGGTCTTTCAATTGATGTACTTGTAGATGTGGCAAGAAGTATAATTGACAGCTTTAATGTTTCATTTGATGTAGGGTTAGGAGCATTAATAGAAATTGGCCAAAATGTAACTACTATATTTGTAACTACATGCAACTACTAGTCATTTGCAACTACCTTTGGACATTTTTGCAATTATTTCTTATGTCGGTCGTATTTGCGACTACATTGAAACTAGTTTGCAACTATTTTGATTTTCATCCTTCCATGTGAACAACATTTAGTTTGGTTTTCATTCAAAAAGAACAATTTATGTCCCATTAGTTATAAATGTGACCAATTTAGCTGCAGCCTTGTGAATATACAAAGGTGTATTTTGTGTATTTTAAATAATATAATTGGGCATATTAAAATTTACAAATGTATATTTTGAATGTATATGAACGACCATGTTACATGTGTATTCAAATATTATTATTGACATAAATGGCCTCAATATTATGGTTAAATTATGTATATATTTTGAGTATATTAAAATTTTATGTAAGATATTTACTAAATATATTGTGCCCATATTACAAGTTTATCCAAGCTATTTTATTATACTCTTTAAAATTATTACAAATGAAATTTATTACTTGTATTATATTATATATTTATATTAATTACATATAATTTTAAAATAATTTTATTTTACTACATAATGATGATGATGATATTAATATAATAGAATAATAATAATATAATTACTGAAATTAAAACCATTATGCCTATTAGAATTATTATTATTATTATTATCATCATCATCATCATCATTATTTTTGTTAGATATTTATAATTTAGAGAAATTATAAAAATTGACATAATAATTTTAAAAATAATTAACTAATTAAATTAAGTTAGTTAATACTTCTAATGATAATTTTTTTAAATGACTGAAATATAATTTTTATATTCAATTATATTATTATATTATTTTATATTAATTACTGTAATAGTTAGTAAGGAAATCTAATAAATTATTATACAAATGCAGAAATTATTTTCAAAGGAATATGTATTTATTAAAACTAAAATATTTGTTGTAACAATTCATAAATAGCTATAATGAGTGAAGTAATAATATGAATAATAAAAATAAAATAGTTAATGTTGGCTACCAACTAACTATAATAATAATTCAATTAATGTTATTTTTATTGTTAAATATTTATTATTAACTATAAAAATGAAAAAATAATGGGAATAATCATAATAAAATAGTTAGCTTAAGATAAGTTTTATTTATATTATTAGTTAGCTATAGTTATAAATAGTTAGCTAGTTGGATGGTTTATTAATGAATTTCTAGTTTATTTATTTAGAAAAATTATTAATTAATTAGTCTATATTTTATTCATGAATTAATTAGTAATCTTATTAGTTGACTAGTTAATTTATAAGTTAACTAGTTAGCTAATTAGTTGATCAATTACCTACTTAATTATATAATTTTCAAGATGAGAATGAAAACCAAAACATATGGGATAAACTTTTTAATTACAAAAGTAGTTTGCAACCAAAATGTATAGTCATATTTGCAACTAGAAAATTTATCCCATATGTTTTGGCTTTTATTTTCATCTTGAAAACTATATAAATAGGGTGTTTCACTTTACATTTTCACATTTAAAAACTTGGGTTGGGATGAACCAATGAAAAGGGCTTAACCCAAAATAAAATATAAGTATTTGTGTATTAACACCTAACTACCTATCTCCCTAATTTACCTACCTACCTAAATGTTGATTTAAATTTATTTTGGACAAATTCAATTAAATATACCACATGGCAAGTTCTTATTGCACCACGTGTCATAATCTAAACCATCCAAACATAAAAATAAAACATATTGGATTATTTTTAAATTATAATAAAATATTTTTAATTATTAAAAGTTGGGACACGTGTCAACACATAATTTGTTCTCATTGTTCACCAAAAAAGTCGCATCCTAATTACAAGTGATCGTATGTATATGACTAATCAAAAGATGAAGGTGTATTTCATTGACTTTCATCCAAAATTCCTTGTCATTTATGACTATTGTCAATGTAACTTGTCCAAGGTGACTATGAAGATTTTAGTTGCAAATGTCACCTGCAACTAAACATTAATTGTAAGGACTAGTTACAAAATGGCCATTTTCTACTAGCAGAATAAAATAAAATAAAAGGTTACGAGAAAATGATTAAAAGGACTGGTTGTACCTTCTTTCAAATGTTGTTTTTTTAATCCATTCCATGTTGCATGTCCATCAATTGATTTCAATTGTGCCAAAACTTAATCACTTTGCAAAACAACCATTTCTACACCTTCTTCATTAGTTGTGTTTGCCTTTAGTTCCTTCAATGTATTTTCTAGTCTATTTTTTAAGCTTTCCTTTTGGAAAATAGATGTAAGGAACTTCGACTTGTAATCTACATAGATAGTTTTCTGAACATGGTTGGGTACAAATTGTGTGACATTTTTTTTATCTTGGTTATAAAACATATTTAGTGATGCTTATAGGAGTTGGTTAAGGAACTCAAATGTATAAAATCCACAATGCACCTTGGGGCTTTCTCTTTCTGAAGTGCCTTTGTGGGCCTCTTATTAATTAGTATTTCATAATCACTTTCTTGGGCCATGAATTGGTCAAGGTCAATTCCCTCCATACCTTATTGACCTTGAAATGCACTTGAATAAATGGAATAGTTAACATATTTTGTGACTTTGTATGAAGGAGAAAGATTTAAGGTTTGGCAACTACAAGGTCTAATAACAATTAAAAGACACCAAGTAGAAGGTTTGCATTTTGAGACCATGCATAGATATAGGTTGTATAAAAAATAAAAATGAAATTGGAATGGTTTAACATTTCAAGACTTCAGGGTTTGATAATAATTCAAAGAGACCAAGTTTAAAGTTATGCTCCTTTAATGAACATGTAACCACCACTAAGCATAGATGCAAGTTGTACTAGAAATAAAAAACAAAAATAGAATTAGAATGGTTTAGGGTTTGACAACAAGTCAAGGAGAGTAGGTTTAAGGTTATGCTCTTTCAATGAATTTGTAATTGCCACCATGCATAGGTAGAAGTTATACTGGAAATAAAAAGCAACAACAAAATTAGAATGGTTTACGGTTTCAAGACTTCAAGGTTCGATATTAATTCAAAGAGACCAGGTTTGAAGTTGTGCTTTTTCAATGATTTTGTAATTGCCACCATGCATAGATAGAGGGTGTACCAAAAATAAAAAACAAAGACAAACTTGGAGTGGTTTAAGGTTTCAAGACTTTAGAGTCTATTAACAACTCAAAGAGACTAGATTTAAGGTTATGAAATTGAGACTAGAATCTGTAATCACCACCATACATAAATAAAGTATGTACCATAATTTTAAAAAAAGGCAAAGACATAATTCTAAAATAGCAACATGCATATATAGATAATGTGGTAGAATTACAAAGATAAAATTATGAGAATTTATTTCCATTTAGCTTTGTATAAAATTTGTGCCATTTAAAATTAGAAAGTTACATTAGAAATTTTTTTATGAATCATAATATATGGGATAAATTAGGTCAATGGGATCCAAACACATTGTCAAAGATTGAAGTTCAAACTCAAAACACATTTGGAGTGACTACTTTAAGATACCACTATTGGCAAGTTGTTGGAGGTAGGATCTATGGTTAATTCTAACTACTTCCAATGCCTTTTAAGGAAGATTCTTGCCTATAAACATAACCCATGCCTTATTCACTCGATGAAGACACCAAAACATTAAAGGTGTCAAGGGCAAACATGTGAAAATGTGTTGCATAACAATAGAATCTAGGAGAGGAAATAACAAACTAATTTTTTTCTTTTGAACACATTTGGATTAGGTTGGGATTTTGGGGATACACAAGTTTATAGGATGTGGTGTTAGAATTGTTTGAACATGAATGTGTGAAGTAGGTTTCTTGTGCGACTAAACTAATTTTCTTTCATGTAAGGTTTGTACAAATTCACACACATTGCAATAGAAAGTGGAAAAAGACCACACACACAACAAAAATGACTACCAAATTGTGAAATTTTCCACACGGTTGTAAAAGACTTCATCATCTTGATAGGGTTTGACATCTACTATCACCATGGCTCTAAATGGTTTGCGCATCACCTGCAAGTTGACCAACTCCTCAAAGCAAAAAAATGAACTTAAAAAGGTTTTTCAATTACCTAAAACCTTTAATGATAGGTCAACCTCCTCCAAATGCATTGTTGACTAACTTGACATGTGTGAAGGATGTAGATAATCAAATAGTTGACCTTTTCCGAGTGCATTATTGGCTAACTTGGGACGTGTGACCAACTTGGAATGCGCAAAGGACACCTTTAATTAGGCCAAATGCACTACCAAATGCATTGTTAACTAAATGCATTATTGACCAAATGCAGTGTTGACTAATCTGGGACACATGTCGACAAAAATGTGTTGTTAATCGTCATTGACCTAGGAGGTGCATTGGTAGAAATGCACTACCAACCATTTTGTTGAACCACATAGACTTGGCCAACAATGCATGCGGCCTTTGTGTTGCTTATCAAACCACGGAAAGTATGCCAACGTTAGTAATGATGAAAAAAAAGACTTTGCAACAAACATGTATGCAAATAGACCATGGCAATGACGCAAAAAAAAACCTCGTAGATAATATGTGAACAGACCTGGCAATGATGTGATGAGAAAAAACTTTTTAGTCAAAATGTGAACACACCTTGGTAGCCAATCAAAGAGAAAAGACCTTGCCAAGTTTTAGCAATACCTTTTTATGCTAATGTGCTTGCTATGGATTGACATCAACATATTATTTGTTGATACGCCTCCTAATTCATTAAATGACCTTCAGGTGCTCAACCTCAAGCTTTATTGATGTACCTACAAATGTCTAACCTTTTCTTTTGTTGATGCATTAGCTTTCAAATGCACAACCTTTTTTTATGTTCATGTGCCTACTACCTTCAAGTGCTTACCTTCAAATGCCTCCTTTTTCAAGCATTGGACCTCCCCATTTGAAAAAACTCCAATGACATTCAAACAAACTAAGAAGATTAGACATAGAAATGGCTACTTGCTCCTTCCACTACAAACCCTAAAGCCTATTCTCTCTTCCCGTTGTCAAACATCGCACCTGTTGAAAAGAACACAAGGCAAAACTTGAAACTGCACTAGAATCGATACATTTCCAAGTTTCACCCCATGTTTTTTTCCTTCGTCAACTCCTCACCGTGTGTTTTTGACTACGCCCTATGTTTTCAACAAACACAAGGTACTCACCCTAGTTGTTTTGTACTTTACAGACAACTTTATTATAAGTTCAAGTCCTTGTTTACTTTGAAATTCAAGAAAACTTACAAAATTGGTTCAATTTTGCACAAGATAAATGAAAGTCCTAATGGTGATTGCAATAATGCCTTCAATGTTTAGTGATACCAAACTTAGGTTAAATGAGAATAGAAACAACTTTTGTGTGAGTAAAATTGAGAAAACAAAACTAATCCTAGAATCCTCCCTCTCCTACCCCACCCCCAAAAAAGATCCTAGGAAAATCTTGGGTGCCTATTGTCTCACCTCATCTGTTGCCCTTGAATATTTATTTTAAAATAATGGTCACTGATTTTTGCTTGAGCTAGGTAAGCCCCTATTTTGTTGATTGTTGATTGAGTTGGGGGCCAGGGGGCCTTTGGGGGGGGGTTGCACCCAAGGTTTTTTTTTTTTTTTTTCCCTTTTTTGGCAAGGAGACACTTTGATTTGGCCCATCAAAATTTTCTTGGAAACATTAGGCAATCCCCAAAATAAATAAACAAAATTCCTTCAGCATCCTTTTACAAGTTGTGAAAGTAAAACTTGGGCAAAAATTGTGGGATAAAGTATGGTGCTATTGGGAACATAATGGGGAACATGTTGGGAACATCATTAGAAACCTATGAGAACATAATGAGAACATGGTGGGAACAAAAAAGTCCAAAAGTTTTCCTATCTCCCCTCTGCCCCTGAAAGGAAAAAGATGGACCTGCTTAGATGCATGTTGAGCAGTCTCATTGGTTGCATGAAAATTCTATTGTTTGAACTTGAGCTCTCAATGGGCTTTCCCTTGTTAAGATACCATAACACCCTTTGGCACCTCAATGTCGAATAATTAATTTAATTTATAATTCAATGGTTAAAAATTGAATTCTGAAAATTTTGGCAATCTGTATTAAATTTATTATAATCAAATGCTTACAGAAGAGAAGTTTAGTGCTTTTGTGGTTAGGTGACCAGTAAGTTATTGCTATAAGCCATTCGAAGAGGAGGTGGTTTCTTTTTTGTCATAAATAACTATTAATATCCAAAATATTCGGCAAATTAAAAAATAATTTAATTTATGCCGAACCTGAAAAAGTGCTATGATACTTGGTTGGAGAAGCCAGATGCTGGGTGGACGAGAAAATTTAATAAGTAGAGAAAGGACCTTTCTTAGAAGATGCATATCTTATTTTAAGGTTAGTTTCGTCATTAAATAATCCTCAAAATAGTGACATGAAATTTTATGAAAATATGAAGTTGACATGTTGAAAATCATCATAATTATCATAGGCTACATTTTGAATAATTTCACTATTCACATCACAATATCATAGTAGATGATGGAAAAATATATAATTTCAAAATTTTAAAAATGAATTCATTTTTTTGAAAAATATATATATTCATTTTGTCAATGTGGAAATTGACCATATGCTATGGTACTACTAGGTCAGACAAATCATATTGCATATGGACAAGAAAATGTATTAGGTATACTAAAACTTTTGGAGTCTGAAGGATGCACAAAGTGTGCATGGAGGAGCACTTGGCACAAGTGGCCATAGAGGGACCCATTCTCTAGTTCATTTACTTGTCCATCAAGCATCATCCAAACTTGTGCAACCAAGTAACCACTCAACTGCTCATTTTGCTTGAATGCTCAAAATCGCAATTGGCCAACCAAGCTCCTAAAATAGGTACCAAGAGTTGGTCAGCAGCAAAAGTTTTCATTGCAAAATTTCACAAAAGTTTTCTCAAGAACTGAACCCAAAGATTCATTGCCAAAATTTCCAATGAAAGTGAGTGGAAAAAATACCACACACAAAATTTGTTGAACTAGGACGATAACTTTCATGCAACTTTAATCGTACCTAATTACAAGTTAGAACACCCCTTATACATGATTATGAACAAAAATAACTAACAATGATTCCTAAGTGTGGATTTTTGTTACAACTTTTAAACTGTGTCTATAAAGACAATAGACAAAGGTTACACTTATTTTAGTGTCAGAAAATACTAGTGTTGGACTGGTATTGTAATACCTTTTCAGGTTTGCCAAGAATTAAATTATCTTTGAAAATGTCAAATTTTCTATACATAATCTGCTTGAAATGTTGAAATTTAAGAATATTATGTGGAAGGGCAGAATACAACATTTGATAGAACATTATTTTCCCCCATTTTTGCAAAAAGAAGCAGTAAAAAAATTTGTAAAAAATCTTAATATTTTAAGAGGTTGAGAGTCCAGGGAACCTACCAAAGAATTTGGCTATGTTTATTGTCAAAATTTCTTTTTTTATTTCTTTTTGCTGCCAAAGTGAAATTTAAAATATAAAATAATTATGCTGAACCTGAAAAGGTAATACAATATGAACTTTTGAGTGCACCATGTTGGTCATGAGATTGGGTCCAAGATTAATGATTGGTTTGATATGAGGTAGGTATATTTTTGTGTTGTATGTTTCTTTGAATTTTTAAAGAACCATTAGTTTTGATTCTTAAATATTCCAAAATCAGAGAATTGTCAATTTTGATTTTTGCAAAAAAAAAAAGAATCAAAGAATTGCCGGTTTTGGTTATTTCAAAACCATTAAAGAATTGATGGTCTTCATCAAAGAATCCACAGTTCTCCAACCAATTCTTAAACTTTTTCATGTTTTTGAG
>Ga0116231_10014596_pt1 | contig 10488 bp, 8 predicted proteins | sample S1TSphgellanicum_2_FD_89695 | JGI IMG/M metagenome (GOLD analysis project Ga0116231, IMG submission 89695) | Host-associated microbial communities from peat moss isolated from Minnesota, USA - S1T2_Fd - Sphagnum magellanicum MG | ecosystem: Host-associated > Plants > Peat moss > Unclassified... | reverse complement strand
GCTCAATCGCGCATGTGCGCTAAAATTCAACTTGCGTGAACTGGATTCCGAAACCATCTGCGTCTCTCTCGATGAAACCGTCACCCGCGAAAACCTGAGCGCCTTATTTGATCTTTTTGGAACCGCTCCCGGCCCGGTCGCTGCCTCGATCCCGGACAACCTCGCGCGCAAAACCGATTTCCTCACCCACAAGGTGTTCCACGAGAACCGCTCCGAGCACGCCATGCTGCGTTACCTCAAGCGCCTTGAGGATCGCGACATCGCGCTGAACCGCGGCATGATCCCCTTAGGCTCCTGCACCATGAAGTTGAACGCCGCTGCCGAAATGATCCCGATTACCTGGCCCGGCTTCGCCAACATCCATCCCTTCGCGCCGCCCGAACAAACGCAAGGTTACGCCACCCTCATCGACCGCCTGAAATCCATGCTCGCGCGCGTCACCGGATTTGCCGCCGTCAGCCTGCAACCCAACGCCGGTAGCCAGGGCGAATATGCCGGCCTGCTCGCCATTCGCGCCTACCATGACGCCCGCGGCGCGCCGCAGCGCATAAAATGCCTGATCCCCAGCAGTGCGCATGGCACAAATCCCGCAAGCGCCGCCATGGCAGGTTTCGATATCATCGTCGTTGGCTGCGACGCGCTCGGCAACATCGACATTGCAGATCTACGCACCAAAGCCGAGAAACACGCCGACACTCTTGGCGCCCTGATGATCACCTATCCCAGCACGCACGGCGTGTTTGAAGACGGGATCAAGGAGATTATCGGCATCGTCCATGCGTATGGCGGCCAGGTGTATATGGATGGGGCCAACATGAACGCGCAGCTCGGCCTCACCAGCCCTGGCGCCATCGGCGCCGATGTGTGCCACCTTAACCTGCACAAAACGTTTTGCATCCCGCATGGCGGCGGCGGCCCCGGCATCGGCCCGATCGCGGTGGCCGCCCACCTGGCGCCCTACCTGCCCAATCACCCCTTCCGCTCCGATGCTGGCCCCTCCACCGGAATCGGCCCCGTCTCGGCCGCGCCATTCGGCAGCGCCGGCATTTTGCCTATCAGCTACGCCTATATCCGCCTGATGGGCGCCAAGGGCCTCAAGCGCGCCACCGAAATGGCCATTCTCTCGGCCAACTACAGTGCGGCCCGGCTCAAGCCGCATTACCCTATCCTCTACACCGGGCGGGCCGGCACCATTGCGCATGAGTGCATCCTCGATTGCCGCGGTTTTGCGGCGAGCACCGGCGTTCTGGTGGAGGACATCGCCAAGCGCCTCCAGGATTATGGGTTTCACGCCCCCACCATGTCCTGGCCCGTGCCCGGCACACTCATGGTCGAACCCACGGAAAGCGAATCACGCGAGGAGCTGGACCGCTTCTGCGACGCGATGATCGCCATCCGCGCCGAGATCGACGCGATCGCCGAAGGCCACGCCGACCGCACGGACAACCTGCTGAAGAATGCGCCGCACACGGCCGCCGAGCTTGCTGCCGCTTCCTGGCGCCACCCTTATTCGCGCGAACAGGCTGCCTACCCGATGCCGCCGGCAGCCAAATACTGGCCGCCCGTCAAGCGGGTGGACAACGCCTATGGCGACCGGAACCTGGCCTGCACCTGCGCGCCAGTCGCCGATTACGCCGAGGCCGCTGAATAGACCGCTCGATGGTTGCTGCAGGTCCCCCTCTTGCGGGGCGGGGTGGGGCTGGCTTCGTCCCGCGCAGCACATGGGAGAAGGAAGGGCCTTCTTTTTCCGCAGAAAAAGAAGCAACAATATGTTGGTCCTGGCGGTGGTGCAGCGCGGCAGCGTGAGCCCCCACCCTCAAAACTCGACACGAATATCCCATTTGCTGCAATTGCTCACTTGGCCCTATCTCCGTGAGCATCAAACCCATCGGTCCCTAGCCCATATCCGGGCGCTGAAAGAGGGCCGGTTCAGCCGCAAACCGCAGGACACAGCAGACGCATGAAGGTCGCGACCTCACCAAGCCGGCATCTTCGCACCATGTCGGTTGCAGCCGCATTGGCTCTCACGGCCTGCACAGTCGGCCCGAAATTTACCCCCCCGCAACCCAGCACCGGGCCATCATGGAACGACCCCTCCGCCAAGCGGGCAGATCACATCACCCCGCAATCCGACCCCGACCCGAAATGGTGGTCCGGCTTCAACGATCCTATGCTCGATCGGCTCATCGAGATGGCGGTCGCGGGCAACCTCGATCTTCAGCAGGCCGTGCTCCGCGTGGTCGAGGCCCGTCAGAGCGTCGCCTCTGCAAGGGCCGCCGGCCTGCCCTCCCTCACGGGCACTGCCAGCTACAACCGCGAACAACTCGGCCTGGGCGGAATCCTGCAATCCCGGGGCGCTTACAGCGGGCTGAACGCGCTCGCCGACAAGAGCAATCCCCTTAACGATGTCCTTGCCGGCAATAAGGGACTCGGCACCTACCTGTCCGAGGGCGGCAACAGCTTCCTCAGCACGGCCACTCAGCCGATCGGCCTTTTCCAATACGGGCTCGATGCCTCGTGGGAGCTCGATCTTTTTGGCCGCGTCCGCCGCTCCGTCGAGCAAGCCAAGGCACAGACCGAGGCGCAGGTGGAAGCCACCAACGACGCGCTGATCATGCTCGAAAGTGAGGTCGCCAGGGCCTATGTACAGCTCCGTGGCGCGCAGGCCCTCACCGCCAGCCAGCTGGAAAATGTCAAAACGGCGCAGGATTCTCTCGCCCTGACGCAAACCCGGCAGGTTCAAGGCCTCGCCACCGGCCTCGATGTCGAACAGGCCCGCACGCAGCTCGCGCAAACCCAGCGGCAGCTCCCAGGCTACGAAAATCAGCAGCAGCAAGCGCTGAACCAGCTCAGCGTCCTGGTTGGTCAGCCCCCCGGCACGCTGGACGCCATGCTCTCGCCCACAGCGAAACTCCCAGTTGTTCCGGCCGTGGTCGCGGTGGGCGTGCCCTCCACGCTGGCCCGCCGGCGCCCGGACATAAGGCAGGCCGAGGACGAGTTGCATGCCGCCACCGCCAATGTCGGCATCGCCGTCGCCGGCTTTTATCCCGACATCACGCTCACCGGCAGCCTGGGCCTGCGCGCGATCGACGCGAGCTACCTCGCGAATTGGGCCAGCCATTTCTACACGCTCGGCCCCAGCCTCTCCTTGCCGATCTTCCAGGGCGGACGCCTGACTGCCTCGCTCCGTCTCGCGCGCGCCCAGCAGATCGAGTCGGCGCTCCATTACCGCGGCACCGTGGTGAATGCCCTCCGCGAAGTTGAGGATGCGCTTGTCGCCTATCGCACCGACCGTATGGCGCGCGACCGCCTGCTGGAGGAGGTAAACTCGGCGCAGATCACGCTTAACCTCGCCCGCGCGCGCTACACCAATGGTGTCACCGACTTCATCCAGGTGCTCGACGCTGAACGCACCTTGATCGACTCTCGCCAGCAACTGGTGCAGACCGACGTTACTCTGACCAGTGACGTCGTCGCCCTTTATCGCGCCTTGGGCGGCGGCTGGGAGGCCGAAACCGGCGCCCTGAAATCCCCCACGCTCGGCGAAACGCCCGCGACGCCCGCCGCACTCGACAGCCTGTCGCCCCCAGTCACCAATTAACGTGAGGCGGGCTGGTTCGCAGCCCACCCATCCCGCCGCAGCCAACCCCAGGCCCCGAGCGCAAGTCCGATCGCGCCCCAGGTCGCGTTGTAATTCTCAATCGCCGCCACCCCCAGGATAACGGCAGCAAGTTGCGCGCCGAACCCACCGCCCCAGGCAAACCCAAGCAGACCCAGCACAAGCGACCCTGTGCCCCAGAGGTAATATCGTTGCAGCCAGATCAGCGCCGCCCGCGGCATGCACGCCATCGGGGGAGACGCTCCGACACACACCGTACCCCACTCCCGGGGCTCGATGAAAGTGGCCCGGTAGGCGATCAGCCCCACTGTTACAGCAATCACCGTTGCCAGCCCCCAAACGTCGCGCCGCTGCATTGCCAACCCTCACCTTGCCTGCCCGCAAACCGCCAGTAAGCTGGGGCCGCCCCTTCCCGGTCGAAAAACCGCCCCGTCCATGCCCGAGTCCGAAAAACCGCCCAGCTTCCAGGACATTATCTTGCGCCTGCACGCCTACTGGTCCGCCCAGGGCTGCGTCATTTTGCAACCCTACGACATGGAGGTCGGCGCCGGAACCTTCCACCCGGCCACCACCCTGCGTGCCCTGGGCCCGAAACCATGGCGCGCCGCCTACGTCCAGGCCAGCCGCCGCCCGAGCGACGGCCGCTACGGCGAAAATCCGAACCGCCTGCAGCACTACTACCAATACCAGGTGATCATGAAACCAAGCCCCGCGAACGCGCAGTCGCTCGTGCTGGAAAGCTATCGTGCCATTGGCATCGATACGGCGACGCACGATTTCCGCTTCGTCGAGGATGATTGGGAAAGCCCGACGCTCGGCGCCTGGGGTCTCGGCTGGGAGGTCTGGTGCGACGGCATGGAGGTCACCCAGTTCACCTATTTCCAGCAGGTCGGCGGCATCCCGGTGGCCCTGCCCTCAGCCGAATTCACCTACGGCCTCGAACGTCTGGCCATGTATGTGCAGGGCGTTTCCAGTGTCTATGATCTGGATTTCAACGGCCAGGGAGTCACCTATGGCGACGTGTTCCTGCGGGCTGAACGCGAATACAGCGCCTATAATTTCGAAGCGGCCGACACCGCAATGCTCCAGCGCCATTTCGCCGACGCGGAAATCGAATGCGGCGCCCTGATCGCCCGCGCGCTGCCTCTACCCGCCTACGATCAATGCATCAAGGCAAGCCATCTGTTCAACCTTCTAGATGCGCGCGGCGTGATCAGCGTATCAGAACGCGCCAGCTACATAGCCCGTGTGCGCAATTTGGCCAAAGCCTGTTGCGAAGGGTGGCTGGACGGCGAGAGATAAGGAAGAACGTTCTTTTCTGAAGAAAAGAACCAAAAGACTTTTATTCCTGCGCTCGCGGAAAGATGCTGGCCATGGCCAAGCAATGTGAAGCGGCAAGACATTAAAAGTCTTTTGCTTCTTTTCTTCAGAAAAGAAGAATCTTCGTGTCTTGCTTCGCCTGGCGCCAAAAACACTTCCGTGTGATCAGACCTGCCTGCAACTCCCGCATGTAAGCGCGGTTTCACAGTCCATGTCGTTTCATGCAAGAGAGTTACCTGGACCAACCGCGGTTGCCATTCCGGCGCGCGACGAAGCAGCCCGCATCGCAGACTGCCTGGCCGCCCTGTTCAACCAGGCACAAACACAATTCGACCACATCGTTCTATGTGTGAACAATACGTCGGACGATACGGCGCGGATTGCCCGATCGCTAAGAGTTCCCGCACCCACAAAACTGCATGTCATGGACTATTTTCTGCCTGAGCCGTGCGCGCATGTTGGGCAGGCCCGCTGGCTCGCTTTTGAGAAAGCCTATCGTCTCGTCGGGGACCAAGGCGTTCTGCTGACAACGGATGCGGATGGCATTGTCGACTCCCATTGGTTGCACGCCAATCTGGCGGCCTTGAAGGCGGGCGCTGACGCTGTTGCCGGCTGGGTCGATCTCGATCTGGAGAGCCGGCACCAAATCCCCAGGAAGCTTCATGAGGATGATGCGCGTGAATGCGCCTATGACGCATTATGCGACGAAATCCATGCGCGGCTGGACCCCGATCCGGCCGATCCCATGCCGCGCCATACCCAGCACTCCGGCGCGAGTATCGCCGTCACCGGCCGCATGTATCGCCGATGCGGCGGCATTCCGGCCATCCCGAGCGGCGAGGATCGCGCCTTCATTGCTGCCTTGCGCCGGGCCGATGCACGTATCCGTCACGCACCGGAATGTCATGTTACCGTCTCGGGCCGTATCGATGGCCGCGCGCCAGGCGGCATGGCGGAAACGATCCGCCGCCGCATGGGCGCACCCGACCTGTTCCTGGATGACCGCCTCGAACCGGCCGACCATTGTGCCAGGCGCGCGCAGGCGCGCCGCAAGCTTCGGCTTTGCCTCACCGATGCAACGCTTCTGCCAGCCTTCGCGGAGGAGACTGGGCTTTCCCAGACCGCGCTTGGCCATATGCTTCGTTCAAACACCTTCGGCAGCGCCTGGGCGTTTGTGGAATCGGAAAGCCATGTTCTGAAGAGACAAAAGGTGCCGATAGCCGACTTGCCCAACCAGATGCGGCGAGCCCAGGAGATTTGCGACCTGCTTCGCCTGCAAAGCGGGCGCATGCCGCCGGAACCGCCAGCCTCTATCGCCGAAGCCGCGGATTAGCGCCTTAGGGTGCCCCCATGAACCTGCGCGTTCCAAAAGGCACTCTTGCTGTGCCACTCAAAGCGGAACGATCCGAACTGCGAAGCCGCCGCGATGCTTTGCTCGAGCACATTCGCCAAATCGTGCCGGCCATTCAGGACCGCGCGCCCATGCTTGATCAGGACAAGCGATACCCGAAAAAGGACATTGCTGCATTGCACGAATGTGGCGCGCTCGTGGCACCGCTCCCATGCGACTACGGCGGTCTTGGTCTTGGAACGGAACCTGAGGCAGCCGGGCATCTTGCGGAACTGCTGCATATGCTCGGCTACTGCCACTTGGCTGTGGCCCGGCTATTCGAGGCGCATGTAAATGCCGTAAGGCTGATCGCCATTCACGGCTCTCCCGCCCAAATTCGCCGGGCGGCGTCCGACATTGTTGCCGGCCACCTGATCTCGCTCTGGGTCACCGATTCGGCCACGTCCCCCTTGCGCGCCGGCGAATCGGGCATGCTGGCCGGCACCAAATCCGTCTGTTCAGGCGCGGGCCATATCGGGCGAAGCCTCGTCACCTGCCTGCACCCCGATGGCACAACCCGGCTGGCGTACCTTTCTACAAAAACGGCATCCGCCATGCAGCTGCAAACGAGCCCTCAAGGCCTGCGGGCTGCCACCACCGGCCAGGTCGATTTCGACGGCATGTCGATCAGCAAGGATGACTGGATCGGCCATCCGGGCGACTACCTTCGAGAGCCGGATTTTTCAGCCGGCGCGTGGCGCACCAGCGCCGCCACTTGCGGCTGCCTTGCGCGCCTGGTTGACCTCGCCATCGACCATCTCGTTCAGCGGAACCGGGCCGGCAACCCGCACCAGCAGGCGCGTATCGGCCGGGCCTGGATTGCCCGCGAAACCGCGCGGCACTGGATCGCCTCCACCGCCTGCATGGCCGAGGGGGCGGACGGCGCCAGCCCGGACTCCATCGTGGCCACGGTGAATTTCGCCCGGATTGCCATTGAAGCGGCCAGTGTCGAAGCCCTTAACCTGGTCGAGCGCTCGGTTGGCTTGCCGGCCTTCCTCGTGGGCACCGACATCGAGCGTGTCCGCCGCGACCTCGGCACCTATCTTCGTCAGCCTGCACCGGACGAGGTACTGACCGAAGCGGCCGCCCACATCGTGCAAACAAGGCAGCCTCCTCCGTGATCACCGCTGCCCGGGCGCTCGAGCACATGCGATCCTTTCCGATTTTGCCCCTCAAGGAGGCCTTTCCGGATGGGCCGGTTGCCGTTCTGGCACCGCATCCCGACGATGAAAGCCTTGGCTGCGGCGGTAGCATCGCGGAATTATGCGACCAAGGATGCCCGCCTTTCGTCATCGTTCTGACCGATGGAACCGGCTCACACCCCAATTCCCGCCTTTACCCAGCCGAACGCTTGCGTTTGCTGCGTGAGCAGGAAACTCGAACCGCAACTTTATGCCTTGGCGTTCCGCCGGAGCGTCTCGTCTTCCTCCGCTACCGCGACACGGCCGCCCCGGTCGACGGCGCGGAGCTGCAGGAGGCCGCATCCCGCCTCGCCAGCATCCTGGATGCGTCCGGCTGCCGCATTTTGCTCGCCCCCTGGCGCCACGATCCCCATTGCGATCATCAAGCCGCGGCCGCCATCGCCGAATGCGCCGGCCGCATCGCTAAACTCCGCGTCATTTCATACCCGGTATGGGGCCTTACACTGCCGCCCGGCGCCATGCTTCCCGAAACCGCTCTCACCGGCTTCCAGGTCAAAATCGCCCGCCAGCGCGAGCGGAAGCGCGCCGCGATCCTTGCCCACGCCACGCAATATGCCGGCATCATCCCCGACGACCCCGAGGGCTTTCAGATGCCGCCGGATTTCATCGACCTGTTCCTGCAAGACCGCGAAATTTTTTTGACGCATCACGGGATGAACGGCGTTCCCTCATGACACGCCGAACAGAAACCTTGCCACCCGGCTATTTCGAAGCGCTCTACCAGGCCGACCCAGACCCCTGGCGCTTTGCGACAAGCACCTATGAGCAGGAAAAATACGCGGCGACCCTTGCCGCGCTGCCCGATCGCCGCTTCGCCTCGGGGCTCGAAATCGGCTGCTCGATCGGCATTTTGACCCGGCTTCTTGCAAGCCGGTGCGACCATCTTCTCGCTATCGACGTGTCGGATACGGCGCTATCGCAGGCACGCCAGACCTGCGCCAATCTTCCCGTCACTTTCCAGAACCGGCGCATCCCCGCTGAATGGCCCACCGAAACCTTCGACCTGATCGTTCTATCCGAAGTGCTTTACTACCTCACCGCGGAGGATGTGCGGCGGACCGCCGAACTGGCCCGGTCCGCCTTGCAAAAATCCGGGCTCGTCGTGATGGTCCACTTTCTGGGCGAAACCGACTACCCTTTGACGGGCGAAGACGCCGCCAATATCTTTGCCCGGTGCTCCGGCCTGCGCCAGATTGACTGCAAGAACGAGCCGCTTTACCGGATCGACACGCTGGAGAGTCCGCCTTGAACCAACCCGGCATGGACCCGCGGAAACGCGCAGCCGTTCTTATTGCCGCCCTGATCTTGGCCAATCTTGCAGCCTGGCTGTGGGCGCTCACGGTTTTTCACGCGCAACCGCTCCTGCTCGGCACTGCCTTCCTGGCCTATGGCTTCGGCTTGCGGCATGCCGTCGATGCCGACCACATCGCCGCGATCGATAACGTCACCCGCAAGCTGATGCAGGAAGGTCAGCGCCCGACCGCCGTTGGCCTGTTCTTCTCGCTCGGACACTCCACAATCGTCATCGCGGCCTCCATCGCCATCGCGGCCACTGCCGCCTCCTTCCGCGGGCGCCTTGAATCGCTCCATGCCATCGGTGGGATTATCGGCACGCTCGTCTCGTCGCTTTTTCTGCTGACGATCGCGGCGATGAACCTGCTGGTGTTCATCGCCGTGCTGCGGCATTTCCGCCAGGTCAGGGCAGGCCAGAGCTGCACCGAAGACCAGCTGGACTCACTTCTCGCCAATCGCGGCCTGCTCGCCCGCAGCGTGAAGCCGGCTTTCCGGATGATCACGCAAAGCTGGCACATGTATCCACTCGGCCTTCTCTTCGGCCTTGGGTTCGACACAGCAACCGAGATCGGCCTGCTCGGCATATCGGCCACCGAGGCCTCTCACGGCCTCTCTATATGGTCCATCCTGGCGTTCCCGGCCTTGTTCACCGCCGGCATGTCGCTGGTGGATAGTGCCGAAAGCCTGCTCATGATGGGCGCCTATGGCTGGGCTTTCGGCACACCGTTGCGAAAACTTTACTACAACATGGCGATCACGCTTCTCTCCGTCCTGGTGGCCGTGCTTGTCAGCGGCATCGAAGCACTTGGCCTCATTCAACAGCACCTGGCCGTGCAGGGTGCGTTTTGGCACAGCGTTGACCGGCTCAATGGCCAGTTTGGGCTGATCGGATTTGGTATCGTCGCCATGTTCCTGGCACTTTGGCTTGGCTCAGCGATGGTAACGCGCCACTTGCAGCCATAGGTTGGGCTTCTGCGAAACATGCACGGCCTCTTCCTAGCATTGGCGGCCAGACGCCCGGCTTGTGTGGCAGTGGCGCGCAAGAGGTCTGAAACCGCAGATGAACGCAGATAAACGCAGATGCTGATAGGCTGCCGATCTTTTGGCCTAGAACGAGGGTCAACGCGTGAGCCACGTTTATCTGCGGTCTCCCTTCCTTGTTTTTCTTCGGCTGGCGCGGCGTAGGTTGGGAACCTGGGCAGTTACGGAAAAAAAGCAAAAAGACCTTTATTCCTCCGCCTGAGGCCCGAGACGGACCCTGGCGTGTTCGTGGCAGCTGCTTAGGGCCCGTTCGACATTAAGTTACTCAAGTTGCAGGGTCGAACGGGCGCCTCACGCCTTTGTTTGAAGCGGCATCTTTGTCGGCGTGCCGGCGCACTTATTTGCCGACGACGCCTTAGAAACAAAAGTCTTTTGCTTCTTTTCTTCAGAAAAGAAGGGCTTTCTTCATATTACGCTGTGCTTCGGCGTGAGGCCCCAGCCCTCCCTACTAGCAGGAAGCAGAAGCTAGCCAGTAACGGCCCATCGACCTGGTCAGGTGCTCGTGCCAAACGCGTTTTATGTGCCGTGCCTCGGTTCAGATCCCCTGGACAACAAAAAAGCCAGGGTGTTTCCCTGGCTTTCTCGTTTCGTCCGGCAGGACCAGTTCACGCCCTGCCAGGCGC
>Ga0116231_10014595_pt1 | contig 10489 bp, 5 predicted proteins | sample S1TSphgellanicum_2_FD_89695 | JGI IMG/M metagenome (GOLD analysis project Ga0116231, IMG submission 89695) | Host-associated microbial communities from peat moss isolated from Minnesota, USA - S1T2_Fd - Sphagnum magellanicum MG | ecosystem: Host-associated > Plants > Peat moss > Unclassified... | reverse complement strand
ATTTTTTTTATATATATATATATATATATATATATATATATATATATATATATATATATATATCCCATCATACCCGGTGGGTACCAGCCAAGTAACCACTGGGTATCATGATTTTTAAAAGGAAAAAAATTAGCATAGGGCATTTTTTGAAAAGTGAAAATGCCTGCAAATCTGCCCTACTCTTTGAAATGCCCACTTGCAAATTTTGTCAAATAAGGGTGCCTTCAACATACACTAGCGGAAATTGCAAAAAGAGGTTTTTATGGATTTGGGTAGGGATTTTTCGAGAGCCCATTTATTTGGTACTCATACCAACAAGTGTGTAAGAATGTGTAGAGATCTAGGGCTTCCAAGGTTCTTGAAGAGGGTGAAGATGTGTATGGCATTTTTTTAAGAGATTGAAACCCTAAACTTTAAACCCTAAACCTTGGATCCAATGAAAGAATGGAAACCTATTATTCATGTTGACATGGTTTCTCTTTATACTTGTAGAATGTGTCCGATTCTCAATCTTTGTGCCCTAGACAATCTTTGCCTCATTCCTTTCTCTTAACAATTCCTTCCACATGTAATTTTATTCTCTTTTGTGAAAATAGGTTTAGGGTTTAAGGTTTGAACTTACTCAGGAGTTGAATCCATGCAATTGAAGCAACAAGCACAACAACAAACAAGTTTGGTTTTGCATTCCCCCCTTGTGAAAAGAAAGAATATCAAGTCTCCCACAATTTCAAGGATCCCCAATGAAGTTTGAAATTCAATGTTAAAATTTGCTTTATAAAGTGTTCATTTGTATTTTTTCTTATGACCTTTCCCCTATGAAGTAATTTTCATCTTTGCAATTTTTCTTTTTGTCTCTTATAAAACAATTTTATTATGAGTTTTCACATTTGAAGCAAGTTTTCTATGAGTTTCCCCTTGTTAAGCAAATTTTCATGGTTTTCTCCCTTTTGCACTTGAAGTCCAGAAAACAAGAAATTTGCTCTATGTTGCTTAAGTAGATGGACTCAGCATTATGGCTAATATAGGTATGATTCTACATCTAGGGCCTTTGTATTGGATTGGTCACTTTTGCATGTCTCCTCTTGATTGCATTAGTGAAAAAACATTGCCAAAGTTCATAGCTCACACCAACCTTCCAGAATTTTGAGAATGAAAACAATAAAACCCCATTTTTTTTTTTAAATCATCAAGCAAACCAAAGAATGGCTACTCAATTTCATGAGTGCAAGTGCAATCTTCATATTATACATCTCAAAATGTCATTGTTATTCTTATTCTTGAAAAAGATTTTTGTACACAAGATAGATGAGGTGAAATTGAGAGGAAACTTATATTTGAAAACTTCAATTCCTCATTTAGACCTAAATAAATGTAGGTTGTCATGTTAGCACAAAGGGGGAAATTTTTTGCCAATTTTTACACCTTACACTTAGCTAAGCATGCCCAACAATTTCAAAAACTTTATGTAGCAACTTTGAATTTATGGTTCATTTAGGAACATCTCTTTAGTCTACTCAATCATACTTTTAAATTGATTCATTCTAGCATCCTCCTTCACTTCTTCATGTTCCTCACCTTGAATTTGTATGTGTGCAAGCATAAAGACTTGCACAACTCTTATTCAAAATCTACATGAAGATTTTCAATTACTAGGTTTGAACAACATTAAAGCATTCAGTTTTGGAAATGGTGGCCTAACCAACAATAAATTTTTTCTCACCACAAGTTTGTAAACTGAAATGTGTGTTTAAAAATCTTTCTCAAGTGAAGACACTACACATTCCGTAGAAGAAGGATTCATGCCTCACATCAAACCATAAACCTTGTACTATCAAAAACTTCACACTCAAACAACATATAAACATTGGAAAGATGCAAGAGTCTCAACTTGAAAAAGATGAGTATCTTGATTTTCCCATGAGGATAATATCAATGTCATTCAATTCTTGATTTCAAAAGGAACCTTTGGTCCTGATTCTATTTTTTTCTTTTTTTAATGCAACCTTTGGTTCTTTGGATTTTTGAAACCTTCAATTTCAATCATTTTCACAAAGAGTTTAAAGCCAACCCAATTAAGACCAAGTTCAATTTCATCTCTATTACACATAACTAGACCCCAAAAAAATTGTGTAATTGTGATTTGTTCAACTAGTGTACATAGTTCAAAATAGAGCTTATATAATATTTGATTTTGTATAATCAATCAAATGCAATAACTTGCCTAAAATGTAGGGCCAAGATTTTTATTTGTTTTATAAAGTTGTATTTATCCACTAGAAAACTTGAACCTATTTAAGATGGGGTAGCACCCCTAGTTCAAGTTCTAATTTCATTTTGAAAAGCGATTAATTACATGATTATGTTCTAATGGTGGTTCCAACAAAACTCAAACCTTTTGGTCTAGACACTTTAGAACCTAACCTATAACCTAAACCTAAACTTGCTTAAATCCCAAAACTTATGAACACTAAATAACATTTCATACACAAATCCTAACCATCTCACGCTTGAACTAATGAATTTAAGTAACTAGAAATACTTAGGCCTATTAACCTAACAATAATCTTGACAAATGGTACAATCACATAAATGCCATTGTTACAATATAACATATCATGAATTTGTGTAACAAGGAATGGATAGGTCAAAAGTCATCTATAGAACATGCATGAGATTTTCATGTAACACACACACTTAAAAAATATCATAATGCAAAATTATATGTATTGTCCCATCTTCAAAAATTTGTCAAAAAAACCTTTTCCATAAACAAACAAGTTGCAATGACCTATGAATTGGTGCATAAAAAACAATGTGTTTTCTATTAAATATTTGTTTAGTCTCCTAATGTAGGCAATAAATTGACACATTATCCCCAACATTATATCCCATCCCATTGAATATTGCATACAACATATTTACAACAATATTTTCAAAATAAATTTTAGTACCATCACATGAAAGCCATTATTCGATTTAATTTTTTTTAGGTAATTAAATTTTCTAACTTCCAATCTACATAAATGTATTTTTGTTCTATCATTTCTTTTCATAGACATGTTCACATAACTTGCATGAGTTTCCACAATTTCCTATTTTTTGTCTTTAAAAAAACATCACTATTATCTACATTTTAATCAAAAAAATTATTGAACTTGTTAAACATGTTTCCTACACCAATATCAAACACCCACCATATGTATACCAACGGGTCACAATGGCTAGTTCCTCAATAAAAATAAATAACCTTTAAAATGGAAACACTTACACAAAAAGAAATTCATTTAATGAAAATGATGCAGAGTTGATAAAAAGGTGAAACATACACACAAAGCTTTGTTTATAGATGTTTGGTAACTTCAAAAAAAGTTATTAAAATTTGAAATGTTCACCTAAGATCACAAACTTAAAATTGAGGGTTCCAGTTCTAACAAAAGTTCCATCTTCTTTTGTTATAGAGTTATTTAGGAAGTCATGTTCAATCCAACCCTTCTTTCACACCTAATTGGTCTCCCATTTATCTCCTCATCCCCCCTTTGATGTTATCCACAAAGTCCAAAAAAATCATAATCAATGAACAAAATTCAACATGGGACTCACGAGAAAGGACCATACACACATGCAAGTAGAACAATGTGTTTATTTTTCATTTTACAAAAGTATACAACTTGATGACTTTGTGGGCCATCGTTGAAAGTGAATAGTTCCCTAACTTTTTATTTTGTCAAAACAAAAATTTATTAGAATTTGTTTTCATGTATGTTTTGCAAATAGTTAAATTTAATGTTCAACATAAATTAATGAATGTTTCAAATTTTATGTCTAGTAAATAGGAAATGAAATAAAATAACATTATCCAATGAAGACTTGCTTTAAATCAAGTTGAAACATTAGTTTCACAAGGTAGTATTTTTCTATTCTAAATAATTAAAGATTAATAGTTATGCTATGAACTCCTTTGGATTTTTCAATGGAAATTTAAGCATTTATTGAAACATAAGTGATATGGATTACTAGTTAGCAAGTTGGAAATTTCACAAAACTTTAACCATTTTTCCATCAAAAATGGTGTGTGCACAATGTTCATTTTTTCACAATGCAACATTCTTTGCACTTCCAATGTTTGGAGCTACAAGTGCAATGGAAGAAAGTTGTTGTATCGTAATAATACATAAGGTCATTTATAATGATAATGTACATCACTTTGGAATGTAGAAAGAGCTAGTATACAAAGCATAAATATTATTGGCCTTAGTGTGAAATATTGATGATGAAAACTTTGATGCTTCTAGTGAGCTTAAGGGAGATTAGTTATGATACTTACTTTAACATTAACCAACGTGATGAAATCCACTTGTTTCAAGTGTTGGAACTTGTGTACTTTATCTACATCCGTTCTTTTGTATAGTTTTGTAATTAAAAAAAAGATGTGAAATTCTTAGTTTATTGCCTAATAACTTAACTACTCCATTAGAATCACCCATTTCCAACACCTTGTTAGGTGTAATGCCATCAAAGATACTTAGTAAAGTTGTTGGCACATTCTACAAATAAAAATCACATTTTATGTAAGCTCAAAACTAGTAGCCACCAAAATATTAATTAGCCAACAATCTACAATGGCTACTAGTGATGACTTCGACACACATCCAAAAAATATGTGGTGGGCTTCAACAGTGTTGTTATTATGGATCCATGTCCAAATCCATGGTGGTTCCAAGTAGTGGTTTCAATGTTCACCTATTGTTATTACTCCATGTCCAAATTCACAATCCAAATTTGCAATCACACACAACCATTTTCATTTTGTGATGTGTCATTTCAAGCTTGTTTTTAGTTACATCTAAAGCACTCACAACCTTGTAATTTACACAAGCAAACAAAAAAGACCCAAAAGTTCAAGTTGATTTGACATGATAGAAGGACCCTATTACAAATTTTAATTAATTTAACTAAATTTTAAAATAAAAAAATGAACTTCAACTTAGGTTGAGTTTTATATCCTCTTGTCTATAAGGGAAAAATGAAAGGAAAAAACAAAAAAAAACAAAAAGTTTAAAATTTTAAAAAAAAAACAAAACAAACAAATTGATTTATTATATATTCTCATTATGTTCATTTTAGGTGTTTCTATTTTGCGAATAAGGTAAAGCTTGGAGGTGGATCATGAAGTTTGTAACAAATTTTATGATCCTACGTTGGTTAAAGAGTTTGTACTAATTTATTTTGGTTTGTTTTCTCTTTTATTATTCAAAAATGCTAAGCAACTAAAGGCTTAAATATTTTCCTAGAGCTTTGGGGTTGGCAAAAAAATCCACCTATACCCACAAAATGTGTGGACCTTTAGGATTTATGGTTGAAGGTTTTTGAAACCTTCAATGCATGTATGTTCATTTTGATCATATTCTCTTATCAAGGTGATTTTTGGAGACATAATTTTCACCATCACCAACATCATTATTCATGGCATTCATCATTTTGGTTATGAGGATCCACATTGCACAAATAATTGTTCATGAAATTCTACCCACAAAAATAATAACATGAAGAATCAAAAGCTTCAAGGGAACCAATGTCAAAATCAATCAACTTGTTCAATTTATCACCAAAATTACCTACTCCCATATAAACAAAAGAGAAATTTGAACTTGGTTCAAACCCAACATGTTTCTTGAATTTTAATAAAGTGTAACTAAAATCCATTTCAAACAAAAGCAACAAAATTGTAACCTTGAATTGCTAATTTGTCTCAATTTTGTTGACATTACAAAAAGAAAGGGAAAGTAATTTCAATTAAACAATCATAAGTAGGATCTATATAGCAACAACAACAATATCTAGAATTGAGAAACATCAAGATTGCAAAGTTGTTTGAAATTGAATCCAAATGGTGATATCACAAATTGGCCTGAAAGGAAGGAGGCAATGACTTTGTAAGCAACATGAATAAAGTGGAACCCATCCCATTGAATGTACTCCTTCAAGTTAGGTGGGTTATTGATGTTTACAAATTGTGAACTTTCCATAGATAAGGACAATAGATTGCCACTATTCTTGCAATAAACATTTAGATTGTAGTTGTATGCTCATCCAAACCCACAACATGCTTTCAATTTAGTATTGGGTTTGAAACCTATCTATACAAAAAATTCCCCACAACAAAAGCACAACCCAACCCCATTTGCATCATAACTCTAGGGTTGAATTTGTATCATAATTCTAAATTGGGTTCGGAGAATTTAGAAGATAGATCATAAATTGATGAAGAAAAATACAAAAAAAAAACATATGTAATAAATTTTTTTGTATTGGACCGATTTTGTAACCAACTTGATGTTGGCATTGTAAAAGTCCAACTAAATAATTGAAATGCCATCTACTTTGTAGCTTTGTTGGAGGTTGGTGAATGCTTGTTGGATTCCTATGTTGAACACTTTATTCACTTTGTTGCATTCATCCAAACAACCATTGTTGTCATATGGTCCTTCACTCCCTAAAAACATAGTTAGAATTGTAGGAATGCAACCTTGAGGTGGTTGGTTTCCAATTATGATTTATTCTTGCTCCACTTGCATAAAGTTGCTACAAATATTTTCTTATTATGAGTTAGTTTCTCCCTTGTAGTGAACCAACCAACCACCACCGGAGGATCAAAAGCTAAGATGTTTATGCTAAAAGCCTTGCAAAAAAAAGAGCATATGGTTTTCAAAAAAGTGCTTACAAAAGGTTCACAACCCAAGTTGCAAACCAAAACAATGTCTAATTTTTTTTTTCGATCTTGTTGTTATGTAAGTTGACTATGTAGTTGATTTTTCATGACAAGAACGAGAGTATTGGAAAACTTCAATCCATAAGTTACATAAATTCGATAAGTTTTGCACAATACATATTTCAATACTTTTTTAGCTTGAATATGATCAATTGATTTCTATATAAAGTGGTTGTTGACAAGTTTTTTTTACCTCCACAGTAGAGACCAAAACATTCAATGACTCAGCCACAATCTCATCTATAACAATTTGTGGTGAAGCACATCTAGAATATGCATAGAAAAAGCCATTTCCTCCTATCTCTAGTATCAAGTATGTCGCAACTGGCAAGAAACTTAGTGGTGTAGATGGCTTTGAAATAGTGGAGAATATGCAAACAAATAGTATTCATACCATATGTCAATTTTCTTCAAAAAAATCCAAAACCAAAAGGGAAGCAATGGTGAAAGGGAAGCAAGTTTTTAGAACAAGAAAGATGGATCTATCGCCCAATGCAAAAACTAAGTGACCACATGACAAATGAAATGTCCTCCATATGTTCATAGATCAAAGTGGAGGTGGACAATGGACCTTACCACAATTTAGTTATTTTATATCGTTTGTAGTGATGAAAAAATCGCCACATTGTAGGTTACAATGTAAGAGATTCAAATTTAAGATGTGTAAGTAATAAGAGTAGTGTTGTCTTTACTTACATGGAGCACTCAAAAGTGCTTGCTTGAAGGCAAAGAATTGGTCAAGCTCAAGTTGAAGGTAGATAGGATTTTTGGTAATGTCAGGTCTAGCGGTTGTTCCTAAACATGCAAAGTTGACTCCATGATTGTAATCGGTTTGGAATCCTTTGTCCAACCTCTAGAAAATGGGTTCAAAAAATTGGAAACCAAAGGCTTGAGCTGCAACCAACCAACCAACAAAAGTAACAAATATTTTAGTTTGTGCACAAGTCAATGTATCAGCTTGGTAGGGGAGGGGTTGGTTTGAAAATTAACAAAGTACATTCTTTTCTAACTAGTAGAGGATCTGGTGTATTTCATTGTGCATTTTGTTGATAATTTGGGTGAATCCACTGCAATGGAATTGGCCAGCCACATGGTGAACAGGGACCAGGTCATATGGCCACGAGTTATTTCACTTTTAAAAATGAAACTTGCCAATGAATTCATGATATTTCCCTATGAAGTCAACAATGAGTCAGCCATCGCAGTAGCGGTTGTGTCCTGGCTCATGAGTGAAAGTCTAGGATTCACCATATGGATACTAGTGGAGAGAAGTATCAGGGAGCCTTGGAGCTAAGATTTGTATATTGCCTGTATCTATAAGTGAATCTCCAAAAAGGAAAAATATATGCTTGTGTCCATGTAAACAAATTGGGCAGCAACAATGGTACAGCATTTGTAGGTAAGTCTGCCACGATCGTACTGGAAGAATTGTTGATTCAAGACTCTTCTTCATCAGCATCTATATCCATTACCATCTCCAAATGGGGACCTGACTTAGTAGGAGCAGCACTGAAATCTTTGTGTCCAATACTGGTAACATCATTGTCATCATGGATGCAGCTGCCATTTATCATGATTGTGAATTGTTTGTGCAGCAATTTTGCGAGTTAATTGCACATGACTTGCTGAGAACAACAACAATGTGGCAATGTCGATAGACACTGCCATTCTGCACTGGTAGATTATTATGACATGCAGTAGCATGGTTCCAAAGCATTTCAACCTGCTGAAAATTAGGCAAGATTAAAGCGATCATCTTCCAGACTAATTCACACTAGCCTGGCAGCTCAAAATCAAATCTAGAAATTGATTTAAAAATCATTTGAAGAATCAGGCTCTTAACTAGGAAATTGGGTGCGATGAAAATTGACAGAATCAGCAAATACAAGTTACTTCAGTAATACAAGAATGGGTGGCAAAAGTCTAGAGGAGATGAAGTGGGTGCCACACTCACTTGTATGAATCTGTCAAGCTTTTGCTCCACCAGATGTGAAATATAAGCCGAGAAGTGATCTGCTGATCAGGTAGTCCGGGAAACAAAGGACTCCTCTGCAACTTTCTGTGTGCTGCTGGTTGCATGCTTCAAGTGTCTACTAAGATGTTGAAAATCAACACCCACCCATTCAAAGGCACTCAATCAGCTTCCAGATGGTTTTGTCTCTTTTATCTTGCAAACATTTGCTGCTGCAGATTGTAAATGATAAACGCAACTCATCAATTGGGAATTAACCCCATCTGCACATCCCAATAAACCTTAAACAAATACACACATCTTGAAATTGCTCCTTATTGCTACTTTAGCTCTCTTTCCTGTTTTTTGATTGATCAAGATTGATTGGGAGCAAAATTGTGGGAGACAAAGCAAATTTGTTCTCTCAGCTGCTGCAACAAGAACACATACATATATTACCACAGCAAGAGAGAAGAGAAATGGGACCCTAATTCACAGCAGCTTGAAAAACCAGATGTAGATCTACATGAATTTGGATTCTGAGAAGACAATAAAGAAATGGGTGGAGAAGTTTTGTTTTTGCACCTCTTATTATTGTCTTCCTAGAATCCACCAGACAGTTGTTATATTAAACCCTAAACCCTAAACCCTAAACCCTTGTCCAACACTCCAACAGTAGTTTACAAATTAATTCCCCTTCTCTTCCATAGAAAAAAACAAGAAAAACCTAAAAACAAAAAAAATTGACTTGAAAAATTGTGAAGAAAAAGAAGAAGAGAGACTTATATAAAACATTTGTGTAGTCACACTCTTAATCACCAGCACTTTTTTTTTTTTTTTTGGGTAATTTTTTTTCAAAAATAATTTAAGATTAAAAATAATAATTTTGGTGCACCAGAAGTACATAAATTGACTGGTGTTCTGACTTCTAACAATCTTTTTTTATTTAAACAAAAATTAAAAATTAATTAAAAAGAAAAAAACCCTTGTCTATATAGGTATGCTGCCTGGGGTTATAGTACGTTCCTATATGATGACGAATGTTTTTGCACAAAAATAATACTCTATAATGAATATCTCTAAACACAATACCCTTGCCTTGGTAGTAGGCAAGGCCAATAAATAAAATGCAATTAGAGCTTCATAATATTGTTGTCGGGACACGAGGGTTTTGCATTGCAACAACAATATTTGACTTGATAATACAAGCTGTCTTTACAAGATTGCAGTGAGAAGAGAGAACCCCAATAATAACAATTGAACACAAAACTATACAACAAAAATGCCACCACACTAGACCTTCATCTTCAAAATTTGTGAAGGGCAGCTAGATTGAAGAAGACATGAAGACCTCTACATAGATGACAAATTTCACCTCTCCTAAAGTTGTGTACCACATCATCAAAACAAAAACCCTTTTCCTTTCTTCAAGAGCTTTGAACTTGTTTGTTTTTGGCACACCATGCACGGGGCACCTTTCTGAGGAGTCCTTGTTGCATCTCACCACTTTGTGGGCATCTACAAATATGTGGCCAGAGTGAATTAACAGCCACCAATGCACCAGTTGGCTGTTCTGTTCACTGGATGGGTTACGTTTTTTCATTCGGCGCCGGATGGGGCTCATCACAGTCGATTTCTTTTTGCTGCTAACCACTGTACTATTTTCTTTTTTTTTTGGTTTTTGTTCTTGGCCGTTTTTCCTGGACCTGACCTCACACATAGCTACCCTGCTCACTTTCCTACCCTCATAAGTATTGCACCAACCTACT
>Ga0116231_10014594_pt1 | contig 10489 bp, 11 predicted proteins | sample S1TSphgellanicum_2_FD_89695 | JGI IMG/M metagenome (GOLD analysis project Ga0116231, IMG submission 89695) | Host-associated microbial communities from peat moss isolated from Minnesota, USA - S1T2_Fd - Sphagnum magellanicum MG | ecosystem: Host-associated > Plants > Peat moss > Unclassified... | reverse complement strand
CACAATCCCAACTCAAGGATTTGGGTAAGAACGCCTACCATCGGTCTTGGGGTGCCAGTAATGCAGTTCTTCAGCTAAACCAGCAACCAATCCCACAACAATCGCCAGCATATACTGCGTCTCAGGGGCCACGAAAATCCATTCCTCAAACGAATGGACGTAGACAACCAGCAACGCGACACCCAGCCCAAGCAGCAGATCCCCACTCGGCTCCTTGCGATGCCTCAAACCGCAGCGCAAAGCCGCTATCAGCGGAGGGACAAGGAAAACCACGAACGCAACCAAGCCGATATAACCCGTTTCAGCAGCGACCAACCAGTAGACATTGTGAACGTTGCCACCGCGCCCCTGTGACCAAAATTCGCCTACGCGGGTAAAGTAGCCTTCGACATTGGCGATGAGGGTGAAGTGGTTTGCGCCAACCCCCATCGGATGATCCGCGAGCATCTCGGCCGCGGCCCTTTTGTACCTGAGCCGCTCGCCGTCCTCTTCTGAAAGCCCGAGTTCCTGCCCCCCGTGGAAGCGCTGCTGCAAAGCTGAGTTTGCAAAAAAAGCAACCACCGCCGTAGCCGCAACTCCAGCCCACAGAACCTTCGCCTTGCGCGGGGTCCATTGGCCGAATGAAGATAGGACGAAAACGGTCGCTAGCCCGAGGAAGTCCAGCGCGATTGTGCCTCGCGACGCCGTCAAAACGGCGACGACGAGCCCTGCTACGACTACCGCGGGCGCCAGCCGGCCTCTGCTGCCGCCAAGTATCAATGCAAAAAAGGGGAAAATCACGAACTGGGAAATCATGCCGAGAAGATTCTGAGAGTAAAACGTCCCGGGCGCCTGCAGCATCCCGTGTGCCCGCTGCCAACCCCCGACGATAACCTCTAAAAACATGCCTGCGGCCAGTCCCTTCAGGATAGCTCCTGAGACCCGCCGATCATCGCAGACCCCTCGGTATACGGCAGCGCAAACGAGGAATGTCCGGGCAAGTTGCAGCGGGTAAAAGAGTGATGCGACGGGAGACTGCGCTTGGATCGCCGACAGCGCCGTCGCCGCGAGATAGATTGCCATCCACCGGCGAAACGGTAGTCGACGCTCCGGGCGTGGCAGACTCAGATAAAGGGAAAGGGCGATAAAATCCAGTAGAGTGACCTCGGCTCCCTTGACGTAGCCAACCCACCCCCAGTTGAGCACCGCCAATAAAAGATGCAAGTTTAAGACCACAAACGGCAGAAATGCTGCCAGGGCAAAGACTCTGAGCCGAAGATCGGGGGCGCTTCGCAGACGAATTGACAGAGGCCAAACGAGCAACGCTAACACGATGAAGACAGCCCACTTCATCGTCGCCTCATGCCGGCACTGCGACGTTCAACGCATCCCGTCCGATTGTATGGATGGGGTCATGAACCCGTCCGTCTAGACATAATGTCGATGAAAAATTGTCGGTACTCTCCAGCAATCGCGTCCCATGAAAAGCGCCTCGCCCTTGCAACACGTTGCAAGCTCGCATCGTGCTCCGAACGGCGCGCACGCTCAAGACTTGCAGCGATGGCCGCGGGATCGTTGGTATCAACCAAGAACTCCTCATCCCCGACAATCCAGCGTACCCGCGCCATGTCGTGTGCAACAACGGGAAGTCCGCACGCCAACGCCTCGCCGAAGACATTTCCGAAGGCCTCGTCCCGCGAGCAGTGCAGAAATACGTCGGCCGATTGGTAGAGGATCGGCATTCTGTCCGCGGAGAGAGACAAACGCGTGAATCGCCCGGGCATCGCAGCAGAGGCTACTGACGCAATCCGATCGCGGAGCGGCCCGTCCCCGGCGACCACGAGATGCGCGTCGGGAATGCGGCTGACCGCCTCAATCCCCACCTCGACGCGCTTGCTCGGAATCAGCGCGCTGACCATCAACACGATGAACCGATCCTCGGGAATCCCGAACTCCGCCTTCCCGCCAGCGCCGGGCCGAAATCGATCGCAATCAACGCCGTTAGGAATTAGGCGGCAGTTCCAGTCGTCTTTGTTTCGTTCAAAGTAATCAGGATTGATACAAACTAGTCCATCGCACCCGAAAAATCGAAATTCGGATTTATCGCCAGATCGCTTCGCGAACGGTGGCCAATCGCCATTCTGAGTGACGAAAACGTGCGATGGGCGAGAACCCCTAAGTAGGGGTCGCCGAAGAACCCAATTGGTGAAGGGATATCCGCATGTGACAGTAATATCGTAGTCTTCAGGCCGATATTGCCACGCGAGGGACAGAACAAACGTCAGTTCTTCGTAGCTGCATTCGTTTCGAAAGAACGGAAAAAATGGAAATCCCTCGAATCGTTCCCGCCGAATGCTGTTTGCCCGTAGGAAGCGATACGGCTCTTGTTTCTCGGGAGTTCCCGAGCCGATCAACGTCACCGATTCGCCCAGCTTGCAGAGCTCTTTTGCGATCGAAATGAAAGCAACCTCTGCGCCTCGGCTGTATCGATGCAAGCCTGGCAGTGCGAACAGTATTTTCAATCGCTACGCTCTTACGAAGCTCGATGTGAGCTTTCATACTACCCCTAATAATAATGCCTCCATGATAATTTCGGTGTCTCAATGGCTTGCACCATTTCAGCTTAAGGACGATGGCACCTAATAACGTAGGCCGCAGCGATTTAAGCGCCGAAGGCTAAGCAATTGAACGCTATGAGCTAGGTTGACCGGGATTGGTAGGATCTGTTACTACACTTCCACGTAGCCAACCCCGATGCCAACTGTCGCAGAGCCTAATGCCGAGTTTTGTTCCGAGCGAAATAGACGGCAAATTATGCGAGAAGCGCACCGGGTCGATGGGGTGGCTTTTTCAATCTGCTTACAAGTCCCCAGTTGCTCGACGTGACGGAGACGGTCCTGCCGCAGCATCGCGAGCGGCTGTATCCACCGATGGCTACACTGGCGACGTTCAGGCGGCAGGTTTTGGGTGCCGATGGCTCGTGCCAAAAAGCGGTCAACCACTGGGCTGCCAACGGCCCGCCGAATGCTTGACCGTGAAAAGCGTTCGTGCCGGCGGATCATGCAAAGACTCCCGCGCTTGTCTGTGGCGATGGCAACCAGCTTCACAGACGCCGTTCTTGAATTGATGAGCGCGCGGGACAAGGGGACCTGACGCTGGAGCGGATGTCACGTGAACCTGGTGGATGGCACAGGGATCTCAATGCCCGATACGCCGGCGAACCTGAAAGGCTATCGACAGCCGAGTAGCCAGACCGAGGGAGTCGGATTTTCACTGGCGCGTGTTGTCGGGGTGACGTGTCCCGCGAAGGTGCCGTGATCGAGGCAACAATTGGCCCGCGTGCCGGAAAAGGCAGTAGCAAGCCGGGACTGCCGCGTACGCTCGGTGACGCCTTTTCCTCGGGCGATGTAATGTTTGCCGATGCGTTCTACTGCAATTATTTTTTTTTGGTCCCGATCATACTCGCAGCCGATGTCGACGTGCTGTTTGAACCGAACGGCGTACGCCGACGCGACTTTCAGCGCGGAGCCTCTCTTGGAGTGCAGGGGAATTTTTCCCATCACGTCGCCTGCGCCTGCTTGATAGATGCGGCACGGCGGCGCTCCATGAACGTGGTGATGTCTGGCAACGCTCGAGCGGCATTGGTAGTCTTGACGCCGAGGCTGCGTCGCAGAGCCAGGTATTCGACAATTGACTGCGGCAGCGTATTCCTGGGACGCCGGCCGGTCAGCGCCGAGTCAACGGATGCAAGAACTTCAAATCGATCTTCGCGTAGGTGCGAGTGGCATCGATGTGCTGATGAGCCAGCACCGCGCCGATCTCGGCAAGCGATGCGCTTTCCCGCAGAATGTCGCGAGCGAGTTTATGACGAAACTGATGGGTGGCGGAGATCGGCAAGTTGATTCGCGCTTGCTTGAGGGGATGTTGAACCTTAGACCCGACGCCACTTGCGACATGGAAATCTCAAATCGATACGTCGGCGCGCGGAAAACATGTTGCGATGCACATTCGGGTCGGCCGTGGCGCAAGTACGCCGCAAGCGTCCTGCCGATATCCGGCGTGAGCGACGGCGGCCTCTTGTGGCCCTTGCCGCGTACGGTGAGCTCTCCAGTGCTCCAATGGATGTCATCGAGTTCCAAGAACATTACTTCGCCGGCCCCCAATCCGCGCCGCGCCAGCAGGATCAAATGGTCGCGCCGGCCCATTGCGCTTTTCCAATCGATGCTGCCGAGGAGCCTTTGGGTTTGCGATTTCGCGCTGACTCTCGCTGGGCTTCGCGATGCGCTAATGTCAAGACGGTCGCGCTTGGGCTTCGAGATTTAAGCGGTCGGTCATCGGCGACAGGTTGCCCAACACCGCGCGTCGGGTTTTAATCCCGGTCTTTGATCCATGCACTGGTGATGTAAAATGATGCGTATGTCTCTGAAAGTATGTGCACTCTTAGCACTCTTCATCTCCAGTGCTGCACACGCCGCCACTAGCTGGCAGGACCTCAAGATCGGCGGCGGCGGCTATGTAAGGGGTCTCGCCGTCGCTCCCGACGGCACTATGGTTGGGCGCACCGATACCAATGGCGCCTATTTATGGAGCGGATCGGCGTGGGTGCAGCTCGTCAACTCATCAAGCATGCCCGCCGCCTTCATCGCGCAAAACCCGGTAAGTACCGGCGCTGGTGTCTACGAGCTTCAGATGGCTCCCAGCAAGTCAAGCACCATGTATATGATGTTTGACGGCTACGTATTCGCCAGCACCAATAAGGGAACTACGTGGACACAGACTGCGTTTACCCAGGACAGCGCTGGGACGAATCCCAATGATAACTATGCGCAAGTTGGGCAAAAGATGGCTGTGGATCCAATTAATCCCAACATTGTTTACGTAGGCACCGAGGACCGCGGCTTATACGTCACCACCAATGGCGGAACCAGTTGGAGCGCAGTGAGTAGTGTCCCCACCGGCACGGGCGCGGGCATCTCTGGCATTTTGTTTTATCCTGGCGGTGGCGCAGCAGGTGGGGCGACCCAAGTCATCTATGCCTGCAGCAACGGTTCCGGCGTTTATGTGAGCACCAACGGCGGTACCACTTGGAGGTTGACGTCCGGCGGCCCAACCGGTGTGAACTACGCAGCTATTGACTCCTCCGGTAACTACTACGCAATCGGCAACGGAGGTGCGGGCGTGTGGAAATACAGCAGCGGCAAGTGGACAGAGGTTAATTCGGGAACTTTTCTGACTGTTGCGATCAATCCATTCAACATCAGCGAGATTGTGGTCACTCAGGGCGGCGGACAGATTAGCTTCAGCTATGACGGCGGCTCCACGTGGTCTGGCGTGGACTGGAACATGAGTCTTAGCACGACCGACATTCCCTGGCTATTGAAAGCGAGTTCTTATAACGGCATACCTGGTCCCTCTTTCTTCCTAACAACGGGAGGACTTCAATTCTCGCCCGTAACCAACGGTCTGTTGTTCCAATCTGGCGGCACTGGAGTGTGGCAGATGAGCATGCCATCGTCCGGCGCGACGGGCTACACAGCGCTCACCTGGAACGACATGAGCGTCGGCATTGAGAACTTGGTCGCCAACGCGATTCTTGTTCCTCCGGGCGGGGTCCCGGTACTAGCCTCTTGGGATCGCCCTTTCTTTCGGATCACCAATCCGAACGTATTTCCCTCAACTTATGGCTCAGTCATTTCAAATACGATCGAAATGGGTTGGTCGCTCGACTATGCTTCCTCCAATCCGAGTTTCATCGTTGGACTTTCCGACTGGAATGGCAACGAGCAGTCAGGCTATTCAACCGATGGCGGCGCAACGTGGACGTACTTCCCCAGCGCCCCTGCTGGCGTACCGGGTACGTATTTCGGCGGCACGATTGCTGCCAGTACTCCTCAGAACATCATTTGGGCACCGGCTAATAAATCTCAGCCGTACTATACGTTGAATCAGGGTGCGACCTGGACCGGGATCAACTTGCCAGGAGTAAGCAGCTGGAGCACTTTTCATTGGATCTTTTGGCTGGACCAGCGGTCCGTGACGGCAGACCGGGTGAATGCAAATACGTTTTACCTTTACTACCCGGGCAATGGGGTGTTCACGACAACAAACGGCGGAGTAAGTTGGACCAAAGTAAAATCAGGAAACATCGAGAGCAATCCTTCATTCAGCGGCTACAACTCGACGATCTCCTCAGTGCCTGGTAAGGCAGGAAACCTGTTTTACACAAGCGGGGTGCTGAGCGGTTCCACAGCCACCTCGCCGGTCAACGATCCTCTGTATCGCTCCACTGACGGCGGGGCGACCTGGACAGGAGTTCCCAACGTTCTGAACGTGTCGTGCTTCGGCTTCGGCGCCGCAGCAGCGGGGCAGAGCTATCCAGCGATTTACATCGTCGGCTACGTAAACAACACATTCGGCATATGGCAATCGATTGACAACGCACAGACATGGACCAATCTCGGGACTTATCCAACCGGCGCGCTCGACACGATAAAAACCATCTCCGGAGATCCCAATAATTATGGTGAAGTGTATGTTGGCTTCGCTGGTGGTGGCTACGCCTATCTGCCGGCCGCGAGTTCTACACAGCTAGTCCCCCTGGCGCCTACAAATCTGAATGTGCACTGAACTGACGCGCAACGTTTCAGCAGCGCTCTTGGCGCGTCGTAGATGGATAAATCGGGCGCGGCCAAGTCAAGTTCGAGGAGGTCTGCCCGGCGCGTGAGCGACAGTGGCTTGGCGGCCGGCGATTTCAGGCGTCCGCGGGATTCGAGTGAATGGGCGATGTAGTCGCTCGAGAGGGCGATGAAGTCGATCGCATCCTCAATCGCCCTGTGACGGGCCCCATCGCCGTAGATATCGGCGAACGCTATGATCTTTTGCGCTTGGCTACAGGCATTGCACCGGCGTGCTTCGAAACCCACTTAATCGGCCGGCGCCCTCGGTGATATACCGAGGAAGCGCAGCGGCACTCGCTGCTGGAGCGCGTCTTCGCGCTGTTCGATCAAAGCCGTTAGGTGATCTGGATCCTCGCGGGTTTGTTGTCGGTCATAGCCGCGTAGATGGCGGCCCATGAACTAATCTTGCGAGTAAATGAAGATCCGCTCCGAATACGCTTTACGATCATGCGTTGGTTCGCTTACTTGACTCGCACCGAGAAGCGGTTGGTGTTAATTAATCCGGCTCATCGAATCCAAAGAATGCAGCCCATGTTGGATACTGATTCTACCGCGACGTGGACAGACCAAGGGCCTGATCACGGACATTTTGCGGAGTGATCCGGAATCGCGTTAACGACGCCGTGCCGAAACGAAGGACACGATGATGTTGATGACGATGAGTTGCCGCGGATCCCACTGAAGGGGCGGTCCCGTGATTGCAGGCCTTGTACGGGCCAGGAAGTCCCTAAATCCCGGTGAGAAAGAACAAACTTCGTCGATGCCTGCACTGCAACTGTTTCACCGCTATTCGCTGGATTGCTGCTAATTGCTACTGGTACAGTCAATCAGATGGACGACACATCCAAAGGTGGAGATAGATCTCATGTATCAAAAGGTTGTCGATTACATCAATTCAACGCGTCAAGTCGGCTTTTTCAATGCGGTTCTGAATAAGGCCCAACGAGCCCGTCTATGTCGGGGGCGATCCGTGTTCTTGCGGAGCAAATATGCTAAATCCCCTGTATGGTGCCGCGCGAACACTAGCGACGTCCATGTCTTTGGCCAGATCTTCCAGGCGCGCGAATATCGATGCCTCGATCAAATAAAGGAGGCCGATCTCATCATCGACTGCGGTGCGAACGTCGGATATGCGTCGGCCTACTTTCTGTCCCGATTTCCATCCGCGACACTCTTCGCGATCGAGCCAGACCCAGAAAATTTCGGCGCGCTCAAAGATAATCTGCGGGCTTACGGGAAGCGTGCGACATGCCTCTGTTTGGGTATATGGTCCCGATCCACGGGGCTGAAATTTTCACGCGACAGTCTCGGCAAGGGGCAGGAATGGGCAAGGACAGTTCGAGAGGTTCGCGAAGGTGAGGCGGCAGACGTCAACGCAATCGATATTGGTTCCATACTCGCGCAGTCTGGAATTAAACGCATATCCATTTTGAAGATAGATATCGAAGGGTCAGAAATTGCCGTCTTTTCCTCTAACTATCAATCGTGGATTGACAAGGTCGACAACCTTGTAATCGAGCTGCATGGCGCAGAATGTGCGCGCGTTTTCCATGAAGCCATTGCCGGATTAGCATTTGAGATATCAACGTGCGACGAATTGACCGTTTGTTTGAAGCGAAAATCCTAAACGGCAAACTCATTGAACAACGCGATGAGATTATCTTCGTGTGTAAGCACCGGTGTGAGATACCGTTCGTCGATGGCACGTGAGCCGAACGACAGAATTTCAGGCGGGTGCGAACATCGATGATGAGAAAGAGGTCTCGCCGAGCTGCGCGCAAAGTTGCATCTGGTTCATCCTGACGTCGCGGATAATTCTGGTACTTGCACTAAAACTCTAGTTGCCAGTGCTCCGAAAAAGGGATGGGTCATATTTGGCGCAAAACACAACCTGTTTGACGGACAGTGTTTAGGTTGCCTATCTAGTTCCCTCACAGCATACCGAAACGCATGGTATCAGGGACAGTATCAACAACGTTCATCAGCCGATTCCGGTCCCGCCGAAGCCACGCTCGCTAGTTGCCAGCCGCATCCAGTGGCTATGCTAGGGGTGGCTTGCTTAATCAGGGTGTCCTAGCAGACGAAATGGGACGCCCCCGCTACATGGCCCAGCGAGGGAGGTCATGCTTATACCTAGGCGCTGGAAGCGATGAAGTGTAAAGTCAGGGCAAGCAGTTAGGTAACCTCTGCGCAGGTTTCGCCAAATGACCGATACTGTGTGCAATAAGCAGCAGCAGTGGAGCTGATAGAACCATGCGGCAAGCGACCTTTGCCTTGGTTGTTTGGGCAAAGAGGCTCAAGATCACACAGCGCGAACAGTTCCTCGAAAAGATGGACACGATGGTCCCTTGGTCGCGGCTTCTGCCGCTGATCGCGTCGCTTACGCGCGACACCGAGATGCAGCAAACGAATAAGGCCAAGGGCTGGCACTTCTGGATAAAGGGGCATACGGGCACCGAGCGTCACGGCATCATCCTCGGTCTGAGCACCACGTCGGCGAATGTCAGTCGCATCACTCAGATTCCGCAACTCCTGCGCGGGGAGGAGCGCGACGTGTTTGGCGACCACGCGAACTGGAGCGAAGCGCGTGGCAAAGCGGCGCTCGCTAAGGGCCTCTGCCACCGAGACAACCGGCGCTCCCGCCACCGGACTAGGCACCAGCGACTCGTCAACGGTCATTGCTCCGCTTTTCGGCTCAGCGTCGACCATGTCTTTCGCGTGGTTAAACGTCTGCGGGGCTTTAACAAAGTATATTATTGCGGGTCCGCAAGAAATGCGGCGCGACTGGGTACTGCGCCCGCAAATCTGCATTTGGTGAGTCGACGCTTGCTGCCCTCGTAATGGCCATACGCTTTGTGATGATGACGAAATCAAAGAAAATGACAGAAACGTGTCGCAAAGGCGTTTCCTCGAATTTAGTCGGGCTCATTCCGATGGATTGGGGTCTTTCATTCATTTTATTCTCCGTTCGCGCAGCCGCCTGTGCACAGCTTCTGCAGAGCGAAGTGAACCTATCGATTATGTCGATCAGAACCACGCAAGGGTCGCGCTGCTAAATAAATGGATGCACTAAATATTCGTCTTTTTCTCATAGCTCCCAACGTCTCGGTCCAGATGGGCGGCGAAGCTATCAAAGCTCTCCAGATATTTGAGCAGCTTCATGGGTTGCTGGGTGACGTGACCCAGATTACTCACGGTCGAAACCGAAACGAACTGCGAAAACACGCGCTCGTTGCCGACATTGATTTCGTAGAGGACGACTGGATCGACGTTTTTATGTGGCGAAGCGTCGTTCTGCGCGCATTCATGACGCTTCGGTTTAGCTTTCGCGCGGTGAGACGCGCTGAAGCTTTGGCGTCCATGCGGGACGGCAAGCACGTCATCATTCATCAGACGGAGCCGAATTCGCCCGTCGCCACCCGATGGACTTCGTCTCATTTTCAAAACGTATTCGGACCAATCAATGGAAATATTTACTATCCGCAGTCTTTTAGAAAATTTGAGAGCGTGTCGGCCAGAATCAGGCGGCTATTGCACTTTCCTCTGCAGATACTCAATAGACTTTTCTGGCGGGGCCTTCAAAAAGCTGACCTGATCCTGGCAGCGGGCGGCGAGCGAACCATAAAATCGTTACGAGCGCTGGGAGTTCCATGCGAGCGAGTTTATGAGACCCTTGACTGTGGTATTCCAAGTTCACTGAGCGAAGTGGCACATACGCCGTCACCGAAATCCTTGGGACGGTTCATCCACTTTGGGCGACTCGTATTCCATAAAGGCACGGCACTCGCAATTGAGGCGGTTGCGAAAGCTCGCCCGTCGGTGACATTGGATAT
>Ga0116231_10014593_pt1 | contig 10490 bp, 8 predicted proteins | sample S1TSphgellanicum_2_FD_89695 | JGI IMG/M metagenome (GOLD analysis project Ga0116231, IMG submission 89695) | Host-associated microbial communities from peat moss isolated from Minnesota, USA - S1T2_Fd - Sphagnum magellanicum MG | ecosystem: Host-associated > Plants > Peat moss > Unclassified... | reverse complement strand
CGAGCTGTCGGGACTTGGGTCATTGACCGTGGAAATTGCGACCGAGGGGCTCAAAGCGTCGTTTGAGCCACGGGTTTTGACGCAGGATCAGCTTAGGCGGCTGGCGGGGGCGCTGGCGGGGCCTTAAGACGTTACCTTTTTGAAAAAAAGTAACCAAAAAACTTTTGGTCCGCGTCGCGCCGTGTTGGCCCGCTACGGGCCAACACGGCGCGAAGCGGACCAAAAGTTTTTTGCGCGCTTTTTTTCAAAAAAGCGCTTCTTTCTTTACGGTTCCCAGACCAAAAAATTAGCCAAAATCTGCAGCCCCACTGCCTGGCTCTTCTCCGCGTGAAACTGCGTGCCCGCGCGGTTGCCGCTCGCGGCGATGGCGGCGACGGGCCCGTCGTAATCGGTGGTGGCAATCACAGTGCCTGGTTCCGCACCGGTCAGCGCATAGGAATGCACAAAATAGGCGTGGTCGCCGGGCGCCAGTTCGTTCAGCAGGGGGTGCGATCCCGGCTCGAACAGCAGTTCGTTCCAGCCCATCTGCGGCAGCCTCAAGGTTTGGGTCGGTATCCTGGCGATGTCGCCTTTGATCCAGCCAAATCCGGGTGTGATTTGGTGCTCCAGCCCTCGCTCGGCCATCAGTTGCATGCCGACGCAGATGCCCAAAAACGGCGCGCCGGCCTCGACGCGGGCGAATATGGCTTCCTGCAGCCCGTCAAAAGATTTCAAACCGGCGGCGCAATCGGCGAATGCGCCTTGCCCAGGCAGCACGATGCGGTCCGCCCGGAAAACCTCCTCGGGGTCCGAAGTGATGAGGATGGTGGCGGTGATGCCGGCATTGGCGGCGGCGAGCGCCAGCCCGCGGGACGCGGAGGCGAGGTTGCCGCTGGCATAGTCGATGACCGCGACGCGCAGCTACAGGCTCCCTTTGGTGGACGGAATGTTTTGGGACGCGCGCGGCTCGATGGCGACCGCCATTTTCATCGCGCGCGATGCGGCCTTGAACGCCGCTTCGGCGATATGGTGGGCGTTGCTGCCGGCTTTTTGAGTCAAATGCAGCGTGATGAGCGCGTTGCCGGCGAAAGCCCTGAAAAACTCTTCCACAAGTTGGGTATCCATTTCGCCCAGCATCGGCCGAGGGAATTCGGCCGCGAAAGACAGATGTGCGCGCCCCGAAATATCGACCACGGCTTCCACCAGCGCTTCGTCCATCGGCACGGCCGCCTGCCCGAATCGGGTGATACCGCGCTTATCTCCCAATGCCTCCCGAAAGGCTTGGCCGAGCACGATCCCGGTATCTTCCACCGTATGGTGGGCATCGATGTGCAGGTCGCCGGTCGCGTTGATGGTGAGATCAAACAGCCCGTGCCGGCCGAAGGCGGTCAGCATGTGATCGAAAAATCCAATGCCAGTTGAAATGTTGGTCTGCCCGGTCCCGTCCAGTCCGAGCTCCAGCGCGACATTGGTCTCGCTGGTGGTGCGCGTGATTTTGGCGGTCCGGCTCACATCGTGCCTTTATGCATTGGCGACGGTCGGCGCCATCTGGGCGCGGCGGGCCTGCCACAGGCCGACGAAATCGATCGGTCCCAGCATCACCGGCGGAAAGCCGCCGTCGCGCGTGATGTCCGCCAAAATATTGCGGGCAAACGGGAACAGCAGCCGCGGGCATTCCACCAGCAAAATCGGCTCCTGCTGGTTTTCGGGCACCCCGTTCAGCGTGAAAACGCCGGAATAGGCCAGGTCCGCGATGAAGACGACCATCGGCTTTTCTTCGGCGCTGCCATTGGTGGCGGCGGGCGGCATGGTCGCCTCGGCCCGCGCCGCCAGGGTGACTTCGAAAACCTGCGCGTCTTCCTGGATTTTACGCACCTGCACATCCAGGTTAATGTTCACCTGAGGTGCGGAGCGCAGCACGGTATAGATCGCCGGCGCATTCGGCACTTCGAAAGACAGGTCTTTCGTGTACTGAATATTAAGGACGAGCGGCGGCTGCGCCGGGGTGGTGTCGGACATGGGCGAACTCCCTGGAAAACAATCGGCTCCGCCTAGCACGCTCGATTAACCGGTGCCAGGGTGGCGGCGGTTCGGCCGGCGGAGAAGGAGAATCATGCCAAAGCTGTTTATCGATGGCGAAGCGGGAACCACTGGGCTGGGCATTCGCACGCGACTGGCCGCGCTGCCGGAGATCGAGGTGATCACGCTGGACGAATATTCCCGCAAGGACGTATCGGCGCGTCTAGACGCCATGCGGCGCTCTGACCTCACGGTGTTGTGCCTGCCGGATGAGGCCGCGCGGGATGCGGTGGCGATGGCCGCCGGACTGGGCGCCGCGGGGCCAAAGCTGCTGGACGCCAGCACCGCGCACCGCGTGGCGGAAGGCTGGATTTTTGGGTTTCCCGAGATGGCCCCAACACAGGCGGCTGCCATCGCCGACGCCCGACTAGTCGCCAATCCCGGCTGCTATGCCACCGGCGCCATCGCGCTGCTGCGCCCTCTGGTGGAACATGGCGTGCTTTCGCCCAACCATGATGTCACCATCAACGCGGTTTCCGGCTTTTCCGGCGGCGGTAAAACCATGATCGCGGCTCACGAAGCCGACGGCGGGCCGGCTTTCGAACTCTACAGCCTTGGACTGCGTCACAAGCACGTGCCGGAGATCATGCGCTATGCCGGTCTCACCCGCCGGCCGATTTTTGTGCCTTCGGTCGGTCATTTCCGGCAGGGTATGCTGGTCAGCATTCCCTTGTTCCTGGACCGCCTCAACGGCGCACCAAGCGCCTACGAAGTCTGCGAACTGTTCCGGGAATTCTACGATTCCGCGCCGCGCATCAGCGTCGTGCCTGGCGTGCATGCGGGTAATCTGGACCCGGAGGCATTGAACGGAACCGACCATCTGGAGATTTTTGTTTGCGCCCATGGCCCGCATATCGTGCTGGTGGCCCGGCTGGATAATCTCGGCAAAGGCGCGTCCGGCGCCGCGGTCCAGAACATCGCGCTCATGCTCGGTCTGCCCGACCCGCTTTTGGCCCAGAAGGGGTATTCTCATGCCTGAATCTCACATCGCCCAGAAACCCGCCGGCTTGCTATACGCGCTGAACGGCGTCTCCCCCACCATCGACCCGACCGCCTGGATCGCGCCGACGGCCGTGCTCATCGGTGATGTACGCGTCGGCCCTGGCGCCAATATCTGGTTCAACTGCGTGCTGCGCGCGGACACCAACCCCATCATCGTCGGCGCCCGCACCAACATTCAGGACGGCACGATCATCCATGTCGATCACGGCGATAACTTCACCGACATCGGCGATGACGTGACGGTCGGACACGCCGCCATTATCCACGCCTGCAAACTGCGCAACCGCGCCTTTGTCGGCATGGGCGCCACGGTGCTGGACGGCGCGGTGATCGAGGAAGGCGGGCTTTTGGGCGCGCGCGGCCTGCTCGGTCCAGGCAAAACGATTGGCCGCAACGAAATGTGGACCGGCATGCCCGCCCGGCTCTCCCGCATCATGACCGATGATGAGCGCGCGATGTGGGATCTGACGGCGCCGCATTATGTGGAGCTTTCGAATCGGTTTCGGACGGGGATGACTGAGGTTTAGAAGGTAAGGAAGGAGCGCTTTTTTGAAAAAAAGCGCGCAAAAAACTTTTGCGGTTGGGCGTTGCGGCGCCGGTGTCTCTTTAGCGCGCCGGACAGGGGCGCTAAAGAGACACCGGCGTTGCTACGCCCGCCCGCAAAAGTTTTTTGGTTACTTTTTTTCAAAAAAGTAACTTCTTTCTTCCGTAACAATTTAATGGACAGTTGATATCCGTCTCCGTAGGTTGCAACCTATGCGGGAGTTTCGTCCATGAGTATCGCGCGTGTCCAAAGCTTTGCCTTCGCCGGCATCGACGCGCAACCTGTCGAGGTGCAGGTCCAAATCTCCGGCGGCCTCCCCAACTTCCTCATGGTTGGCCTGCCGGATAAGGCAGTGGCCGAGGCGCGGGAGCGGGTCCGCGCCGCGCTGACCTCCATGGGCTTGGCCTTGCCGCCCAAGCGCGTGCTGGTGAACCTGGCGCCGGCGGACATGCTGAAGGAGGGCAGCCATTTCGACCTGCCGGTGGCCCTCGCCGTGCTGGCGGCCATGGATGTCATCCCCACCGAGGACATCGCCGAATTCGCGGCGCTTGGGGAGCTTTCGCTGGACGGCCGCATCAATGCCGTCGCAGGTGTGCTTCCCGCGGCCATCGCCGCCGGCGGCCGCGGTCTCGGCCTCATCTGCCCCGAATCGCAAGGCGCGGAGGCTGGCTGGGCCGGTGAAATCACCGTACTGGCGGCACCGGATCTGCTGACCATCATCAATCATTTCCGCGGCACCCAGGTCATCTCCGCGCCGCCGCCGGGGATGCTGGGGGGCGGCTACAAGACGCTGGACCTGGCGGATGTCCGCGGTATGGAATCGGCGCGGCGGGCGCTGGAGATCGCCGCGGCGGGTGGGCATAATCTGCTGATGATCGGGCCGCCCGGCGGCGGCAAATCCATGCTTGCCTCGCGGCTGCCCGGCATTCTGCCGGACCTGCTGCCGCGCGAAGCCCTGGAAGTCAGCATGGTCCATTCCGTCGCGGGGCTGCTGGAGGAAGGCCGGCTGGTCACGCGGCCGCCATTTCGGGAGCCGCACCATTCCGCCAGCATGGCGGCGATGTCGGGCGGCGGCAACCGCGCCAAGCCGGGGGAAGTCTCGCTGGCGCATCGTGGCGTGCTGTTCATGGACGAGATGCCGGAATTTCCCCGCGCCACGCTGGAAGCCCTGCGCCAGCCACTGGAATCAGGCCAGACCACGGTGGCGCGCGCCGCGGCGCATATTACCTATCCGGCGCGGTTCCAGCTGGTTGCGGCGATGAATCCGTGCCGGTGCGGCTATCTGGGCGATGCCAGCCGTGAATGCGGCCGGGCGCCGCGTTGCGGTGAGGATTATCAGACCAAAATCAGCGGCCCGCTGCTGGACCGCATCGACTTGATCATCGAAATCTCGCCTGTGACACCGGCGGAATTGTCGCGAGCCCCGGCCGGCGAGCCGAGCGCGGTAGTGGCGGCGCGGGTGGCGGCGGCGCGGCAACGCCAGCGGGAGCGGTTTGGCGAGGACGGTGCGGCGACCAACGCGGAGGCGCTGGCGGATGCGATTATTTTGAGCCCGGATGCAAAAGCTTTCGTCGAGATGGCGGCGACAAAACTGCGGCTTTCGGCCCGAGGCTACACCCGCACCTTGCGCGTCGGCCGCACGATCGCGGATCTGGCCGGCACGGAGGTTGTGCAGCGCTCTCACATCGCGGAGGCGCTGGCGTACCGGCACCGGATTCCGGGGCGATCGGTTGTAGCGCAGTGAGCAAGACGTCACAGGCCTTTGAGCGGCCAAACTTTGGCCGGTCAACGGCCGGGGACAATCAAGAGTTTTTTTGCTTCTTTTTTTTCAAAAAAAGAAGTTCTTTCTTACTCCCGCCCAAAACCCCTTCCAGGACCCTATTCACATCCCCCTCAAACTGCTCCGCCGAATTCTCCGCCTCCAGCCGCGCCAATGCATGTTGCCGGAGTTTCGTCCAAAGCGTTTTCGTGCGGTACAGTAATGCGATCTGCGCGGCGAAGCGGCGCGCGTCGTAAACCGGCGCGATCAGAAGGTCGGCGCCCGGCGTCCAGCCGAGCTGCCGCGCCAGCAGGTCGCTCGCCACGCAGGGCAAACCATGGGATGCCGCCTCGTATATTTTGTAGGGCGTACCGGCGGAAAACCGCGTCGGCGCTATGAAAACGCGATTGCTCGCGTAGAATGATGTCAGGTCCGCGGCGGGACCGTGGATTTTGACGCGAGGTTCGCTTGCGAACGCGGAGAGATTGATGTGCGGCGCGACGTAGCCGCAGACATTCAAGACCGGCGGATGATCCATTTCCCGCTCGAGCGCCGGCAGGATTTCTTCGGCGTACCAGTTCAGTGAATCGAGATTGGGGCTATCCGCCTGATGGATGCTGGCGACGAACAAAAGTCCGTCGCGGCTTTCAAACCCGTCCTCCGTTAGTTGCGGCAGCCGCTTGGTGCTGATCATCGAGACCGAGCGCAGGCCCAGAGAATTCAGCAAATCAACCTCTAGCGCGCTGACCGCGGTGATATGGCGGCAGATTTCGGTGCCGGCAAACTCAGCCTGCAGCGCCGCGTCAAAGTTAAAATTTTTGTGCGGTCCGCCCTTGATGATGGCGAACGCGGCGTCGCGCACGGTGACCACGGCTTCGGTATCGAGCACAATCGGCACGCGATCGGCGAACACGCCGGCGGCCTCGAATTTCGGCCGGACGCGGTTGAAATTATGCGTGCGGGAAATCCAGATCAGATCGTAAAAACCCCGCCGTTCGTGCAGAAAATTTTCCAGTAGGTCGATCGAAAGATCGTGCAGCACTTCGACGGTTTCCGGTAGTCCGCCGAGCAGGCTTTGGATGCTGTACGGCGCGCCGTTGATGGGCAGAACGCTGACCTCGAACCCGGCCTTCACGATCGCGCCGACAATATCATTGGCCCGCACGAAACCGGAGCCGAGTTGGCGCAGCGGCACCGTATCCTCGATGAACAACACCCGCCGCGCGCGCCGGCCGGCTGTGCGGGCAAACACCGGATGTTGCGTGGCCGGGTCAAGTTTCGTTTCCAAAAACGCCTTATGCTTACGCTGAAAGATTTTTTGGCCCCGGCGCATCGTGGCCATCGCGGTCTCGGAATTGTCGGCGCTGCCATATTCCAGATGCGTGACCGCCACCGCCGGATCGTACAGGATGCGATACCCTGCCTTATGCATGCGCACGCACAGATCCGAATCCTCATAATAGGCCGGCGCGTAATCGGGGTCGAACCCGCCGAGTTTTTGCACAAGGGGGGTGCGGCAAAGCAGGAAGACGGCGGAACCGAAATCCACTTCGCGCACGAAATTGGCGGCGGGCGAGAGTGCGGGCGCATCGCGCAGATAGCCGGCGGCTGAGCCATCGCGCCAGATGATCGACCCGGCTTCCTGCAGCGCGCCATGCGTGCGGATGACTTTGCCGCAGACGGCGCCGGTTTCGCCATCCCGCCACAGCCGCGCCAGCGCGGCGCCGATCGCGCCATGGTGCAGCAGCACGTCGTTGTTCAAATAGAGCAGGGCAGGGGCGGTGACCAAACCCAGGCCCTGATTGGCGGCCCGCACATACCCGGTATTTTCCGTCAGCCGTATTATCTTGCCGCCCAGCACGTATTCACCAATCCGTCTGGTATCGTCGGCGGAGGCATTGTCGATCAGGATCAATTCGATCCCGCCGGCGAAATTGTCGCGCAGCGAGGCCAGCGCCTGCATCGTCAGCTCGAACCGGTTGAACAGCACCATCACCACCGCGACCGCCGGCGCGTCGGTCGAAAAATCGAGCTTTTGCCGCGCCAGAAACGCCAGGCCATCGCGCGCCCGGCGGATAAAAAGTTCCTTCGCCAATGGCTCGGTCGTCAGCGGGACCGCGTCGGGCGCCGCATGCGCCAGCCCCTGTGGCAGCCCGATCAGCCGCAGATGCGCGAAGGCATCGCGAACCGCCCCCGTGCGCAGATCGTCGCGCACGCGATCGTTCGCGTCGCGGTAATACACCAGGTCAATTTCCGGCCGCGGGGAACGCAATTCATAGGCGCCAAACTGAATGAAATGCTGATAGCCGTTGCGGTAGATTCCCGTCTCGATGGCGTGCGCCACGTCCCGGTACGAGGCGCGATAATACGCCTCGGAAAACTGTGGCAACGGGTCGAACAATTCCGGCGTGGCGTTCCGCAGATAATGTTCCAGTCCCGAACCAAAATCCTGCCGCGCGACGGCTGATTTGGCGCCTTGCGCATTTTCCAGATACCAGAGCGGTTCGAAGTAGATCGAGGGCCGTAACTCCGGCGCGCCCGGCCGCAGGCTGTAGAGAAAATGCGCGTAAGGGCCGCGCTCATCAATTCCGGCGGCCATGCCGGCCTCGATCGCGCGTAGCCGGTAAAACGCCGCGTCGAAAATGTAGTGCGCGGCTCGGTTCTCATACTGCCCGGCCCGAAGGTAATGGTCGTAGCGGCCGTGAAAATGATGCTGGTCCAGATTCTCCAGCGACATATCTTCGTGAATGCGGGCGTAGAACTCGTCCGCGAACAGCCAGTGCGGCGAGAGCAGACGGTGGCCATGCTGACAGAAATGATCAAACCCGGAACGATATTTCCCGATCTTCACCAGCTCCGCGATGTCCGGATTCTCGGCGAGATAATACGACTCGTCAAAAAGCGGGCTGGGCGAATGCCCGAGCTGCACGCCAAGATCCAGGTAATAGCCAAGCGCCGCGCCCGGATCGCTTTGGCAATAGGCCGCCGCCTCCGGGTAGCGCGCCAGATACCAAGCGGCATCAAAAACCGCCCAGCCGGGTTGCCGCCAGTCCGGCTTTTCCTGCGCCAGCCGCGCGGCATGATCGGGGGATAACAGGTCTTCGGCGGGGGGCAGCATTGCGGTCTTTCAACGCGCAAAGAAAAACTTTGGCAAGCTACCGCCGCAGCGGGTTCACGGCCAGTGCCGCCAGCGCCGCCCAGGCTGTGGGTGCCAGCGCCGGGCGACGATAATAATTGAACTTTTGGGGCGCCACGCCGGGCTGCAGGGAGGGCCCGACGGTCAGCCCGGTTGATATCTGTTTCTCGGCGCTCGCGTACACAAATCCGCACGGGGCCACATTGGCCGCCACCGTCGCCGCGAAATTTTTTGCGGCCGGGTCACCGCATGTGGCGAGCGCGAGCGCGGCAAATGCCGTGCCTTCCAGCCAGACGCCTTCGCTTGCCTGTGAAAACCCAATCCCCGCGCCATGCCGTAGCCTTGCAATGGCCGCGCGCGCGGACGCCGCCGTGGCGATCCCCGCCAGATAGGGCCATGTCCCGGCATCGGCCGCCAAAAACCGGTTTTTCGCCCCATCGGGCGCCAGCCCCGCGATATATGTGCCAAAGCCCGGATCAAACATCGCCGCCACGAAGTTTTGCGCGTGGCCGGAATCCTCGGCGCGGCCCAGCCGGCCGAAGGCGGCGGCAAGATCGGTATTTTGCTCCGTACTTTGCCAGGTGAGCTTCAGAGGGCTGGGCTCAAAGCCAAAAAATCCACCGAAATATCCATCTGGCGCCCTCAGCCGGTCGTCCAGCCAGTCCCCCGCGCGGTTCGCCGCGTTCATTTGTCCGAGCGCCGCCCATAGCAGCATCGCCCACGCGACGGGCCCAGTTTGCGAGCCGGCCTGATAGGGATCCTCCCGCCACTGCTTGGCTTGCGGATCCCACCAGCCAGGCAGCTTTGCCGGCGCCGTCATCGCGCCGGCCTGGTACGCGTTGCGCAGCCGCCCATCGCTGTAAAACCGGTCATGCGTCTGCGCGATTTCCAGCGCTTGCGCGATCCGCGCGGCATTCGTCCGATCTCCCGCGGCTAGCAGCGCCAGGCCCGCAAGCGCGTTGTCATATACATAGGCCGCGTTGGCCTGGGTCCGGTCAAAATCATCCGGGTTCGGCCCCGGATCGACCACAAAACTGTTCAACAGCGCCGGACCCGCCGGCAAGGCCATCATCGCCCCCTGAATGGCCGCCACATACGTGTCCGCCGCCGCCAGCGCGGGGACGACGCCGAAAATGCCCGCCGCGGCGAGGAGGGCGCGTCTAGTAAGCAAGGACTTCTTTTTTTGCAAAAAAAGAAGCAAAAAAACTCTTGTTTGTCTGGGTCTCGGGACTGAACACGCCACAGGCCCATATTAGCAAAAGTTTTTTGCTTCTTTTTTTCAAAAAAGAGGTTCTTTCTTCCTCTCTCAGTCCAGGATGTCGGCAAGAATTTCCGCCGTCCGCCCATTCGCAATCGTCGCCGCCCGCGCATCAAAATGCACGCCGCCGACGCGGGCAAACGCGTGCTGAACGTCCGGGTACACAAACGCGTCAACGTAGTCGTTATCCTCGACGCCATCCAGCACCGCTTCGATGATGTCGGGCGAAGCGAATTCATCCTTTTCCGCGATGTGCAGCATCAGCGGCGCCGAGATGTTCTCGAATTCCGGCACCAGCTTGTCCAGGCCCACACCGTAATAGGAAACATTCACATCGGCGTCAGACCGCGTCGCCATCATCACCGCCAGCCGGCCGCCCAGGCAAAACCCGATTGTTCCCACCTTGCCGTTGGCGCCCGGGTAGTCCCGCGCCGCTTCCAGCGTGGTCTTCAAATCTTCCACACCCTTGTCCTGGTCAAAGCCGTTCATCAGGGCGAACGCCTTGTCCCATTCCGCCTTGGTCTTGTCGGAGATGTTCACCCCCGGCTCCTGCCGCCAGAACAAATCCGGCGCGATCGCGAAAAACCCCATATCGGCGATGTCCTGGCAGGTTTCCTTGAGCGAGTCGTTGACCCCGAAAATTTCCTGGATCACCACCACCGCGCCGGCATCCTTCTTCGCCGGTTCCACGACATAGGCGGAAAATTCTCCGCTCCCATCCGCCGCCTTGAGT
>Ga0116231_10014591_pt1 | contig 10491 bp, 10 predicted proteins | sample S1TSphgellanicum_2_FD_89695 | JGI IMG/M metagenome (GOLD analysis project Ga0116231, IMG submission 89695) | Host-associated microbial communities from peat moss isolated from Minnesota, USA - S1T2_Fd - Sphagnum magellanicum MG | ecosystem: Host-associated > Plants > Peat moss > Unclassified... | reverse complement strand
GTAGTCGTAATCAGGTTTCCGTTCGGCCACCCCATAACTGGTCACACCCCCATTCCTCCATTAATGTTAATAACATTAAATGGGAACTAACATTAATTTGGTATTAACATTAATTACGGAAACTGGTGTAGCTCAAGGAAGCTTTCAAAAAGGCTTCTATGTGTGCATCAAATAAGAAACCTTTTGAAGAACCTTCTTAACTAGCAGTTGATTATGAGTTAATTGAAAGTTAACTTGGACTTAATTAAAAGTTAATTAGCCTTAACTAAAATTTAATTAAAAATTAGTTAAAAGTTAACTAAAACTTAATTATGAATTAATTAATATTTAATTAGGAGTTAATTAAAACTTATTTGGGATTTAATTGAAAGTTAACTGGGACTTAACTAAGAGTTAATTGGAACTTAATTGAAAATTAATTAAAACTTAATTAAGAGTTATGGATGAACATTATGGATGAATTCCATTTATTGGAAGATGGTGTCTAATGTTTGCATCCATCACATTCCTCTCTCTATTCTCATAATTTGGTTGCTCCATGTTTCTATTCACTAGTTTCATCTTGCCATTAGATAACATCCTTAGCCACTCCAAGTTGGGGGCTTCAGTAACAATAACTACATTAATAGAAATAGCATCAGTAAGAGGAGAAGCAACAATAATAGTAGCATCTACACTCTTCTCCTTTGAAGAATATGAAAAGTTTGGGGGTGGATCCTATACCAGCGATTTATTGTCCCATCTTTTGAAGTTGAGCACATAGGGCAAGAACATTAAGGAAAAACAACAAGGGTTTGAAAGTCCAAAGAGGGAGCAATGTGTGACAAAAAAGAAAAAGTTATTCTCTTTCTCCTTTGCAATAGCAACAACACTTGACGAACCTCTTCTATCCATTCCTTTTGTTAATGATGGTTACAATGACAAAAACGAGGATTGTTCGAATGACTCCAATAACCTATCCAATGTTTGTATTAAAATGAATGACATCTTTTTGATTACTTCCCTCCTCTTTCGTCTTCATCAAGAATCTTTCACCCTTGTGTCCTCACAATGCATCTCTATTTTTGTTTAATTCTAATTATTTTTCAAGATTTTCTTTGGGCTTCTTCCACTACATTCGAACCAAACTATTCTAAAAAATCTCTTCTACCAAATGCCATCCTAATCCTATTTGATTCATAGCCTTAAATCCCATTACCACAAAATGTCTTGGTAGTTCATAATGTTTGAAAATTTTGGCATTGCAAATTTTTTTACACTTGTCAATTTAAGGTTAAAAAAATTCGACGAATATTGACTAATAATTACTAAATTTTTTGGAGATTTTAAATTTGAATTATTTAACATCGAAACAACCAAGGTATTATGGTAATAAATATTGTTAAGTGTTGTTAAGTGTTCTTCAACATTTAAAATTTAGATGTGGTTCCCAAATGCATACAATACATAATATGACTTTGCTTCTAGGGTTGGTGGCATGGACATGTGTAGTGTATCTTTATCAATCTTGTCCCCATCCTTTATAATATTAACAATTGCAATCCTTTTTACATTTTAAAGGGTGACATTTCCTTCAATTTGTTTAGGAAAACATAAACCTTTCATCAAAATTGAGTAACATTATGCAAAAATCACTCTTCTACATTTTCCGTATCTCAACTTTTGTGGAATGCTTCTTGCCACAATGCTTTGCATAGTTCATATTTGTAGGTAGACTAGTTGCAAACTAACACAAGATTTGCCACAATTGACATGACATTTGCATTCACGTAAACTATTTGTTTTTTCAAAATTGTACTTGTTAACAATGTCCATAAATACACCTAGAATGTCAACATGTCCATATTCATTACCATTGACCTTTGCAAACTAAGTAATTGACCTAAATTATTAATTTACCAATCACACCTCGTAGTAAGGTGATATAATCACAATGCAAGCTTAACCCCCAAAGTTGGCATTGTTAACTAGTTTATAGCTTTGCCCTTAAAGATACAAAAAAAATGAATGTCTAATTGTTTTAGAGTTTAACACACACCTTTGTTTGCCATGTCCTATAGATTTGTACCATAATTTAGAATGCAACAAAAATACATTACTTACATCATGCAACCATCAACTCCACATTTTGAAGCACAAACAATTGCACCATATTTCAAAAGTTTACATTCATGATTTGTTGATGCTCACTTCCTTCTACAATTCATCCATTACTAAAAACTTGGGTTTAGTTTGACCACCGAATTCATTATGAAGCTCTATAAATAAATTAGATCACCATAGGTCACCAATCCATTGCGTCATTTGATGGAAAAGTGAACTAAACGACCATACCATTGCACCATTTCACCTTGGATGAAACTTGAATCATTCATGGCCTTGTTTAGTAAAAGCAATTCATTCGTTAGGGTAATTCATTAAGGTCAATTTTTTGTATTATTCAAATAATTATTTTAATTTGAATTTAATTCATGTATTCCATTATGTATAAGATTACTAAATGTATGTGTGTTATATATAATGACATTATATTTAATACTTACCATGTAATAATCAATATATGACAAAATATATTATTGGCAAGTTGGACTGTCGCGATCAGTCGTGTATCCAACGGTCTCAACGATGCTCTCTAGGAAGGTCCAGTTGATGCCACGTCTGTAGAGTCCTGGTTCTTTCCCTCGAGTATACACGTGAGACACCACTGTGTAAACAGAGAATCCAGCGGTCGTAGGTCGTGGGAACTTGGTTCTTTCCGTCGGTGAGATTAGGCTACCAATGTGGAAATTGAGAATCCACGGTCTTAGGTCGGGAAGCTTGGTTCTTTCCGTTGGATACAAGCTTGAGATACTGATATATCAATGGAGAATCCAGCGGTCGTAGGTTGTGGGAGCTTGGTTCTTTCCCTCGGGAACAGAGTGAGATACCAATGTGGAAATAGAGAATCTAACGGTCCTAGCTCGTTGGAGCTTGCCCTTTGAATACTGATGTGTAAATGGAAAATCCAGCGGTTTTAGGTCGTGAGAGGTTGCTCTTTGTATACCGATGTGTAAATGGAGAATCCAGCGGGTTTAGGTCGTGAGAGAGCTTGCTCTTTGTATACCGATGTGTAAATGGAGAATCCACCGGTCTTAGGTCTTGGTGAGCTTGGTTGCTCTTTCTAGCCGCTGCCTGATGCAGGCAGACAAGAAGTTCTCTGGTGAGTTCTCGCAGCCAGCGGCGGAGGAGCTTGTTGCTGCTTTCCGAGTTTTTATATTGGTGGCTTTGAACGTCTTATCTTGGAGTCCGTAAACTTTGGAGCCGAAATACTGTCGGTTTTTTGTGTTGAGAAAGATGGGAGAAGAACACAGATGCTTCGTGGGTGGCCTTGCATGGGCCACTACAGACAACCGTCTGGAGGATGCCTTCAGGCCCTTCGGCGAGGTGACGTCGAGCAAGGTCATTTCGGACCGTGAGACCGGAAGGTCCAGGGGGTTTGGCTTCGTGACTTTCCTTGAACAGGATGCCATGTTGAAGGCCATCGAGGAGATGAATGGCAAGGAGCTTGACGGCAGAAATATCACCGTTAACCAAGCCCAGTCTAGGAGCGGCGGGGGCGGCGGCGGGGAGAGAAGCGGGGGTTATCGTTCTGGTGGCGGGGGCGGTGGTGGCTATGGAGGTGGAGGAAATCGTTATGGGGATAACGAGCGTGGCAGCGGCGGCCGTGGAGGGGGCAGCTATGGTGGTGGTGGCTATGGCGGAGGTGGCGGCGGTCGAAGTTCTGGCGCCGGGAACTGGAGAGACCGTAACGAGTCGGGCTACTGAGTGTATGCGAGGTGGTTAAGGCCTCTTGTGGCGGTAATGATGACGTTTTCCAGCCATGTGTCCAAGCTTCCCAGATCTGCGAGAAGTTGTTGGAGTTTTTTTCTTCACTGGCTGACGGCTTCCGTTTCAGACTGATTCCTCTGGAGAGAAGAATACCTCAGAGCTGCTGGCTTCGGTTCACTGAAGGAGGATGTGATTCGCGGGGTTCGGTGTTGTGCAACAACCATTGTTCCACTGGAAGAAAAAAAAACTGCCACTTGACATTTGACCACCTTTCAGGCTGAAGGCGCCGCCATCTTCACAGGTTAGGGTTTGTACCCGCTGAAGATGAGTTTAGGCCCCATTTGCAGTTCTATTTTACTATCTCTTGTTCTGTTTCGTGTTCAAATGTTTTATGTTTGGCATGCCAGTGTATGAGCAAAGGTTCACATCCTTCCTCTTGGCCCTCCTGAAGTAGGACATGCACCTGTGGTACTCTTAAAATACAATTTTTTGATCTATCTTTGTATTTTCATGTTCCTTCTCATTTGTCCTTCCACCCTCGCTCAAAAAGTTTCCTGTATTATATTATTGTAGATTTGTATGCTTTGTTTGCTCTTCTCAAACAGTTGACATTTATATCTCTGCACTAATCACATTGTTTTCTTCCTGTCTACTGTGTTGGGTGTTGGTATATTGGCCTGAGTGGATTCATTCTGTAATTTCTCTGAAGCAGAGAGTGGAAAACACAAGACATTCAAGATGCTATCTTGTACCCATGTTCTGAGGGCTAAACAATAAGCAGAATGCTGTTGAAAGCAACTCAATTTCAGGGGACTAAGAATATAAAAAAGAAGAGATTACACCCATTCTTCGTGAATGTGCATAATGTCAAACCCATTACAGAATTTTGCATGGTACTAGTGGAGGGGAAGTGGTAAGCTATCTGCTGCTACCGACCTCTCTGCCATTGAATTAAATTGAAGCTACTTCAGATGTGCTTATCACAAATTTACTTTTACTATATAACATTGACATGGAAAGACACATTAAAATGACAAACAAGAGTATTGACTGGAATCAACTATGGTAGTACTCTTATGCAACAATTTGACAAATTTTGGATAAGTCTGAAAGAATTCCATCTAGAAGAGAATTGTAATTACAGAATCATCCAGCAAACTATGACTAAGTTTCACAACAAAACTTCTTCTCAGCTTTAGCATCTTTCTACAACCCAAATCTAGGATTTCCAAAGATGCGGGACAAATGTCTGTATGTCTCTTGCACAGGATGCTCTCTGCAATTTTTTGAGATAATTTCTAATAAATGTTTCAAAATGTACAATAGTTCACACCATACCAAAAAAAACTATTGTAAACCCATACATAAACCAGAACAAAAAATGCATCTGAGTTTTGGACAAATTCTCCTCACATTCTCAAGAGTCCAAACTCAAAATTGTTTGAAAAAACTGCACTGCTAGTAAACGTGTATTTATGTGAGTGCTAGTGAAGAATTCATGAAAGCTTACATTTAGTGAAAACAATGATTCTCAAGAACACCAATTATCCATATTTGACACTGCAAAATCTAACCCTAGACTTCAAAAAATCTACTGTACAATTATATCTACAAATTTGGAAACCACCCCCAACCCCCCACCCAAGGCTTTTCTGGTTGCATTCTCTCATGAACAGAATAGAGCATTGTCCCTCACATGCAGTCCCTCTAGATCTTAATTGTCCTACGAGCAAGGACAGTTTTCAGTCAGACTCTGCGATGCATGTTTCTAATCTTTATGGGGTAACGGCCAAAATCTCTTGGCAATGATCTTGGGACTGGATTTTTGGGGAGGATGCACACAAAGATATAGGATTATATCATCTATGTGCGATGGCCAATTTTCAAGGCATGCAATTTGAATGACACAAGGTGAGCTCAAGCTTTACCTGTGATATTGCAGCTCCATCTGCACTGGCAACAGTACGCATTTTTGTGACAGAGGCCAGGTATGGAATCTCCTCTTACCAGCGATAGAAAGATTTTGCAGCTGGAACAGGGAGACCCAAGTCTTTGCGGTGCTGTTCATCCATGTGCATAGTGCCAGGAAGAGCTCCTGCTGCCAGTCGTGCAACCTCAATTCCTGAAGCAAAGTAGTGAGCAAAAGCAAGACCTCTGTCCAAAATGTTGCCAAAATCTGGCATAGAGAGAGATAGAGCCATTGTCTTTCCATTTGCTTCCTCATTGGAAAGGATTTTCTTCTTTCTACTTGTTCCTTTTGTGGCCCGGGGTGGTAGCTTGTCCAGCTCTGCACAGTTGATGAATCGCTCTGTTGCAGCCTCCCAGGACAAAAGATGTTGGAGGCCTGGTGAAAGAGGTATAGGGTAAGATGCCAAAGCTAGCTTCACTTTCTCAACAAACTCATCAGGGGTCTGATACATAAGACAGTTGGGGAATGGGCGAAAGAAATCATTAGAAGGGTGATCTGCGCAGACAACAATCTTGCCCATGGCTAAAGCTTCTGCTGTTGTTGTGCATACCACATCACTTAGGCTTGGATTAATGAAGACTTTGTACCTGCAACACCACAGACAGAAATGATCCAATTAAGGTCTGCTCAACCCAATGTTTTAGGACTTATACAATCGAATTGGTGTGCATAGGCTACCTGACATGAACATCTCAAATAACTATGAAAACAAATGTAGAGAAACTAAATGCAGATCATCAGGAGATTCATGGATTCTATTTAATCTTCATGCAAAGGCCAAATGTCTTTCAGTTAATAGTGATAAAGACTTGCCTTTGTGGCAAAAGGCAGAAGACTTACCCATGTATAAGATCATCAGCATGGTCTCTTCCCTCATGAAAATTCATTCTCAGCCCATGTTGCTGAGCTGCAGCTCGAACTGCTTGTGAGTCTTCTCCAGTTCCAAAGACATCAAGCTGAGTGTTATCAAGAACATCTTTGTTTTGAGCTAGAAGATCCACAAGTTCTCTATATCCCTTCCCCCAAACCATCTTGCCAAGATAATAAGCCCCCTTTGAGAATCTGGCCTTGCTGTTTTCGCTTTCATTCGCAAGCTGCTTTCCAATGTCCAGGAACTTAGGACTTACTCCATGGACATTGCAAACTGATGATCTTGGTAGTGCTTGTGTTGCAGCTGACAGTCGCAATACCTGATCCACAAGAAAGACTTCAATATTTCGGACTTGATAGCTGCTCTGATCCTCTAAGTACCTTGATCATGAAAACAGAAGAGAATAGAGAAGGAACATATAAGAGTACCTTATTGCAGTAAATGCGAACCACCCAGTTGTTCACATGCTTTAGTAGGAAGGCCTGAAGCTTTCCATTCTTCTCTCGTCTCACATACTCCAGATAATTTGTGTGAACTACACCGACAACATGTTGGAATTTGTCAGTCCAGCGCTTTCCATGGTAGTACCATGTCAGGTGCTCAGGCTCCTCCAACACTGCAACGTCAGCCTCCTGATCAGGAATGAACTGCGAGATATCCCCAGCAGCCAAAATACTCCGTTTTTCTGTAGAAAACTGCACATCATGATGGACATTGGTGATCCAATGTGACAAAAAACCCAGATCATCAAGAAACTCTGAACCTGAACACTGCAACAACTCACATCAACACAGACATAGCACCCTGATTAGAAAGGCAGTCATAGAATTCACCAGGGATATTACTGTTGTACCTTTCCAGGATAGAATGCAATCTTGAAATCTGGTCTGAACCCGACACGGTTTTCCAGCCAGCCCCGCACAAAAGTCTCTTGTTCTTCAGGAGAGTCAAATGTCATTCGGTTTGGGTAGACTTGCTCTTGGTCTTTCTTGCAAAGCCATGGCACTAACAGTGTAACATTTTGCTGTCCAGATTTGGCCAAATACGCTGCCCGTAACAAAGGATTAACTGCTGTCCCTGTCATCCATGGTAAGCTTGCTGTGGTGACAATTGCAATGCTTCGACGAGAATCCACAGTGGCCTGTCTGGCAGGTGCAAGATCAGCCGAGAGTCCCCCCTTGTTGTGGTAGTCAGTGCCTTGTACCACACTGCCAATCCTGTGATCAAGGTCATCGAGGCCTTTACTGAATAAATCTCCAGCTAAAGCTTTTCCAACTAACCCAAGCTCTTTCCCCTTCACAGTTATAGTTGATGACAGTTGATCAACTTTGTGTTTACAGGACCTTAGCTTGTCACCAACTTTTGAGCCATCTGCAACAAAAGAAAAAAAATAGGGAACTATGTCCTCAAAACAATATGACTTGGGTATCCAACATTTTGCCAAGAAAACTGACAGGGTTGTACTGAACAACATGGATGTATGAAGATGGCGGATCTGCATATATATATCTATATATATATATATATATATATATATTTATGATGTATATATATATACCTTTCTTGAGACCAAGCTGATCAAGCAATGGTTCTGCATGCCCAGCAAACTTCTCCAAAAGCTCTGGCATGCTTAGAGGCACCATATCATTCTGATCCATCACCATCACATCCCTTTGCTTGCTCAGAACAAAACTCCTGGCATCATCAAAATGATGCCCTTATGCAAGACTCATCAACATGTCTGAGGGAAGACCCCACAATAAAAGGAAAGAGCTCACAAGATTGTGCTTTTGAACCTTGAGAGGACAAACAACAAGCAGGTGATGGATGTAGAAACAAGATTTTTGCTTTCAAATTGCCAGCTTGGAAAAGTGAAGTGTACCTTACTTGAATCTTCTGGACTTGATATAAGCTTCTGCAACCAAGAAGATGGAAGTCTCATCTCTCTTCCCAAGTCATATCTAACACAGGAGTTCTATTGCAAAGCTCATGGAAAAAAAAATAATCTTGTGTTTGCTGAATACTGCACACAGTAGATATAATAATTTCGTCATGACAAGCAAGCCCTTTGACAACAGAAAAAAAATTCTCTCTGGAAAATTGATTTGACCAGAAAGATGATAGTATGGTACCAGATTCTTCTTCACATTTTCCAAGAATTCTACAGGAGGACTCTTGCTTATGGCTGTTGCTGTGGCTGTGGCTGTGGTGGTGTCAATCTCCTCCCCCAAGCTTCTATGGACAGTTCTCTTCACCCTTTGCAACGGTTCCCAATTAGTTTCATTGTCTCCTCGTGTGTTGAGCTTTCTCATTATTTTCCATTCTTGTTGTGATGAATCCTTCCTAACCAGCATGCTTTTGTCTACTCCCCCCGAGACTTCGACCTTCATTGTCGTGTTGGTGGTGGAGGGCGGCTTATTTGGATTTCTTGAAAACATAGCTAGTCCTCCAACAGACGTGGAGGAGCCGCCCCCCTTGGAGACGACGAGAAAGTTTTGGATAGCAGAATCGAAGCCTTTGGTTGCATCGTTGAAAGAACGAGACGATTTCTTTAAGCTTTCCCATTCTTTATCAATTGTAGCAGAGAGATGTATGAAGGACTGTACCCTGGATTTCATAAGCTTCATATCCGATTGCGCGCTTCTCTGAGCTTCCGATATGCTCTTGGATATGAAAGACAATGCTCGTTCTCCTCCTCTTGCCACGCCATCATCTGTCTTTATTCCTTCCCACGGGGCCATGGAAAGAATTTTGTTTTCCCGTAATAAGAGCTTCAATGCCAGAAAGAAATTCTTGCCACTCGAGTAATCCTTCTTTAGTTTGTTCGTTTCTACACTCCGCTACTGCAAGTAAGCCTCATAAAAATCAAAACAGTCACAGACAGACAGAGAGCATCGAGAAAGAGAGAAGAAAAATAAGCGATGAACCACCGAACACAACGACGCGCAAGAAAAAACACACGCACAAACACGAGAATGAAATGAAGTCCGAGAGAGAAAGACGAGGACTCACCAGGGGAAAGAAGAGAAACAAAACAAAAACAAAAAACTCCTTTAAAAAAAAAAAACCAAAAACTCTCGAAAATTTTCACAAAAAATGACGTAACAGAGTACATTCGGATTGTCAACTCCTCAACTATTCAGTAGAAAGAACAGAATACAAAATTAGCTTACAGCAAGAGGCCGCGGACGAAGAAGAAGACGACAGCGTCCCTCCTCCCCAAGGCACGCGGGAGAAGACAAGACAACAAACCAAGCCTGATTGCTTCGGAACCGAACGTGGTAGGTTCGGAACCTACATCCGAGCCTGAGGTATTCGAGATCCCAATACTCCAGGTGCCGATCAATCCATCCCGAACGGGACGTAGATATTCTTCTGATTTTTCGTAATAATAGTTTCTTAAACACAAAATTTGGCATAACTGGGGGGGGGGAAATAGGTTGGGCATTTTGGAAAAACGGGCAGACCGTCTCAAAATTTTGTTTAGCTTGATAATAATGCTCACGGAGTAGAGAACTTGCACCTCAGCTCGGCCTTGAGTGGTCACTTACTTCCGGAACTCTCTCCTTGTGCACATTACCCTACAATTTGTTGTGATTTTGAGAATTTGGTAAATTTTTGTCCCAAAAAAAAAAAAAACTAACAAAATACTCGAAATTAAACATGTAGAATTTCCAATGTTTTGATCCGAAATGAGACAAAATATTTGTTGAAAAAGGAGTCATAAAGACCAAGGTGTTCAAGTTCTCTATGCTAATATCAAATGTGCTATAGCAAGGGCACGGGCTTCTTACCTAGAATCCACTTATGGTGACCAGGTCAGAACCAAAAGTAGCAGATTACG
>Ga0116231_10014590_pt1 | contig 10492 bp, 10 predicted proteins | sample S1TSphgellanicum_2_FD_89695 | JGI IMG/M metagenome (GOLD analysis project Ga0116231, IMG submission 89695) | Host-associated microbial communities from peat moss isolated from Minnesota, USA - S1T2_Fd - Sphagnum magellanicum MG | ecosystem: Host-associated > Plants > Peat moss > Unclassified... | reverse complement strand
CTTGCAAGTTCACAAGCTCAAATGAAAATCCATGATTGTCCACAACATTACCACATAAGCTCCTATGAATCCACAAACTCAATGTAAAACCCCTAAATGTCCAAAACAATATCACATAGACTCCTGTAAGTCCACAAACTCAAAAAAAAATCCATGATTGTCCACTCCCAAAAGCTTACCATAAAACATATGAATAAATTTTCAATATAATGTAATACATAAGATTTAAAAGCTTCAAATGCATTCCTTAGTTCCATGGACTTAGGGTAAGAAGGGCATGTGAGAAATCCTAGATGGAATTAAGATGAACTCTTCAAAGTTGAGCTCTCAAACATGTGAAAATGCACATACCAAAAGAATAAGGCGGTTTGTGGATTTGGAGCCAAATTTGGTCATAAACTTGTTATAAACTCACTTGGAATTCACACAACCTATATTTGAGAGGAGTTGTCACTTCCCCCTTTATAATATAGTGGTTATTTGCAAAGGCTACATGCCTAGAACTTTTAGAATTTCAAAATGGATTCCCAAAACTCCCTTATGAAGCTTCCTAAATTTTCAAATTTTGTTTATTTTGAGCATGAAACCAAATCATGTTGTAGCTTTTGTTTAGATCTTTCCAATGCCATGTTGCACACTCTAATTGGAGGTCATTTGGCCCATGTAACATCAATTTTAGTGCTTGGGAGTTAAATTGTCAATTTGATTCCTGACCATTCCTTTGGCCACAATTCTTTAACTCATAATTCCAAATGGAGAATATGAACCCACCTTTAATATCTAAGTTTCAAGAACTTTCCAATGATATATTGAAAGCCCAATTTGAACCATGTTTATTAATTGCACCTTTATCCCAAAAATTCAAGACTTTTGTGGGATTATAATTCTTAATTGTTTTTCACTTGGGAGTGCTTGGGATTCACCTCCTTGCATTCTCCCACATTCTCACAAGTTTTGACTTGGGGGAATGTGCATGAATATGTGAACATTTTTTATTCATTTTGATTATCATGAACATTTAACCCTAGTTGCTATTCATTTTCATTTGGAAGAGTCCAATTTCTTTCATTGCTAAAAAAATAATTACACATTTAAGTTAAGGTTGCAACACATTTGTTCAAAATGACAAATGACATATTAACCTTTTTTTGGGGTGTGAATATGTGACGATTACAAGACAATAACATGTCACATTACATAACATAGTAGATAGGTGTTATTTTACGACAATTGGTGTTGAAGTTAGGTTTCATCATTACTTAACACATGTTATTAATTGCCATTTGCTAACATGTCAACAAATTAAGACATTCACACACCCAAGTTAAAGTTGCAACACCTTTGTTGAAAGTGACAAAAGACATGCTAACTTTCTTTTTGGTGGGAATGTGTGATAATAGTAAACCAATCACACATGTCACATTTCATAACATAGTGGATAGGTGTAATTCTACAACAATTGGTGTTAAAGTTAAGTTTCATCATTACCTAACATTAGTTGCTAGTTGTCATTTGCTAACAGAAATTTTAATCATAACGTATTTCACTACAAATGTCAAAACACTAGGTGCAAATCATGTTTTAACACAATTCAATATTGAACCATTCACACAAATAACAACTATCGTATAATAACAAGTTTTTCATATATATATATATATGGCTTCTCATTTCACTTACCCATTGAATAGTTTAAAAACCATAAGGAGGTGTATAAAGTTAATTTTTAGAAATCCTATGTTCTTTATTGATATTGCATAATACCCCTTAATGATGAGAAAGGAAGTATTGGTCTCAACTTGTATATTAAAAAAATTGTACTAGGTAGGTAAGGTTTCAAAGTGATGTCCTTGCATCACCATATGCAATAATAAGAACATCATAAGAGTTTATGATTAGTTTATGCTAGATTGATTCAATTGTTTAACACTAAGACCACTATGGATATGTATACCAATGTTTTATCTATACACCCACCCAATGGGGGTCAAAACAAAACTTCATTCAAGTTGTACATTGAAATATTTCCTCACCATTTAATGCACTATTTAATCACTTTTAATTTGAATTATCTTTGAAGGACCTCCATTACCTTCAAGATTAAAAAAGCCCCACTTAGTCTTACTACGACATATCTATTTTTGCAATGTGCACAACCATTGCATATCCACATCAATATTTGATTTTCCCATAGTGGTGAGTACCTTACATGTCTTAACATGACACTATTTAGTGCAATACCAAATTGTGTCATTTTCTCCATAATTTGTAATTCCAAATCACTTTCTAACTTAACTTGCAATCATCACTTCATGCAAGGCTTTTATAGAATTACAAAATTTGGATTGGGATAGTAATGACAATAGGACCATAAGTCAAACAATTCAACCATTGAAAAATAAATTAATTTTGGAATTGTCTTCATCAATTCTAGCCTCCATTTTGATACACCACAACTTCTTGACATTTTAAGTTGAAGGGGCTTAGGTGGGGATGGTTGTTTCACACCTTAAATTTCAAAGGCAAAGTTGTTATTTTGTAGTGAAAGATATGATTAAAAATTGCACATTGAAGAACTCCACAAAGAAAAACTTGCAAACACAGTTATTAAACTAAGAATTGACATATGTTATGTATCATACAATGTGCATAAATATATGTCATTATCTAAACTTTGAAAAAATATTTTTTAAAAATGCCATTGTTATTGATGGATTAGTTGGATTTGTTTTTTGAATTGTAAAGATATTTTTTTTGGCCACGAACTGGAAGGATTATTAAAACCCCCTTTGAAAAGAAAAGGGTTAAAATTTTAAACCTAGGGTTTTTTGATGGAGAAAGGTTTGAGTCTATTAGGGTTAATTTTGAATTAAGTCCATACTATGACATAGGTTGATTGCACAACTAAAATCCCACACAACACCCACACACCATAAAAAACACTTGAATAATACAAAAGATGGAATTTACATATTTTTGGGTTGGGATCACCCATGCACCTAAAATTTGGTCCTTATGTGGGCTACACCCATTGGGGAGCTCATCACATGTGCCTAAAGACTTTGCTTTATGGGTATTGTTCATAAAAAACACATACATTTGCTATAGTGAACACTTTCACAATCAAAAGGAATCATAAGTTTATTGCAACATACATTGGATATTCAAAAGGCATTTAACAAATAGTGACAACATGAAATTATGAAAAGAAAAATATGAGTTTGAAATTCCAATTAGAGTCCTTTATATACTTGAAAAGAGAAACGAGTGAATTATTTTTTCGGCCAGTAGTTTGGTGTCAGGTAGTAGTTGCAGTGCTTAGTTTGAATTTGTCCGCACATGTTTTGGCCAATAAAGTACGTAGTATGTAGCTTAAGCACATTATACATTAGCGTTTAAGGTTTACTAGATGATAATAGTTCGCAAGAATGAAATTATGAAAAGAATAATATGAGTTTGAAATTCCAATTAGAGTCCCTTATATACTTGAAAAGAGAAATGAGTGGATTATTATCCCCATTCATTTACATATACTAAACATTCTCATTCATTAACTACAAGCCATTAATATTATCCCACATGTTATCTTTATGGAATTATCATTTTTCTTATGAAAAAATCATTAAATTATTTTGAATTTTTTTCACTAAGATTTAATCAAGTTCATTATGTTTAACCCAAAATAATTAACTAAATTATTCATTTGATTACAAGGCTGTGTCCTTGATAAAAAAATCTTCAAAGTAAAGCCCATAAGTTGAATTGTTTATTTCCATGTACTTACCCACCTTTTATCCCTACATCACATTATTATTCATTTACAAAATTTCCTCTTAGTAACTCATATTGGTGTTACATAACTGTTGTGGTTATTCATGGGACACGATGAAAATGAAAAAAACATTTCATGTCCAAATCAATGTTAGTTTTGGTATTGACTTTTGAACATATTAGTTCATCCTAGTATCAAGGGTTTAAGAAAATTATATTCTAGTTGGTACTAGTGTTGGATATTGTTTAAAAACTTTTGTACTAATTTGGTCTTTGTATCAATGTAATTTTGAATTGTTTCTAGTTATTTTTAAGGTTTTCAATGTGAAAAAAGTCACATGTCTTTGTATAAGCATGGAAAATCAACCTGTATTTTGTCTTTTATCATTCATTGGAGTGGGATTCGTTTTGTGAAGGTTGTGACAAAGATGGCACATTATAAATGAATGGCGTTTTTGGGATAAACTTGGTTGGTTGTTTGTTTTTGTTGTTTATAGTTGTAGTGGTGTTGGTGATGGAGTGAGACTAATTAGAAATGGAAATAAAAAGTGGGTTGTTAAGAAGTTAAACATAAACCTGTTACTATTATTTTCTTGGTTTCGTAGAAATTTGAAAATGGTTGATTTATGTGTTTGTTTTGATTATGGGATGAATGCTCACAATCCATGTTTTTTGTAGCTTAATTCACCTCTCCATCTTCTAATTCCATTGTGCATGTGGTGGACAAGAGTATGAATATTGTAGGGTTTGTAGAGGCATTCAATGGGAGTGATGAAGATCTCAAAGGGAATAAGGTTGATTTGTGTGTGATTCATTTTGCTTAAGTTCAATGTACTTGGGTTGTTTTATGCATTGATGTATATGGGAAGGTCAAATACTTATCCAATTGGGAGTTCTAAGCTACATAATACATGTTTTTTGGGAGGGGTGATTATGGGTTATGAAAATTAATAGTAACCTACCAAGGAACATTGGGTGTTGGCTTGTTTGTACCATCTCTTGGAATTGTTCACTGTTGTTCATTTTTTTGGTTTTGTGGGTTGGATGGGTTATTTGGTTAGAAGCTATGGTGTCTATTTGTCAAAGTGAAGATCATGATAGCCTACATGAAAAGAGGTTCAAAGGGAGTTGATCCATTTGAATGCCTATTATCATAATAGAAATCATAGGTTAGAAAATTAACACATAGTTATGAGTAGTTTGGATGCAATTCAACTTTGTACTATAATGCATAGAGTAGTTTGGATGCTAAGGAGGTTGTTAGCAGGTAGGTAGTGAAAACAGCCCTTAGAGCATTTCCATCGGTGCTCAGTATGTCACTCTGGATAATAAAATTAAATGTCTAAGTTTAGCCTTTTTTTTTTGGCAACCCCACCAATAAAAGTGTAACTGGAACTACATATACGTGGGAACTATTAATAGCAAACCTGGACCAATCAATATGATCGACCAATGAGAAATACTGAGCCGCAGTCAGGTCCAATTTATTAAACTATTTTTTTAGAGGTGCACAAGTGTGTGGCGCACTTTACCAGCCAAGGTGCACGAATTTGGTGCAGAAAAACCAATTTCCTGAGCTAAACCAGCACATTTTGACTTTTTCGCAATAAATCTTACTGTCTGAAGTCACATACTGTGCACCATGCACCAGTGGAGATGCTCTTACCGATCTATAAACCATCTACTTACTTAGTAGTTATCTATTTTCCTACTCACCTACCTATATACATGAGACCTATTTCCTACAGATTTGGTTACCAAGGTGAAAGCAAATATTAACTTAGTTGGGGTTCATCCACAACTGAGTAATAACGGGCATCCATCCAGGGGATGGTGCGTTGGTGGGTGCTGGTTCACTGGTGAGAAGTAGGTGACAATGATCAGTGGCCTCTTGTTTGGTTGAAATACAAGCAAGAGCTTCGTATGGTTTCCAGTCAAAAAAACCACTTTAGAGGGTGCAGAAGCAGTTTGGTTTCCAGTCAGAAAAGCCACTTTGGAGGGTGCAGAAGCAGTTTGGTTTCCAGTCAAAAAAACCACTTTGGAGGGTGCTTTGGCTTGTATGAATTATTTTTTCCAAGAAGTACAAGCTCGGAATTTTTCATTTTTTGTGAAGCCACCCTAAAACCAAAATGTGTGCCCACTCATGGGGAGGAGGAATAATTGTTTGCTATAATGTGCACTACAACAAAAATTATGAGTTTTTTGGAGGGGGTTTTGGTGGTGGGGGGGGGAGCATTCTTTGTAGATTTCTTCTTATATTTGGAGGTTGAATAGGTTCACTTTGGATTGGAAATTGTTTGGTGCCCTAGTTTTGTGTTTAAATTAAAAAATATTAAAAAAAAAGTACTTTGAAAACACTTGGAAAATGGAAAGGGGAACAAGTATCTTGTTTTATTTGCTCTTTTTTTTGGGGGAAGGCAAGCGGGGAATTTTTTCCTCTTGCAATGGGTCCTCCTCCCTCTCGTATGGTGAGAAATTATGTACTGATCCGCCTCCCTCTCGTTTGATAAGAAATTATGTGGCAATCCACCTCCCTCTTGTATGGTGAGAAATTATGTACTGATCCATCTGAAGGGGGCCATTTCACAAAAGGGAATGTGCAAGGCCAAGGTTAACTGGAGCTCTTGAGATAAAATGAGGAATGGGTAGTAGGGGCCTAATAAACCCTAAATCACAAACCCTAAACCCTAGTAAAGCTAGTGCCACTTCTAAACCTCAAAAATTGGTGGGTTTGTGGGGGTGGCTATTTCTCTTTTTTCAAAATTTTAGAACCATGGGTATCAAATATTCTTGGTTTTTGATATATACCCATGGTTCTCAACATTTTCAAAAAAAAAAAGGTCAAATACCTGATTTTAAAATTTCAGTTTTTATGAGACCTGGTAGTTCTTTGAGGGGTTTTCAAATGATATACATGAATGTTCATGTTTAATACACAAAAATCACATGTTTAATTAAAATATAAATGATATGTACTTCACATCAAAACATCATAAATAATTAAAAACACATTATATATATATATATATAAAATTCATGTTATTTTTACATTTTGAAATCCACAAATTTTGCACAAATATAATATTTTACAATTTTCACATTAATTTTATTAAAATTTCATGATATTGGAAGTTTGCAATGTGATAGATCTCTAATTTCAAACTTTGCAAAAAAATTCAATACTGATGCTTATTAACATAAGCCCAATAGCCATAAAAGTGGCTTGTTATTGTGGTAATCGGTATTTTTTTTTTCCTTTTAATTTTGTGATGTAGCTTGAGTCATGGTCATTCATAAAACAAATGAGTCAAATTTGGCTATAAATAAATTATGAAATTAAAATCATTTAAGCCTTCCTTCTATGTTGTTGGTTACCCAATGGGACCTGATGTAAGACAAGCGTTGGGAGGTTCTCTCTTTCTTTCTGGAAAGGGTACTAAAATGTAGCCTCACAAGAGTGTCTCCAACAGTGCTCTCGTTATGTGACCCTGCACATTGAAAATTGGATGAAGAAAAGGACAAAACATGCAGGTTTGGCTCAACATTGTTTTGGCCTCAGAAGTTTTGAACAGTTTGCTTCTGAGGCTGGTAAAAGGCATAGAACAAAGCTGAACACTTGCTAGAGAAGAGTGTAATAACAAGGCATCATCACAAACACGATGGCCTGGCCCTGCCAATAGATAAGATATTGTACATCTCTACTACCTACTCTGTCCACACTCTGAACACCAAAACAATCTGTTTCAATCTAAACAGTCTAAACATTTTCACCAAAGAAACCGATTCTCCGAATGTGAAACTGGTTCTAATAAGGTAAAACTTCCAAAAGTTGGATCCATTGCGATAGTCCCCGCCCAACAAATACACTTCAGATATGACCTACTACTACTACGAGGCCTCACACTTAGAGAGGGAAGGTGCTAATCGAAACAATAAGAAAGTGGAAATCAAAAAGATGCCGTATGTAAGTAAGTAAGTTATGTGGCCTATTTTTTTGTTTCACATTACACGTGAACAAAGCATGCACCGTGCACACCATTGGGTGGCCTTGTTTCAAAATCTCCTAGGCCACTCCGACCACATCAGCAATGGCCTTTTGCCAAGACCCCATTGACTCGGATGACATGTTGGCTCGTCACCCAACTAGGTAGGTAGGTAGGTAGGTACCACTTAAGTTAGTACCTATGAACCCCGAACCTACCTACACTAGTACCTTCCCCCTTCTCGAGGGAGGCTTCTTTCCAAACTCACCACTAGTGTGGCCTTTGCCGTTGGCGGCTCAAGTGTTACCTTGTCCTCAACCGATTTTCCCTTCCAAATCCTGGTTTTTATTGGAATTTATTTGAATTTTCAGCGGCAAAAAATCACTTAAAAATCAATATCTCTCACATTCTGAATCCAAATCTTACCAAATAAATTCCATTAAATCTTGCTCATTAAGATCTTTCCAAGAACACCAAAAGCCCATCCATTCCAATTCCTCCGAAATTCTCAGTTATGATTTAATTTCATTTCATTTTCAGTGAAAAAGTCATTCAATATTCAAGAACTTTTGCACCGCAAGGTCAAAATGTTGTCATGGAACCAAAGCCCATGCATGCATGCACACCTCCTCATCCAGAGCTTTTCCAAAGACACCAAGAACATGATCTCAAGCATCCCTCTTCAGTGGATCTCATAACTACAAAACAAAACAAAACAAAACAAACTACCTTCCTTCATAGATAGAGATATTAACCTTGAGAGCTGAGGCTTTGGAGACAAAGCTTTTTGGTGGTACCAAAAAACAAACGGATGGCCAAGATCAAATATGATCACTCATGGATGGTCAAGATCAAATTCGATGATCCATGGACATAGCCAAGATCAAATTGGCTTTTGCTTCATGTCTCTTTTCCAACAATTTGGCTACTTCACAATTTAGGCCCACTTTATACTAAGAGTTTGGGCCAATGTTCAACCCAAATCAAGCATTCCTATTGGTGCAAAAGTTGAAATTGGCCCCATGGCTGAAAAAAAAAGGATACCATTGAATTGAATTTGAGAAGCCAATTTGCAAGCAACCCCTTGGGGCCAATGTTCTAGCATTTAATTTAGGAAGTTGGGACCAAACAACAAGCCAAAAAGTGCTCAAAGTTGGCCTCAACGTGAGTGTTAAAGTGGGTGGCCCTTATTATACTCTTACTTGAATGGAAGCCAAATTTATAATTTTGGGGTCATTATTAATAATACCCAATTGTCCATTTGTTGTATTTCTCAAACCATGATTTTCTCAAATTATTATGATCATTTTGGGTCATTATTAAGAATACCCAATTGTCCATTTGTTATATTTCTCAAACCATGATTTTCTCAAATTAATATGATTATTTTGGGGTCATTATTAAGAATACCCAATTGTCCATTTGTTATATTTCTCAAACCATGATTTTCTCAAATTAATATGATTATTTTGGGGTCATTATTAATAATACCCAATTGTCCATTTGTTGTATTTCTCAAACCATGATTTTCTCAAATTATTATGATTATTTTGGGGTCATTATTAATAATACCCAATTGTCCATTTGTTCTATTTCTCAAACCATGATTTTCTCAAATTATTATGATTATTTTGGGGTCATTATTAATATAACCCAATTGTCCATTTGTTCTATTTCTCAAACCATGATTTTCTCAAATTATTATGATTATTTTGGGGTCATTATTAATATAACCCAATTGTCCATTTGTTCTATTTCTCAAACCAAACAAAAGGGGTGTGTCACATTGTGGCCTTGCCATATATATATATATATATATATATATATACATTTCAAAAGTATCTTAAGGCAAAAAAAAGAAGAAGAAGAAGAAGAAGAATTATTATGGAAACTCAAATAAAATTTCACCATGCAAAAATTATTATTATTTAATCTTCAAAAAAAAATCCTCTAAAACAAACCAAAAAAAATCCTTCAAGATATCATTATTATTATTATTATAACAACTCTATTATAACTAATCTCAAGTCTCAACACAAGCCAAAATATCATGTTTCCAAAATCCTCATATAAAAAATAGACCTATTTATTATTATTATTATTATTATTACCAAGGGGGGCCAAAATCCCTTAAGCTACTATTATACTCTAGAATGAAATTTAAACACAATTATCCTTCCTTGCCTTGCTAGGCAAAGGCCAGGCCAACAAATGCTCCTTTACTTACCCCAAGGAAAGAAAGAAAGAAAGAATGAAAGAACGAACACAAACAATGCTCTTGTGAAGAAGAGCTTTCTTTCTCCGTTTGCGAACTCTTTTGTGCTTTGTCGTCTGGAGAGAGTGTCTGCTCCTCCTCAAGGGCTTCTTGAGCGTGGCGCTGCTGCTGCTGCTTGCTTGCTTGCTTCTCCCGGGAGTCTCATCGACCCATGACGGAATTGTTCGTGTTCTAGCCTCTCAAGTGCAATGGATGCATGAGTAGTAGTAGTAGTAGTAGTGGGTATAGAAGAAGAAGAAGAAGAAACGGAGCTCGATCTGGAGTTCATCTTTTTTTTGGTTTTGTTTTTTTCCTCTGTTTGTGAATGTTGAGCTCCCCGACCATGGCGTCTTCATCTATATTGCTGCTGTGGTGAAAAGCTGAGGAAACGAAAGAAAGAGAGCTTTGGACTGTGCACAGAGAGAGAGAGAGAGAGAGAGAGAGAGAGAGAGAGAGAGAGAGAGAGAGAGAGAGAGAGAGAGAG
>Ga0116231_10014589_pt1 | contig 10493 bp, 11 predicted proteins | sample S1TSphgellanicum_2_FD_89695 | JGI IMG/M metagenome (GOLD analysis project Ga0116231, IMG submission 89695) | Host-associated microbial communities from peat moss isolated from Minnesota, USA - S1T2_Fd - Sphagnum magellanicum MG | ecosystem: Host-associated > Plants > Peat moss > Unclassified... | reverse complement strand
TTTCTCAATAGCCGTTGCATTGTATGCCATCTTTTTCAAACCGCCCTTTTTTTTGGTAAAAAGTGTTTGTCTTTTTCCCCCCCCCCCCGCGTCTTTTGGGGGGGGGGGGGGGGGGGGTTGTGTATCCATCCAAATGGATGTAAGGATAGGATGGGATATCTTTAATCCCCTTTGATTCTCCAATGACTTATAAGTTGGAATTACTTAGTGATTAAAAAGCTTTGAAAGTTTTGCCATGTGGGGGGGGAATAAGTCAAGTTTTGAACCAAGAAAGGAATTCTAGAACTCCTATTGCATGTTGCCATGGAGTTTTGTCCTTTGAAGAGAGAGAGAGGGGGTGGGGTCCTTCAACCCACACTTCCCCAAATGTTTTGGGAAGTGAGTCCACATTTAAGGGGTGGATATGCATAACTTAGGATTTAGAATATCAAGTTATGTGCACCAAATATCAAACCAAAGTGTAAGTAAGGTATATATCTAATTTACAAAATTTCAAAATACTCTATATATATTCCCAACCCCAATGCACTCAAACTTTTGACACTCTTTTTTATATATGACATTATTGGTATGTGGCCACTCACCATTAGTAGCATGATTGAAAGCCTCCTTTTTTTTTTCCAATCACATAAAATACACACAAAATGCAACAACTCCCTAGGAACTTTTTCCAAGTTTGTCAAAAGGACTCCCAACTAATATACACTTTGTTTGTAAGAACTTTAGCACTCTTGCTATTTTGGGACTCATCACAATTTTTTTTTCTTTGGTCACTAGTTGACTTAATGGATTTTTTACACACTCTCTAAATTAAAGTGAGTTATACTAAATAATCACAAACTAGATTCTTGCATGACCCACTTGTGAAAATTGGGGCCCATACTAAGAAGTTTGAGTATATTGGTTTCTTTCTTAATAATCCAAAGTTGGTTTATCCTCCTCTTTGTCCCCAAAGTATAACTCTCACTCATAGTGGATAAAAATCAATTGACCCATTGTAAGCTAGTGGGCACTAGGTGACCCCCCCACCCCCCCTTGACTTTGATTTTCCAAGTATCCACTTTGTCTCTTTGACAAATGGGCTCAAGTACCCATTTGTCTTCTTGAAAACTAGTTGACTCTAAGACACTTATTCTACCTAGATTTTGGGGGGCCCCTCAAGGATAGATAGGGTGACACATACCATGGCCTCAAGGTAGAATTTGAACCCTCAACTATATTGCAAAGGTAGATATGTAGGGTAGAAACACCCATCACCAAACACGTACTTATAATCGAACACTTTCCAATATTTTCCTCATTGCTTAGCATTGTTTCTCTTAGGAATTTAAAAAAATTTTAATTTAAAATTTTTAATTTTTTAGGTAGCCTTAAGTTGGGGTTGTCAAAACAAAGATGTAGAAAAAAAGTGGCAATCATCCCTAAGAAGATTTAGCCAAATCTGGCTATAAACCAGGTATGAAGCACAACTTTTCTTTTTTTATCATCCTTCTATGTTTCTGACTACTTATTTAGTGGAAGCAAATATAGCAATTTGGTGAGTTCTTTTTTCCTCTCTTTTTTCCTTTTTTTGCTCCCCCCCCCTCCTTTTCAAATGACATAATTTTGGAATTTTTACATTTTTGATTGGGCCTTTGAACAATATTTCTCCAACTAAAAAGGAAAAGAGTGGTAGGTAGTTGTATTATGGGTATCACTCGAGTTTGTTTGTTTGTTTGTTTGTTTGTTTGCATGCTTGCTTTAATATTCCAACAAGAGCATGTGCAAGTGTTAATAAATATATATATTGCCTTAGCCTTTTTGGCCCTTATCTCCCACTTTTTTGATGACCCACAAAAACACATAAGGAACTCGACAAAAGTCTTTTTTTTGGGGGGGGTAAGAACAAAATGAAAATTAAAAGGTAAAAATGTTGCTACAAAGGTGTTTTCTTAAAAAAAATGTCTTAAATGCTTTTGTTAACAACTTAGAATAATCACAAAAGAATCAACTAAGGTCAATGATACTAGCTGACAGGCTATAAATTGGCCCATGCAAGCTTTTGGACTTCAATAGCAACTCACATAAAGAATTGGGTCTTGTTAGTTGTGCAAGTGTTTGTAGTAGGAGGAGGAGGAGAAGAAGAAGAAGAAGAAGGAGAAGAAGAAGGAGGAGGAGGAGGAGTGCTTTGCATTCTACATTGAGTGTGATACTAGTGTATGTAGAGGAGGAGTGCTTTGCAACATACATTTGAGTGTGATACTAGTGTATTTAGAGGAGGAGTGGAGTGCTTTGCGTTCTACATTGAGTGTGATACTAGTGTATTTAGAGGAGGGAGAAAGTGGGTTTTAAAGTATGGGTGAGGAAGAGAATGGATCAGCAGCTGCTTTGGGTGCCAATGGAAATCATGCTCTTGAGCATGAAGTTGTACTCGGGAGTGAAGGCTTGTCAACGAAACACGAAGGAGGAGGCACCCACAAGCAGCAGGGTGCTACAACTGAACAAATCACCGACTTGAGTGCTGGTGGTGGTGGTGGTGGTGAAGTTGTGAAGTCGTGGTTCAAGGCTTCACTCCTTTGGAAGGGTAGTTCTACATTCGACTCTTTCCTACTTGCTCAAGCTGCCCAGGTGGGTTTGTGGGTGTGTTTTGGTGTTTTGTGTTCTCTCTCTCTCTCTCTCTCTCTCTCTCTCTCTCACACACACACACCCCAACTCTTTTACTTCACTTTGTTGCCATTGTGGAGTTGCAATGGTGTCTTTCTTTTGAAACCAATCTTGTGTATTTTATTCACTATATGTATAGCATAACATTTTATGAAGGTTTATTGATGGTAAAAAAGTTTTGAAAAAGTTTTTTGGTTTAATGGAGGATCCTTGTGATATTATGAGTATATATGTATTGAACAACACTAGAGTGTGAAATTAACTAACTAAAAAAAAAATATCATACCCATTGTTTAATAAATCTACAAGTGGTTTCAAGCATTTAGAAGACAAATCTACAACTCAATTGATTTCCTTTTTTTTTCCATTTTGTGGTGTTGCTCAAGTGATAATCATCCATAAAATATACTCAGCCATGTTTGACGATATTCAAATATGAAAATTAAAAAAAAATTAAAAAAATCTTAAGCACCCTTTCATATTGTAATCAATTGTGACGATTTTTATTTTTTTTTAAATTTAATTATAAAATATTCTTCTTTCAAAATTCTTTTCACAAAATTGCCCGGGAAAAAAAAAACAAAAAAAAAACTTGTAGTTCATGTATGTATGTGTAGTAGTACAAATTTCCATGATTGGGTTTGTCATGATCCCACATGTTAAAGAAACAAATGGAATGTATTCGATCCAAATTGTTGTGTTCATATCTTGTAAGATGATGATATATGTTCATGCAATGATTTACGTATTTGTTCTAGAATGGATAAGTGCTAACATAACATGATGCAACAATGATGTGAAACACACATCCATGGCAAGGTGAAGCATTTTGTGATATAAAGGATATATCACAAAATGATGTTCTCTATGAGTATGAAATAATTATGTTGACTTGCAAAAAAGACGATATATAACAAAAGGAATAATTGTATGAAATAATTATGACATGCAAAATAAAATATATAGTATGTAAATTAAAAAAATATTGACAAACTATTTGTACGTTGTTACATGATTGAAATGGAATTTATTTTTTTTTGTTTGTTTGTTGAATGTAGGCCGGTCAAGGTTTATTGACGTTACCTTCAACATTTGCGGAACTAGGATTTGCATATGGTGCGTTCTTTATGTTCTTGTATGGTGTGTTGGGGGCTTGGTCGGTATACATCTTGACATGGCTTTACTTTGAATTCAAAGCACGTATGCCCATCGAAAACAAAGGCCACTCGGGGAGATTTACTTTTCAGGTTTTTTTTTTTGTAATATTTTTTTTTAATGTTTTTTTCCATATTGTAAATTGCTTTTTTGGTTGTTGCATTGGTGAGCTTCCTTAGGTATCAAGTATATAGAACTTTGGAATAAAATTGCATTTTTTGTTTTTTTTTTTGTTTGTTTTTTTTTTCCTATAATATTATTCTAGTTGACATTCTTTTAATTTACAACTTGAATATTTATATAAATAAATAAATGAATAAATATAGATATAAATATAAAATCTCAATGCCCATACTTAGTTTCATTTTGCAAAATTTGGGAATATGCATTTGCAGTATCATGATGTCATTGGAGGATTGACTGGAACTTGGGGGAATTACTTCACAAGGTTCTTTGTCATGGGCTCATTGTTTGTTGCTTCTGTCATTCAGCTCATTGCCTCTGCAAGGTAGATCTCCTTCTTCACCCTTACTTCAACCCTCAGTTAAATTTAAATTTGAAAATTTACAAAAATAAAATAAAATAAAAATTTATTTATTTGTTATTTATTTATTTATTAAAATTCAAAATACATGAAATAAAATGTTGGTTTTTGTGTGTAGTGAATTGTATTATGCCAATGACAACCTCGACAAGCGCCAATGGACGTATGTGGTGGGTGCTCTTGCATTGATTAGTGTATTCATCCCGAGCTTTGGACATTTTCGATGGGGTTCTATCTTGGGTGTATTCTCAGCAACTTTTACTGCAATCTACTTGTTCGCCGCCGCTCTTAGCCATGGCCAGGTAACACATAATTTGCTTTAAGCTTCTTCATCTTGGCATTTGTATTAAATTAATAATCTCACCATAATCCAATTGTGTAAATTGTGTAAAATTTTGTGATTTTTCTTTTTTTTTGGGTGTAAATTGTGTAAATTTTATGATGAAAACCTATGCACCAATTTTAAGATATAGCTAGGCTTTGTACTTAAATACATTTTAAAACTTTGAACCATGTATGTAACTCTCCTACATTATCCTTAACTTTGTGGAACTTTTTTTGTTATAAAAATTGTAATGTTTTTTGTCCTTGTAATGCATGACTAGTTGTAGGAGATCACTTTTCTTGGAATTGGAGGTTTTGGGTATTTGGGATTTATTTTTATTTTTATATTTTTGTGACAAATTTTCACTATTTTTTACTTTTTCAAGAATAGCTTAGAAAAAACATGTTTTTTTCAATGTAAAATTAATGTATTCATGAATCGGTGTGTGTAATTTTAGAGTGTAACAACTTTGTTGGAGCACATGAATTATTTGTTGACTTTTTGTGTTTGAAGATGTAGATAGAAGGAGTATCACATACACGACCAAATGACAAGGTGGTGTTCTTCACGGGAGCAACCTACATGTTGTATGTCTACGGAGGCCATGGTGTCACAATGTAAGTTTCTAATAATATTTGCACATGGGTAACTTTGGTCACATCAAAACCAAAAAAGAAAAAACTTATCCTTAACAATTCAATTTTTATTTATTTTTACTTTCATTATTTAATTTGATAGGAAGAGATGTAAAGAAAAATAATAATTTTAATGGGTCATTTGTTGTGTTGTTTGAATAGAGAAATCATGGAATCAAGCAAAAAACCACAAAGGTTCAAATATGTGTACATAGGTGTTGTTTTATATACATGGCTCATCAGTTATCCAAGTGCAATTGCCCCATATTGGGCTTTTGGTGAAACTATTATAAGGCAATCCAATGCTTTTGGTATTCTCCCTTCAAGTCCATGGAGAATGATAGCCATTGTGTTGATGGTTTTGCACCAAGTAAGTCATTTTCCAAGATTTTCTCCTTTTTTTTCCTTTGCAAGTTACAAAGCTTCAAATGAGAAAAAGGATTCGCCTGCATCCATTCAAGGTTGGGATTGACCTAAGAAACAATGATTTCAATCTCTTTGTATAGCTTGAAAGATTTAGGGAGTCAAGGGTTCAATTGTGTCATACCATGATGCGTTTCTTTCATTGGAGATATTAGAATATGGCAAGAGAATGGTTGAACATGTAACACAACAATTGTAATTAAACATGATCAAGTGGATCCCATTAATACACTAAAAACATGTTAAATGAATGTAATTGAGTTGATGGAATTGGTTGGAGTTCTGGAATAAACAAAACCCAGTAAAATTATTTAATTCTAATTATCACCCATTTTGCATACAATTTGTAATACATGAAACAATTCAAATTGCGTTAAAAAAAGACAATTATATTATAAGCAATTGAATTCAACAAACATATATATCATGAGTACTTGCAAGTGCACCAATAATTTCACACATGAATAATATAAGGCATTTTCAAGTTTTTGATGTGTGGTAATTATAGTATGGAATGAAAGAAAGCTCACAAATTTGGTTTTGTTTTGTGCATGAGGCAGAGCTTAAGCTTCATCATATTTGTGCACCCAATATTTCTCTTGGTTGAGAAATTTGCCAGAGTTCACCACCGCAGTATGCTGCTACGCATATGTGTGCGAATCCCAGTGGTGGTGCTTGTGTGGTTTGTGGCACTTGCCATCCCCTTTTTTGGTCCCATCAACTCAGTGATGGGAGCATTTCTGCTCACCGTCGTAGTCTACATGCTACCCTTGGCTACTTTTATGTATGCATATCGAACAAAAGCTGCTCGCCAGGTTTTTTTTCATTTTCCTTTTCATGATATTGTTTACTAGTTTCATTGCTCTCATCAAATTACATGCAAAGCCTTTCACTTTGCAAGATCATTGATACCTTGAGTGTATTTTTCTCTCAATTTATAGCAATCCAAGTTTTGGGTAGCAACAACATTTGAGCATTTCAAATCAAAATGTACACAAATGAATGAAAATTCATGTTTGGTCCCAATAACCACACATCTCAATTTACAATAGAAAGAGTACTATCTTTCCATTAATAATTTTTAAGCATCTCAAAATCCTTGTTCTTTTGGAGAAATTCAAATTAAGGTTTAAATGTTAAAAGTAAAACTAATATATGTTTCTAGAATAACCATTATTGTCGAGTTTTAATCTTATCTCTTGTTGATGCAGAACTCGGCGTTGCAATTGCCACCTTTCTTGCCAAGTTGGACACTTATGTTCCTTCTCAATGGAACAATTGTGTTGTATATACTAGTTGTAGGAGCCGGATTTGGTGGTTGGGCTAGTATTAGCAATTTGATTAGGCAAATTCACACTTTTGGCCTTTTTAGTAAGTGTTATGAATGCCCACCCAAAGCTTAGTTCAAGTTTTTCTAGTTCAAATTCCATTTGGGTACAAAATCAAACTTTTTGAAACAAATTATAACCACCTAAACCACATTGCATTTTTCCTTGATGTTATCAATGTTCTTTGGCATTTCATTTGTATGCTATATGGGAGGTTAAGATCCAAAAGACGTATTTTGAAATGTTGGCAACATATATTTTGTTAGGATGTTGCCAACTTTGTGTTGTCATTATGTAAATGTACTATTGTGAAGTAAAATTGACATTACATTTTATGAGTTTTTAAACTAGATCTAATATGATGAATTGCACTAAATATCTCCCAATTTTGATAGAGTGTGACATCATTTGAAAATTGAAAGGGATGGAGCACATTTCCATGACCATATAATTTGTTATTCGCCAAGAAGAAAAACACATACTTACATGTTAACATATGATGTCAAGAGTCCACAATGAAAAGTCTTACGTTAACAATTTGCATATTGCCAAACAAAGTATTATGGAATTGAAGATCATGATACACATGCATTTACTTATAAATTGTATCGTAACGTTATTGGCTTGCATAAGATATTGTGTGCACTTTACATAAATCATCTTAAGTAACTTGAAAAGCCACACACACAAGAAATAATGTCATGTGTGGCCTGTAATTGGATCACTTAAGCAGAAGTATTATTATGATGCAATTTTGATGATCACAATGTATTTTTACCTCAAACTCATTTGAATTCATCATGTTGATATGGAGTTGCATGCATCAAATATTTATCACATGATGTTTTTTGCATGAATATATTTGCTTTTAATATCCCAAAAGTAGAATTATACAACCTAAGGTGATTAAAGCTTAAGTTTCATAAGTTTTTCAATGTTATTGTTAAGATGAGTGAATCTTTAACTCCAAAGTTGCATTTGATGCATCAATCATGGTTCCAAATATTTGAAAGATTTGGTTTTCACACGCAAAAGATATTCCTATCAAGTTGGATGCATTATTTGAGTCCTTTATTACTTTTACAAAGACTAGCCAAAGTATTTGGATTTCAATCATTTTCACCTTTTGATCCATTTTGTCTTTTTAAGTCATTTTTTAAATGTTATGTATACTACTTGAATATTGCCACTTATAAGCTTTGTTAAAAAAAAATGTCATTTGAATACATATGTAGGGTATTATGAGATTGGGATGTAAGTAAGGAATCTATTATCCCTTATAAGTTATAATTATTGTTTTCAAATTTGGGTTATGCTACAAAGAATCCATAAGATGTATGTATAAGAAGTGATCCTATGTGGAATGAACAATATTATTTTTTCTAGTGTCATCTTAATATAGAGTTTTGAAATGGTGTTCTATTGTGCTTTTAGCATGTATATTATATTACAAGACTCCAAAAAAAAATAAAATGGTAAGAAAATGTAAAAAAACACAAGACCAATTAGATCATGTTTTCTATGAAACATACTTGTATATAAAGAGTAAAAAATAATTTGAAATTTTCTTTGTTTTATTTTTGGCTATAGCCCCCTTACAATATTTGATATAATTAATTCAATCTCCATTGTTTAAGCAAAGTCTTCATTGCAATTAGTTTGTTGTAGCCTTCCATATACATATGATTAAATAGATAGAAAAAAGTTAATTTTTCAAAGAAATCAATTCAAAAATATCCAATTTTTAACATAAACACAAGGAAGTAGCATAAAAGTTTTTTTAAACCTCTTTATAAAACCATAAAACCCTCCAATGAATTTATGGTAATTTGAATACATAATTTGAAAATAAATCCAATATAATAAAACCATGTCACATGTATGTTTGAAATTAGGCACAACTTCAACCAAAATAGCCGAAAATTGTGTTAAGGGAGTAGTGAAAATGCACCCTATCATAGATTTATTTATGTTTTTCTTGTTTGAAAATCACCATAAGCATAACATGTTGTGCTAGATGATTAATATAGATGTTGAAAAATTCATATTGAAAATCCAACTTTAGGTTTTGGTTTTTAGTTACAAACTTTGGAAAGTGAACAATACTTGCATTAAATAAGGACAATTTTGCAACTTGAAGTCTTTTATTTCTCTTCCAAATGTTCCCAACCACCCCATGTTAACTTCAAGATTTTTTTGCAACCACTATTCCTACAAACTAAAAAACAAAATAATGTTTTGAATGTTATTTAGTAGCAATGATGTTGATCATCATAAGATAATTAATACAAGTAAATAATTGCTTTAAAAAACCTTGAACATATTTATGATGGTTGTCCCTAAATAGGTCAAAAAGTCAAGTCTATGTATGCACACATTACCCAATTAGAATCCATTTTGTGTTATAAGGAAAATTTGGTTGTTAGTGTTCATGTATAAAAAGAACTTTGAATGGTGAAAATCATGTGAAATGATAGTTTTGAAATGGATTGTGTGTTAATATTATCTTCGAAATGATTATGACAAAAGGAGGTGATCCCCTTTATTGCAATATGTACACTTTTATCAAAAGCCCAAGACAAGGAGAAAATACACAAAAGCATGAAAAATTCCACTTCCAATAGTTATAGGAGAAAGCATGAAAAGTGTATCACAAAGGATAAATCATATAATGTACCATGGGAACATCCTACTTCCCAATGAATTTATCTTTCTATGTGAGGCAATTTAGTGGGTCCCAATTTTTTATGGCCATGGTGGATAAGAAATGCACGAAGAAGATTTTTTTTTTGGCAAAGTTGTCACCACATGAATTTGAATGTTCACACACATTTTTTGGGGTAATATAAACTAAGGTCAATGCCTAGCATTTTTATGCTCATTTCTAATTCTTTTCAATTGGGCATGATAAAGAAAAATGCTTGCTTGTTGTAATAGGTTCACTAACAATAGTATTTTACCAAGTCTAATATATAGAATGGGCTAAAACGACAAACACTAAAGACCTTTTGTTTTGTTGATATATCGATAAAACTTTGGCATATACTACTACTACCCTATCTATTGTTTCACTATCAATGAACATCCAACTTGTGGTGTTATGGAAAAACCATTGCCCAAATTTTATATGGCAATTATATGGTTTTCCCCCAAGAATGACTTTACCTAAGGTTTTTTCCAATGTTGTGTAGTTCTCAAAAGTTGATTCAATTTTCAGCTCCATTTTCATTTTGGGTAGCACATTAGGTGATAACCAATGTGAAAATCGGCCTTAAAGTTCTCACCCAAGTGACAAATAGTCCTTAGAACCACCCCCCCCCCCCCCCCCCCCCCCCCCCTTTTTTTTTTTTTTTTTTTTTTTAAAAAAAAAAACTAAATTTAAAAAAAAATAAAATTTAAAAAACTTTTAAAATATAATTGTTGTGGGGCATCTTTTATTT
>Ga0116231_10014588_pt1 | contig 10493 bp, 6 predicted proteins | sample S1TSphgellanicum_2_FD_89695 | JGI IMG/M metagenome (GOLD analysis project Ga0116231, IMG submission 89695) | Host-associated microbial communities from peat moss isolated from Minnesota, USA - S1T2_Fd - Sphagnum magellanicum MG | ecosystem: Host-associated > Plants > Peat moss > Unclassified... | reverse complement strand
CTCCATTCTCCAGAAGGAGGTTCTGGAAAATTTTGGGCTGAGAGAGAAGTAATGGATTTTTAATGTTGATGTTGTTCTGCAGTCTTATTTCTCTAGACATAAAGTACCTAGAGGGTTGATATTCCCATAGATTCCATATATCTTTCTATTGCATGAACTCTAGTTAGGTTGACTTTACTCTGAAATTGACACCTATAGTTGAAAAAATATATGAGGATTGGGAGACCAGCCAAGAAACCTCATGTTGCAACCATCCCACCACTCAAATTTGAGTTACAATATTGATGGTCAAAATAAGCAGGAATAGGGCTTTTCTTATTACCCACACCAACTTTGGCTAAGTTCTTTGTTTGAGGTTCCCATGCATATTTTGGACTCCACCATCTCTTCCCCTATTCAACTATCCCAACCATTCAATTTTAAATAAGTTGCATAAAATCATCATAGGTGGAAAATGAAGTTTTATCATTGACATTGGCCAAGGTCTTCAAATGCTTCCTTTTGTGGAAATAATGAAATTGACATTCACAATTCAACACATGGAATTTTGGATGTTTCTTCTTAAATAAAACCCCTTCAAATTTCTAACATGAAAGTTACATATCTTGATCACTGGACTTTTTGGCATAGTTGTGGCTTCAACAAAAAGTTCAACTATTCGCTAGGTTACAACCTTAAATTCAAAATAGAAGTCTATTAATGACTCCCAATGTTTTATTTGTTTATTCAGTAAAGAGGATTGTAAGAACCTTTGATTGAAGGGCGGCACCATCGGTACTGAAGGTATGAATCATGTGACTAGACAAAAGAAACAGTGACATTTGCAACTTTCTTGTGCGAACTTGTGCACCTCCTGGGATCAATATAATGAAATTGTTTCTTAGAATCTGGTCACATGATTCATACCTTCAACTTTCTGGTGTGAAGTTGTGTACTTAAGATCTACAGCGAAAATCCCTTGCATGTAACAAGCAACACATGTAGTTCCAATTACAAGTAAACTGCATAAGCACAATTGAACTAGTTTCCAGAGATGAGAGGCCACATGGGGTGAGGTTCTGGATGCACATAAGAAGAAAATAAAGTTGTCTAGAATCTAGACAGATTTCATAAACAATTTCAAATTCAAATCACTTAACCATGTCACATAGTTTCATCATCTCTCCTAATTCTGTTTCGACATGCCATAAAGGATGGAATCATTATGCAATGAACCTATTGTTTCCATCAAATAGACAATCAAAATCCATTGTCATTTTACAATCAAATTACCATAATCTCTTGTGATTTTGTTTGAACCCATCAACTCTCCTTATTTTTTTTGAACCTATCAATTCTTATACCCCTAAACTCTTATAATTTTGTGTTTGAACTTGCCATAAATAGCAGAGCCATTATGTTATGATCAGCTTGTTACAAATAGGAGACAATAGCCCTAAGGGTGAAAAGACGATTGGAATAGCTTTTAGATGGCAAACCTTTTGTTTTTTTTCTTAATGAAGCAAGGCACTTAACCTAGCAAATCATGATTGCTTGGCTACTCTAGAATGCATGCAGTTGCTTCTGGACCTCTGAACCCACAAGAGTGCCCAAACAAGTAAGTATTGAACTTTCCTCCCCTTCCTTATCAGAGGGTTCTGCCAAAGCATGTTCACCAAAGCTCACCTTTACAACTTGGCTAATTATGTCTTGGATTTTGCAAATTGCCAAAGTGTGGAGCACTTTCCACAAAGGTTATATCCACAAAACCATTGAATTACCAAAGTTTAACTAGAAGTGTTCCAAAAAGATGATCACATTTAATGATAGCAAAAACCAACTTGTCAACGTTCAAAGCACTTGAGATCAAAGCTTACAGAAAAAAGTTAGTAAGCTTACAACCAATGAAAACCAACCATTTCCATTCACCTCATTAAGCATGACTCTGGTGTATTAGGAAGTGTAAAAATCACACTAGAAAAGATTCGTTCATATGCATTCAACTACCTGATCAGTACAAAGCATAGAAAGTTGGAAATTAAGCAAAGTTAGAAAAACCCTCAATTGTAAACTAAACAAGTTGTTGCATTTGTGATGTTATGCTGATCAAATGTAGAGGAGTTGTTCAACTGCTAGCCATCACTAGATCTAGCAGCAATTTCGCACTTTTGTTGACATTCACATGTTACATAAACCATCTCACATTGGTGAGTCTTTTGATCTCCATCCCCAAGTTTGTTTTTCACAAAAGAATCCAATTCTCATCTTCTCCAACAAACTTCCAAGCTTACACTTGTGAGAGAAAACTTCTACAAAGCTCCAAACACTACTCCAGAACCTTTATTAAAGCTAGAGGTTGTGTAATAGTGTTTGCAGCTTTCATACTTTGTAGAACTACATTGTGAGCACAATATATTCTGAGCTAGTGTTCAAGCTAAGTGAGTATCAAAAGTTTGTAGAACTATTCTACAAACCTTGAGAGAACTTGAAAGAGAGAGAAGAAAGGAGGTAGCAATCATGATGGCAGTTACAAACATTGTGGATTACAAAAAACTATGACTTCGTTGTGCAGTTGGTTAGGTTTCAGAAAGTTCTAGATGTCCCAAAGCTCAAGGGGAACATTAAGGACTACTGCACCATTGCTGGTGGGGGATGAACAATCCAACGGTCAACCTCTTTGTGTTGCATGGCAAAAAACAACTTGAGCATGTGGAGCAAATGAGAGCCACTTCAGAGGAATGGGGATTCTTCCAGTTATGTTCGTAGCTATTTGAAAATGCAATTAGAAGGTGAATTGTGTTGTCACCTTCACTAGGAATTCAATCAGTTGGCAAGTGAGATGGAAGTTATGTAAAGGATAGCAAAAGCACCGAGTGGTGCATCAATGTGAATAAATGCAAATACCAATGAAAGAAAAATGCACTCTTTCTTGTGTATCACATGCCTTGGTGTAACCAAATTGGCTAGAATTTGCAGACTCCTTGCCTATGCTTGTTAGTGTACAGACAAGTCCTTTCAACTTGCTGGCATCATAGGTTTCACATTCCACAACTTTGCACAAATTTAGCTTTGAGAAAAAAGTTGTTACAACACATAAATTGTGGCTTTCAGCATCACTCTATGAACTCTGAAGAAATGTTGCAAAAAGTTTGATATAACTTTGGTATAACTTTGCCTCAACCAAGATATGTTATATCTTACCCATGATGGATATACCTTCAACTAGCCGCTGGGTTAAACACGTCTCCCTAATTAAGCATTTGTCCCTAAGGCCTCCTAAGCCGAAGATGTGCAACTTAATTGATCTGGTTACACCCAGCATACTCTTCCTAGGCCTAATTTTATGTCTCTCAAATGGCTCATATCTTCCACTAACTCTCTTACACTCCACAGAATCATCTTCACATAATAAACAATTTAGTGAGTGGTGAATCATGTTTCTCCCTCACTAGCTTATCTAAAATGCAACAAAATTTGGGGCTAAGGACCTAACACAATTTGACATTCAGTAGTCTTCACTCTATGCCCTAGCCACCACTATGTGTTCAATTTGAAAGATAGAATTCAAAGAGAATTGCCCCAACTATCACTCTTGAGGTTTGATTCTAATAGGGAACTAAAAGTTGGAAAGAGCAGAACAACTCATATGTTATGGGCCAAGGCCCAATTCTTTTTGGATGACTTGAAACATAGTTTGTAACCTTTTGAAATCATATGACACATCTCTACCTTCTAATTTTGTGTCCCTACTAAAAATTGCAACAAAAGTAAAGTCATAAACATTTTTAGGAAAAAAATGACTTCCTTGGTCCATTAATAGGTCCTTTTCCTTGACCTCAAATAAAAAAAATTGACTTACCTTAATCACAAATCAAAATCTACATAGAGCATTCTTGTCCTCTTCCCTTTTTTACAACAATCAAAAAATGATGTGGACCATCTAAAATGTCAACCATCTTACACTTGGAAGGCCTAGGATAATTTGCAAACTAGCAGTCTATGCTAGCAATTCATCAATCATTTGACAACAAACATCACAAAATTAATAGGTACAGGTTTGGCAAATGAAACATTAGTATTGTACCTTAACTATCTTAATTACATCCCTTTTTGTAGCATTATTCTTGAAATGATCTCACACAAGCTGCAACCAAAGTCCATTTTAAAAAAAAGATTGCTTAGCCTCCAAGAAAGGAATTACCACAAGTCATTATCCTAGAAAGGTAAGGAGAGATATGGACAATTACCTGTAGAAACTTGTTCAAAGAATTTGACAAAATAAGCTGCAAATCACTAGCTTGCAAAAGTCCTTCCATATAATCTTTGTGTAGTTCCTTTATTGTCATGTATGTTTTGTGGGCAAATTTGACAATTTGAGCAATTTTGACAACTATCAAAATAGACGAGGGTCTGTAATTTAGAGGTACAAATTTTTAAAGTAATCCTTCAAGACATCATCCTAAGCAAATGATGACACCGTTACACTTTCATGCACAAATTAAAAAAATGCAAAACATGTTATTGTTAGTTTATGGATACATGAAGGTCCACCGTCCCTTGATGGGCTCTACATGACCCATTTCCCTATCTACTAGGAAAATTGAAGGAAGGACACACTTGTTGCCCCCATTCTTTTCTCTCCTTTGAACCTCAAATTCCTAGAACCATGGCATTACAATATATGGGTCATACTGAAGACATAGGTTCCCCTTGATAACCTATGGTGGACAATATGCCTATTTGATCTTCAAATTCACATCATGCTGCATGTATAAGAACCATCAGAGTAAGATGATAACAAATCAGGGTCAGCTGCATGTTCTTGTGCTTTGTATTTGGATGTATATATGCATAGATGTATATGAGAGATCATAGAGGATTCCACAACAAATCACTTTGAAGGTAACACATACATGTGTTAGTTCGAGCCAAACCAAAGCAAACATACAAGAATGAATGTGATCATAATCTTGCATTGTGAATGTCACTCACATCATATCAAACCATCACCTTTGCCATCACTCCTCATTGGCTTCATCAGTGTTTGATAATGGATGTTGATAAATATATAATAATCCACTCAAAAAACAGGCCAAACAATTGTACAAAAATTTACATCCTAAGTTCCTGTTACAAATGCAAAAACAAATGGCAAGCCTCAATCAAGATGTTAGCTACCACTCTAAGAGGCATAACTAATTACAAAATGGACAAAGAAACATATGTTGTCATGACCTATTGAGAACTTCTTGTTCTTTCATTTGCATGTCCACATGAATAGCATTGAGAGATGACCCCATAATAACATATAAAGATTCTAGATCTAACAACATTTTAGCAAAGACAAAAGCCTAAAGAGTGGTCTAAACAAATTCAATGGAAGTTCAGTGGGATAACTAACTAGATATTCTAACAAGTCTTTTTCTTTGGGCGAAAATTTGCCAAAAGGCTACATTGATTCAATTTTCTAATTCAATGTATTGCATGTGTCATTACCTAATGTCAATTTGCCATATTTATGTAATATATGCCATAATAAACACCATCTATTGTACATTGTAATGGATGAAACCACAAAGTTCACCTCACATGTGTCATGAGCCATGGGTTTTTGTGTGAGAAAACCACATTCTCTTGTAGTGTAATGTATTGAGTTTCAATCACATTATAAGCATGTGATTTATTTTTTTGAAAAGAAGGTGTTGGGATAATTTTTGAAGGAATGGTGCAAAGAGCTAAACAACTCCATCCAAAAGCTTATAATACAAACCTCAAAACATTTACATCAAGAAGACAGGAGTAGTTCTACAAAAGTTATAAAGCTAATGATTCAAAAATGGTTCTTACAACATCCGATGTCCATGACAAAAGGCCATTACTCGCAAGACCTCAAATTTATTTACAAAAAATTCACAAACAAAATTTGTGAGATGCCCAGTGTCTACTACAGTGATGGTGCTAATTATAATTTGCTAATCCTTGATTTACAATTCACTAATCCACTTTAATTCTCTCACTAATCTGCCATAAATCTCAGATGTTTTCCATTCCTAAAGTGCTAGCAAACTTGGGGACCAAGACATTATTTTCTAATAACATCCTTCAATAAGATATCAATATTTTTCTATTATTTCCACTTTTTCTCCATTTTTTTGGTAGGGTTTTTACCTTGGGTAGGGTAGACCAGTCAATAACCAAACATATAAGGACTAAATTAAATGTGGTGCATTGATTAGCATGTCTTTGGCCATGAGGTCTAAAGATAAAATGTGCCCCATCTCTAGGTGCACGTATAGCAACTTAGATCGCCGAATGTGGTGGAGATATGATAAAGATATGCTCCCTAAAGGAAAAAAACATAACAAACATTTGCCAGCCCCATTCACAAACACTTTGCACCTTGTAATTACATGTTTAGTATTTAGAAAATGAATGAACTTTCATTTATAGATGACCTAGATGAAACTGAAAACCAATTTATTCTTTTTGCAAAAATGGTTCCAATAATCCATTGGCTTAGATCTCCCAAAAAATGACTACAAAAATTTACAATTATGGGTAAAAGCATGCTTGAATAACCCTAAAAAACCAAGTGGCACCACCTATTAAGGTTTTGGGTTCAAACTAGGATCCTCTTTAGAATTGGTTCGACTGAATGTGTGCTCCCTCCTCACTTCTTGGCATGGCTATTCAATGCTTACAACAATTTTCATCCCCTTTTTAAAACTTTTTTTTTTTTAGTTTGGTGCATGGGATGAAATTTTTCACTCCCCTTGTGGTTTGTGTGTAGGTATGATTTGCACAAAAAAGTTGTGCATTGGTGAGCTCCTACTCCTTTTCCATTCATCTTCTTTCGGCAATGATATGTGGCAACTCTTGATGTTTAGTGCTATTCTTGGAGTAGTTCATCCCCTTATTGGTGGAGTTCATTTTTTTTCTAGTGATATAACTACTTGAACTCTATTGCCCTTTTCTTGGTCTTGTTCATCCCCTTTTGTGGTAATCATCTTTTTCTTAATCTTAGTCATCCCCTTCTTAGTGATTATCCTCCTTGAATTTTGTTACCCTTTTCTTGGTCTTGGTTGTCCCCTTTTGGATGATCCTCTTATAACTTTGTTGCCCTCTTCCTAGTCTAGTTCATCCCCTTTCGTGGTAATCATCTTTTTAGTGGTCTTGGTCATTCCTTTTTTAGCGATTTTCCTCCTTGAACTTTGCCACCCTCCTCCTAGTCTTGGTCATCCCCTTCTTGGAAATCATCTCCTTGAGTTTTACCACCCTCTTCTCCCCTTTAGTCATCCTTTTTTTAATGGTTGCCCTCCTTGAACTTTGTCATCCTCTTCCCCCCCCCTTTGGTTGTCCCCTTCTTGGTGATCCTCTTCCTTCAGCTATGTTGCCCTTTCCCCCCACCTTGGTCGTCCATTTCCTTGTGATCCTCCTACTTGAGTTCTGTTGCCCTTTTCATGCTTTTGGTCACCCACTTTTTAGTGATTTAGCTCCTTGAGCTCTATCACCTTCTTCCTAGTCTTGTTCATCCCCTTCTTATTAGTAATCATCATCTTCCTAGTGGTCTTCCTCCTTGGTGATGATCTTTTTTTCCCTAATGATTATCCTTCAGCTATTATTCCCCCTTCTTGTTTGACCCTTCCCCCCTCCCCCACCACCCCTCCTAAATGGCAATCTAAGTCATTAGGAGAAGGGTTATTGAACCTTTGTTGCAACATGCCCCTTAGTTCTCATTTGAACTATTGCCCTTGCTCTTGCCCCCCTTTGAATTTGTATTCCATAACCAAGGTTAACCCCCTTATATAGTAAAGGATGTGCTTTCTTAGCCCAATTGTAAAGTTCCTATGAAACCTATTTCCAATTTTTTTTATAGTAGTTGCAAACTAATTTGCATTGAACGTTGCCTTTACTCATTTGTTTAATAATTTTTGAGTTGCAATCTCAACCACAATAAAGGAGTCAACAACTTGCTAGGATCTCTTATCCTCCTTTCCTTTTTTGTTGTCTTATTGCTTTTGTTACTTCCTTAACTAAGGCTTTTTGTCGCAAAATGTTAGAGTACTCACTTGATGCTATTACATATGACTAACTATAGTCCACTAATGGTTTTTTCCCTCTTGTTTTCCTTATTGACAAATATATGTGGCAAAGAAAGCAAATTTGCAAAAGATAGTTGCTCATGGGTTGTTATTGCAAGATGATGAATTTGTTACACTTCAATTGTAGGTCCATCTACATTAATAGTTAGATCATAATCATTTATGTCTACCCATTTGCATTTGCAACAATAGGGTTCTTAGGTTCTTCCACATAGTACTTCACATTTGATTGTTCATGTTCATCTACTTTTGGAATTTTAATCTCTTGTAGTGTTACTACTATGTTCATCAGCTATGTAATAACTCCATCTTCTCCCCATTGTTCTTGCCCATTAATTTTATCATTAGAACCTTCACTATCTTCATCTAAGATGTTTGTAAGTGTTGTTGTGTAGACTTCAAATGGCCTAGTCTTGTAATCCATTACCTTTGGATTCAGAAATCAAATTCCTGTAACCCTAAACCCAATATTGATATTTTTTTTTGGACAATGATTAGTCCAAGCTCTTTTTTACCCAACTAGCTAATGTGCACTTGTCTAGCTCACAATGATTATTATTGACCATTGCATTGCCTCCTTCTTTCCTAAAAGTAATTTTAAATGGCTTGAAGCAATTTACATCCAGGGGTTGTAGAGCATGAGATGTGTGAGTTGGTAAGGTGACCATATGTAAACCAAATTCTATGCTTGTACAATTACTTCTAACATAACATGTGATCCATGCCCATTTATAATTAGGAAATGTCGATTGGATTGAGAAATTTCACCAAGAACTGATTCTTTGAAAAATGACAATTTTTTTTGAAGAGGGTAGATGTCATCCATGCTTTGGTTTGCATTGCCATACATGTACCTACCTTGCATAGTTTAATGTAATCATCCCCAATCTGCTCACCTCTGAAGATGTAAAAACATGGTAGGCAATCTTTTGTTATATTAGCAACACAATTCACCATTAGCCATTCTTTGGACCTTGGAATGGTGCTATAAACTTGATTGGAACCTTACCAATACTCTTACCCTTGGCTATTGCCTTGCTTGGATTCCTGTTTCATCATGATTCCAAATGTGATCACGGCTATATTTATGTTGTGTATAAAGTGTTTGTAGATTTTGGTAAAAAATGTTACATGATTGACTTTTGAAACCATGTGTTTTGTAGACATCCAATCCGTCAACAAGTCAAATACTTAGCTTTGGATGTTGACACTTGAACCAATACGACCAAGAATTCTTTGGAATTCCATTCTTGAAAGGGGTGGGCCTAGTTTATGTTAATTCTACTACTTTCATTTTGAATTGATGCAAGGTGATTGAAAGTCCACATTCTTGCATTCCCAAAACCCAAGCCATAAGTGCTTCATCCTCCTGGTTTGTGAACACACCTTGTGTGTCTTTGTTTTTTTGATCTTTTCTTTACATTCAAATGATCTGGGAGGGATGTGACTAATATGTGCTAAAACTTGCTAGCTTTTTGTAAAGAAAGTTGTCTTCTTTCCATTGCATCTATTGTAGCTTCTAGTAAATCAGATGTCCATCTTCCTTGTTGTGTCAAGCTAGGAACCTTGCTTATTCTTGCTAGTTTTTTTTTGATGCGAGAACTATTGGTGGAATTTTGGTCTTGTAAGTTATTTCATCTCCTATGAGGTACAATGGACATCATAGTGCTAATCCCTTGCCTCCTAATCCTAGCCTCCAACAAGTTGGGGGGGTCCGATTTGGTCCTACAAGAGGTATATATTTGAACCTCTTGTATGAATCCCAATACTATAAATGGGGTTAGATCTACATAATGTTCAAGAGCATGACTTTCCAAAGATGGGTTAGAAGAAATCATTGCATAAATTTTTTCAAAATCACCCCACTATAAATTGACATCTATGGTTGTAATGCAAGGTGTTGGTGTGTACTTGACACTACAATGCCTTGCAACCTGTTGAAATATGTGAAAACTAAAACTATTTGATCTTCTTACTACTCTAGGAATTGTACATTGTTGGATCCAACGATAATATAGATACTTGTTGAAATTTTCTTATTAGAACTTATCTACATCAAATTTTCCTATTCTTGCACCTATTTTGCATATGATGCTTCTATGGGTTGATCTTGGACACTTGTTTGTATGCAACAATCTTGTGAGTTGTTTGCTTCTTTCTCATGTCCTAGCCCTTGTTATAATTCTAGAATAACTTCACTCTCATTTCTACTTCCTTTGAACGCTTTAAAACTAGGAAACATAAACTCTATGAAACTCTAGACTTCATCTTCTACAACCTTGGATACTGAGGACATTCTTGCAATGATGCTTAAGAAAAATTGAGAAGCTTTCTGATTTCTAAAGTGTATCCTTCTAATATGATTTACAAAGTTTGTAGTTTCTAATTTTGGTGGGAATCTAATGCCCTTGT
>Ga0116231_10014585_pt1 | contig 10497 bp, 12 predicted proteins | sample S1TSphgellanicum_2_FD_89695 | JGI IMG/M metagenome (GOLD analysis project Ga0116231, IMG submission 89695) | Host-associated microbial communities from peat moss isolated from Minnesota, USA - S1T2_Fd - Sphagnum magellanicum MG | ecosystem: Host-associated > Plants > Peat moss > Unclassified... | reverse complement strand
CCCGCCGGCATTGCCGCCAGAACCGGATTGGCCGCAATCCTCGCCTCCCGGTCCGCGGTGAACTGCGACGCCGCAATCCTCGCACTCAAAAACCCCTGCCCGGCATGATTGAATTGGCCGATCGCGCGGTTCAGCTCAGCCAGGCACAAATCCACCGCCGCCGCTGCCGCAAACCGTTCGTCCAACCGCCGCTCCACCGCCGTCTTCAAGCTCTCCGCCTGCTCCAACCAAACCAAAACCTCGGCCTCCTGCCGTTGCCTTTCGGCACCGCGGTGAATCGCATCCGCAATATCAGCCTCGGCTGCAGCCACCCGCACCTCGTCCTGCGCCTGCATAAGCGACGCGGCATCAATCTCGGCGCCGGTCGCGGCGCGCGCGACCAGATCAGCGCATCTTGCCCGCGCGGCATCCGCCGCCCGCGCCTTGACCACCGCCGCGCGTCGGTGAATCTCCGCATTCTCAATCGCCGCAACCAACGCCACGCTTGCACTTGCTTCCGCATTCGTCGTCATTTTCATGTCCTCAATCATTGCGCGCATCATTAGGCGCCGGCCCGGACCGCGGTAATCTGCCAGCCATTCGGGGAATGGATCGCGCTCTCCACCGTATAGGTGATCGGCAGAACCGCTCCGGTCTGCAGCTGATCGCCCCGGACAATCTGACCCGGAATCGACACCGGCAAAAACACCGCCACGCTCGGCATATCCACAGCCCCCGGCAGATGCAGCTCGCCCGGAGATTTCTTATCGGAAGGCTGCAACCAGCCCGGCCAGCCCGTCACCACCGGGCTCGCCACCCGCACCCCGGGCCGAAACCCCGGACCCGGCGGTGGATCGCTCATTTTCGACCAGCTGAAAACCTCGTTGCAAAGCACCAGCCGCACCGCCGCCGCTCCGGGAACCATCTCCGCCAGAAAAAGCGTATCGCTCCCCGCAAGATAATCGCCGGCCAGGAAATTCGTCGGATCGAATGCCCCGAACCGGTCACCCTTTCCCCACATCCCGGATGCAGCCAGAAAATTCGTCGCCGGCGCCACGATGGCGCTGACCGAGCCTCGCAGATTCCCGGCGGCAACCACCGGCCCGCTACCGGCAGGCCGGTACCACTGTAAAGGAAAACCGGCTTTCGCCCCCGATATCCCAAGCCCGTAAGCGACCTTGGCGGCAATCGTCGCCCCGCTGACCATCACACCACCAGATTGACGCTGTTGCCGCCGCCCGCCAGCCCCGGTCCCGGCGGCAGCCCCAGAAACTGACAAAGCCGCCGGCACCACTGATCATAAAGCGCGGTCCGGTCTGCAACCTCATTCGCATTATGCACCCAAACCGCGGCGGATTCCGTATCGAGATTGGCCCCGGCCCCAGGAATAGCCGCCTCCAGCGTATAAAGTGCCGCCAGGTACTGCCGCAGGATCGACAATTCCGCCGGCGCCAGATTGGGCGTCACCCCATCGGCCTGCACGCCCAGCCGATATTCCAGCAAACCGTAGGCCTGGAAAAACCGCCAGCCCTGAAAGCCGGAAGGTCCGGCGCCGTAAGCCGGATAACCGCAAAAGCGCCGAATATTCGTCTTCTCGTCATCGCTAAGCGCGCTCGCCACATACGCTTGCGCCGGATCGGTTTCGGTAACGCTGTTGCTCATCCGAACGGCTCCTAAACCACCACAACCGGCGCCTTGCGCTTGATCAGCATGTCGATCAGAAACGGATTGCGAACCACCTGCCCGTCATCCCAGTGCCAGCGATCGCCATAGTCATCGATAAACCCGTAAGCGCCGCAAAGCCGCAGGCCGGACGGCAAATCCCCTGGCAGCACCACCCGCACCCGCGCCGCCGTCTTGCCCGCCCGGGCCATTACAGGCTTTCGATGACGATCGCGCGTTTGAATGCGGAATTATTGGCGGTCGGAATCACCGTCGGATTCGCCGTGGTATCCGAAGGCACACAGAAACCGCCGATCCATTTCCAGGATTGCGCAATGATTTCCTGCAGCCGGTCCATCGGCTCCCGGGTAATCATGGTAATCCCGTCAACCGTCACCTTCTGCCCGATATTGCCCGGCGTATCCTCGGCATCCTGCCCGGCAAAATCGCCTTCGATCAACGCGCCCTGGCCGCACACAATCGCCCGGTAGACATTATTGCCGCCAACCACCTGCGGCAGCACCACATTATTGACCGGCACAAAGCGCACGCCCATCAACTCGAACACGCTACCCTGACGATATTCCTCCGACCCATAGGCACCACGGAACAGCAGTTGGAACGCCGAGTCCGAAAACAGCCCCTGCAACTGACGGTTCGACAAATAGCAGTTATAGGCGCCGTCAATATCCGGCACATTATTATCGCGCATCGTGCTGGCAGCGGATAAAATCGTCGTCACCATCAACAAGGTGTCACCGGCCACCAAGGCGCCCGTTGTCGCCCGATTATTCGGCCGCAAAATCACCGGCGCAATCGCCGACACAACCGCATTACCGGCCGTCGCATCCGCCACCGTAACATTGCCGGAAAAAGTCAGCGTCCCGGAAATCCCGCCCTGCTGCAGCGCCGCACTCACATTGGTCCCATCCGGCGTCGAGCCAACCAGCGTATAGGAATCGGATCCCACGGTCACCAGCACGGGATTGCTGCCGCTCACCGCCACAACCTGGCCCGCATTGTTCAGGGTCGTCTGGAATCCGCGAATATCATCAACATGCACGGCGGTGCCGGCACTGCCCAGCGTGGTCTTCACGGCGGTGTTGCCGCCCATATAGGTATTGCGCAACGCATTCAGCGCCAAGGTATCCAGCGTCCGGTACGCCTGCTCGCCAAGCCGTGAGGCATTCAACAGAAACTGCCCGGCGAGCCCAACCCGCTCGGTCACCGTGTTCAAATCGATGGTATTGGCATACTCATTGATCGACAGCGTGAACTGCTCAACCCCCCAGCTCTGCGACGTCAGGCCGTTATCGAAATTGGTGTTGTTCGCCGGCACCAGCGGCGTGGTGCTGGCCTGCAGCAACCCGGCCCGGGTCTTGATGATGGTCTCGCCGATGCTGTTCGGAAAATCCATCCGGTCGGCAATGGCGCGAAATCCAAGCTTCGCCTGTAGCGAGGTCTGAAATTCCCGCTCCAAAAAATTCTGCTGAATGATGCTCTGCAAAGCAACCGGAAAATTATTAATCGCCATGATCATTCCTTAGGTTCGCCCGTGCGGGCAACGTGAAACGGGCAACCGGCCCGCACGGCTAGACAGAAAGGGAAGTCTCCTTTTTGTGAACAAAAAGAAGCAAAAAAACTTTTGGACTCTGGGACTGGGGCTTACCGTTTAATGACAGCGGCTTTCGCGGCGGCGTATTCTTCCTTGGTCATGGATAGAACACTTTTCTTTGCCGCATCCGCGGCAGCGGGAGAGGCCGCCGCGGCGGAACTGCTCGACTTGCCGAATAGATGCGGCCTGGCCGCTTTCAGGCCGGCGATCAACTCCGCCGCGTTGGTCTCCCCGACATCACTCACCGTCACTTCGCCGAGCTTGATGAAATTCAACGCCTCGGTCGCATCGATGGCACCGGCCGCCTTTGCCGCCGCAACCAGATTGGAACGTTTAACCTTCTTCACCGCCGCCTCCGTCGCATCCATCGTCGCCTTCTCGGCAACCTCCAGCCGGATCTTCAACGCATCCATCTCGGCCATCGTCTTCTCCCCGGCCTTCAGAATGCCAGAGAGCATCGCTTTCACATCCGCATCCGCGGCACCGGCAAGCTTCTCCAGCGCCATAATCGGTTTGACGATTTCCTCAGCCATCTAAATTCCTCACAAATCCGTTTCCGCCGCCGTCACCTTCGCCTGCTGGCGCTGCAATCTTGCATCGATCGCCGCTTGATCCTTGCTGATTCTGGAAACTTCCTGGTCCAGATCCTCAATGTCATTATCCGCCGCAATCTTGCTGATAACCGTCTCCTGCGACATCAAACCGCCATCGCGCAGCGTCCGGTAGGCCTGCGCCTCCTGCAGTTTCTCGGCATAGCTCGGCGGCGAAAACCGCGCCCATTTCAGCGAAATCCCATCCGCCTTCAGCCTGCCCACCGGCTTGCCGCCAACGCTGATGCTCATCTTTTCCGACGCCAGACACAGCATCCTGATCAACGGCAGCAAGCCATTCTGGCCATAGGTAATCCGCAGCCGATCCGCCAGCCACAGCAACCCCTGGTTCATCAGCTCCAGCGCCCGGCCAGACTGCGCGCCGCTCATCTTGTCAACATTGGTCCTGTTGCCATGAATCGATTCCAGCGAAACCTCGCGCAGCACCCGCACATATTCGACCACTGCCGCTGCCGCGGTGCCGTTAATCTCCAGCAGCTTGGCATCGCCTTTTTCTGAAACCACCAGGGCATTGCCAGCGCTGCGCACAATACTGCCCTCATCGGCAATCGCCGGCTCCTTGATCAGCAATGTCGGATCAGAAGCATATTTCAGCCCCCTCCCAGCCTGCGAAAGCTGGTAATCCATTTCAATCACCGTGCTGATCGCGGCCTCGAACGTACAAGGCCCATCAATCTTGTCCTGGCTCGGCAGGTTCTTTATCCACACCATCGGTACAAAACCCAGGCCATGCACAACCGTCCGCACCGGATCCACCTGCGGCGCCTTGCCGCTGGCGTAATCAATCACCGAAAGCGGAAAAAACCAGGTCTCCGCATCAAAATCCCATTGCCGCTGAAACCAGTACTCGCCGTCCGCCACAACATATCCCGCCGCCCGCAGCTGCGCCGCCTTGACTTTCCTCAGCTCGACCACTTTTTCCAGCGTATCCGGAGCGGTCAAAGACCAGCTCGGCGTCAGATATGTCGTATCGAGCATCTCGAAAAACGCGCGACCCGCGAGAATGCGCATCAAAATCGCAACCGACCCGACGCTGCCATGAATCGCGGCGGCGTTCATCACCTCGCCAAGCCGGGTCTCGGTGATCAACTCCTTGATAACCGCACGCAAGGCCGGCGCCGGCGCCGCCACCATGGGAAATCGCCCCTCGCCGAACAACAGCGCAACCGAATCCTCAACCACTACCCGGCAAATCCCGGTCCGCACCGAAGGCCTACGTTTTGATAACGGAATATATTCGCCATTGCCATTGCGTTCCTCGGAAAACGCATACGGAATATGATCGTAAAGCTTGCCGTCTCTGACTTTCGACAAAAAGCGAAGCTGTGCGACCCGCGGCGGATAATCCGGATCACCCAGCCCCATCCCCTCGCATATTGTCTGAGAATCCAATTCGCTACCTCGCCAAATGGTCGAATTTGAAAGCCCGCGCCGGCCGCGCCATCTCGATCAGCTCGGCGATCGCCCGGCAAAGCGCGTCTACCTGGTCGTCATAAGTTCCCTTCGGAAAGGCTGCCAACTCATCCAGCAGCACCGCATTCCACCGGCTATTGCGCACCAATGAAATATTCCCCGCATTGACTTGCGTCGCCGCCACGTTCGCACGCGAAACCTTATCGCCATGCTCCGGCGAGGACCTCACATTATACCCAATCAGCTCGCGCGTCAGAAATGCAATCTGCGCCTTGCCCGCCTGCCCAGGGTCTTGCGGCAGCGCGATCATGGTGCGCACCCCATCGCGTTGCGCCGTCGCCTTCAGCACCCGCACAACCTCATCGGGGCCGCCCCGCAGCCGCACCACATCGCCAATCACCAGGTGCCTGGCCGGCCCGATTCCCAATTTCAGCCCGGCGGTAAAATCGCCCTTGCCGTCGCTCGCCGCCAAATCCCACGCGCGCACCCAATTGAAACCGGCGGGCTCAGCCTCGGCAATGCTGATATTCTCTACCCGGAACAAATTACCGCCGGGTGCCGTGGGATTGCCTTGATACATGGCCTCCCACACCGCCATCTGCCCCGACGCCTCATGCTCCGCCTTGGTGGCCCGCAACTCATCGGCATAGGCGTATTTCGGGTCGCCCTCCCAGAGCATCTCGCCCGGCCGGCGCCCCAAAATATCGTCAACCCCCGCTTCCGCCTCGATGTGCAGAACCCGCCATTCCCCCGGCCGCGCCACCTTCAGCAATCTGCCGGCCAAATCATCCTCGTGCCAGCGCGTCATCATCAGCACGATGCGCCCGCCCGGCCGCAGCCGGGTCCGAAGATCCGCCCAGAACCAGCGCCATAATTTGTCCCGTTGTTCGCGTTTCTCCACTTCCTCCGAGCTGCCGACCAGATCATCGGCAAACACGAAATCCATGCGCTGCCCGGCAATCTTCCGCCCGGCACCGACCGCCCGATAGCTCCCGCCGGCGCTCGTCCCCCATGCCCGGGCGGCTTCGCGGGCCGTTGGCCCGCCGATTTCATAACCGAGCTCAACCTGGTTTTCGCGCGCGTATTCCATCGCCGATAGCGAGAATTCATCCGCCCGATCCTGTGTATGCGAAGCGCCGACCAGCAACCCGCGCGGCATTTTCGCAAAAAAATATCCCGGAAACAGCAAACTGCCATAGGTGGTCTTGGCCGAGCCCGGCGGCATAATCACCAGCAACCTCGGCGGCGCCGCACCGGTCAGGACCCCGTCGATCGCATCGATGATCAGCGCATGATGCGCCGCCGGCTTCAGGTCCCGCCGCCCCATCGCCATGCGGCAATAGGCTGCGTAGCTGGCAATCGACTCCTGCCGTTCTAATAAAAGCCGCGCCGCCTCTTTACGGGATATTGCCACATCTCAAATCGCGTTTGCGTCTTCATCCCGCTCCGAAAAATAACGCTCGATATCCATCCGCAAACCGGGCTTATTGCCCGCCAGTTCAATCACACCGAACTCATTTTTCAGCAGGTCGATCCGCGGATCGAATTTCCATTTATGCAGAATATCCCAGCGTTCGACATAACGGCGCTTCTGCTTGGAGCCATGAAACCCATGCTCGATGGTGCCGGCCACCGCGCCCAGATTCATCCCCAGCCGCCGCGCGCGATGCTGCCACTGCACCAGCGGTGCCGCATAGTCCGGCTGAAGATTCCCCGGAATGGAATCCGTCACCCGGCCGATCAGCGCCATCGCCATATGATGGTCGGCCGCCCCCAATATGGCGGTCTCCGGCAACAGCCCCACCGCGGCCAGCGCAGACCGCCGCCACGCCCAGCCATAACCCGGATGCCCGAAGCGATATGGGCCTTGGGCGGCATTCGGCCCCTGCATGATCGGCTGCTGATCCTGCCAGACCTTCCCGAAGGAGCGATGCAATTCCAGATGCTCGCCACGCGGGCCCAGATCATAACAATCCACCCAGACCTGAACCACCTCGAACCGCTGCAGCGCATGTACCGTATCCGTCGCCCAGCACGGATTGCGGAATCGAATATCCGCATCGAGCACCGCGATATACCGGGCATCCGGATCGCGCCGCACCACATCCTGAATACCGATATTCAGCAGGCATTCCTTATTGAACGTAAACGTCGAATGCCTGACCCCGACAAAATCCACGGCCGGATTACCGCCAAGCTCAAACGGCCGCTCACCGAGCGCGCATTCAACAACCGTAAGCCGAACCCCGCTCTCGGCCATATGCCGCTCAAAATCCCGATATAATTCAATCCGGCTTTTCCAGCGCAAGGGATTGGATATGCAGGTGACCACATGCAGCAGATTGGGATTCATGAATCGCCCTAAAATCGTGGTTTTTTAGAGCGCGATGACGTTAACTTCGCCCTCTGGAATATTTTAGTCACAGCCCGCCAGGAATGCTGCCGCCTTGCGCGATAACCTGCAGCTCCGCGTTCGTCAGCTCCCGTGCATCCTTCTCGGCGGGTGCGTGCTTGACCGATAAGCGCTTCACATACTCATCCGGGCTGTAGGTGCTGGCCCGCCACTTGCAGTGATCCATCAGCAACTTCGCTCGAACCATCTCCACCCTGTCGCTCGGTGCATGCAACCCGATGGCAAACGCCACCCGGTCCCACATTTCCGCCTGGGTCTTGCGTGCCAATCTGGCCTGCGCCGCGCGTTTGTTATCGGCTGCGATCCAGTGCGAAAGCTGCGTGCGATCGACATTCCAAATCGTCGCCACCTCGGAAGGCAGCCAGCCAAACTCGAGCAATTTGATCAAATCGCCGGTGGTTTTCTTGGCCAGCGGCGAAGGCCGCGGATCCGGCCGCGGGCCTTCCAGAAGCACGATCAGATGCGGCGCGAACTGATTTATTTTCTCCAGCAATTCCGAACGAACCGCCAACGGCTTTCCAGCGGCCGGATTAGACTCATCCAAAATCTTAACCCCTTTAATTTATCCGGCGAGGTCCTATTAAGATATGCGCGCCAAGCTGGGCCATTCAAAACGGGCAAGACGCCAGCGCTACCGAATTGAATTGGTCTTTAATTTTCAGAAAATTCTCAAAAGCAATGCGGCCGCTTTAAGCCCTTGCCGGCGGCCGCCGCTCGATGCGCGGAAAACCACATCATGAATAAATTTATAGCCCTTTCCGGGGAAGTGGGCAATAAAAATTTTCGTTCTGGCAACTATTTTTCCGTGTTTAAACTAACATATTGTTATCTAAGCGAGTTTTCCCGGCTAATCATCCAACCAGTGCAGCTGAATATGATCCGGAACGATATTGCAGCCTGAAGGCGACTTGACCTCGCTGCCGCTGAGCGCCCGTGCGATCAAATCAATCGCCTGCCCATGCCAAACCCTTACCGTCTTGTGATCGGCGCCGATAATATCGCCGCAGCGCCGCCAGGAAATCAGGTTCTTCTCCTGATACGGATGAAACTGCGACCGCATCGAAACAACCCGCCGCTTCACCTGGTTCGGTATCAACCATATCCAGGAAAGCGCTTCATCCATCAAGGAAACATCGCGGGCCGAAGGCACCGGATACGCCAACCGCGTCCGATCCGGCGCCATGTCCATCCCGGCCTCCTGCAGAATCTCGACCCGCCCACGCGCCAGAAGCGTCGAAGGCGACCTTATCCGCAAGCACCGCAAAGTGGCCCCCGCATGTTCTATACGCCGTATCGCATAGTCAGCCGTCATATGCTGAGTCATTCCGCCCATCCCATCAAAACCCGCAAAGCGTTGACAGAATCCTCAAAATAATGCAAGTATAACTAACTATTTGTTAGCTCGGCCAAAGCACCGGTCTTACGGGTTTCAAAAGGAGATGAAAATGATATGGGTTTGCAACCTCTGCCGCTGCAGAAACCTGATCCACACACTGTCCTGCGCCCGCTGCGGCGAGTCCCGCCGGCCCGCTTAAGCGCCCAATCCCGCTACCGCAAACGCCCTACCGGCCAAACACCGGTGGCCGTTTCTCCTTAAACGCGCTCACACCCTCGGCAAAATCCGCACTCTGCCCCAATCGCCGCTGAATATCCCGCTCCAAATCCAACTGCGCATCAAAGGAGTTGCCTGCCGAGGCATTGAACGCCGCCTTAATGCCGGCAAGCGCCTGCGCCGGTTTCGCCGCCAGGTTGGTCGCAATCGTCAGCGCCTCGGTCATCAGCAGGTCGGGGTCGATCGCTTTCCAAATCAGCCCATAGGCCTCGGCGGTCTCGGCGGTGATCGTCTCGCCCAGCATCGCCAGCGCGCGCGCCCGGGCATCCCCCACCAGCCGCGGCAAGAAATACGTGCCGCCGGCATCCGGGCTCAAGCCAATGCGAATGAACGCCTGGGTAAACAGCGCGTCCCGCCCCGCCACCACAATATCCGCCGCCAGCGCCAGGTTCATGCCGGCACCCGCCGCCACCCCATTCACCGCGCACACAATCGGCTTCGGCAAAGCCCGCATCCGCCTGACCAGGGGATTGTAAAGGGCGTCGATCATCGCGCCCAAATCCCATTCCCCCCCAACCTCCAAGCCCAAATCCGCCCCGGCCGAAAACCCCCGCCCGGCGCCGCTCAGCAGCACCGCCCGGATATTGTCGTCGCGCTCAACCTCGCCGAACGCCGCGTTCAACGCCGCCATCAACTCCGGCGACAGCGCGTTCAACCGCTCCGGCCGGTTCAGAATCAGTGTCCGCACCGCCCCCTCGGTCGATGCCACCAGCAGCTCATCCATACCATTTCCCCCATATTTCAAGGCCAAGGCTGCCAGACCCAACCCGGCAGAGCAAGGCAGGGTTATCGCAATTCACCTTGCCTCCCTGCCGCTTTCAGCCTACCCCGTCGGCTCATTTTATCGCCAAGCTACGGGAGAGTTGACGTCATGTCGTTCAGGGTCGCGGTCGTGGGTGCCACCGGTGCGGTTGGGAGGGAAATCCTCAAAACCCTGTCAGAGCGCCAGTTCCCCATCTCCGAAATCGCCGCTTTGGCCTCCGGCCGCTCCGCCGGCGCCCAGGTCTCCTTCGGCGAAGACCGCGTCCTCACGGTCAAAAACCTCGAAAAATTCGACTTCACCGGCTGGGACATCGCCCTGTTCTCCCCGGGCGCCGCGGTCTCGGCCATCCACGCCCCGCGCGCTGCCGCCGCGGGCTGCATCGTCATCGATAATACCAGCCAGTTCCGCATGGACCCGGACGTGCCCCTG
>Ga0116231_10014584_pt1 | contig 10500 bp, 6 predicted proteins | sample S1TSphgellanicum_2_FD_89695 | JGI IMG/M metagenome (GOLD analysis project Ga0116231, IMG submission 89695) | Host-associated microbial communities from peat moss isolated from Minnesota, USA - S1T2_Fd - Sphagnum magellanicum MG | ecosystem: Host-associated > Plants > Peat moss > Unclassified... | reverse complement strand
CCCTGTGAGATGCCGTCGGCGCAGGAGAGGGTCGTTGGGCCTGCGGCGTCGCGCATCTTGGGGTTGGGGCAACGCATGCCCTCGAATTTATCGATGAACTTTTGCGGGTCGGCGCCGTAGCGCAAGCCGACCGACATCGCGACGCCGAGCGCCTCGAGGTAGGACTGCTGGCACGAACCCGATTTGCCCAGTTTGAAGAAAACTTCGAACGGGCGGCCATTCTCGTCTTCGTTCAAGGTGATGTAGAGCGGGCCGCAGCCGACGCTCGAGGCGACGGTGCGTCCGCGCATCACCGCGGGGCGCTTGCGGTAGGACGTACCGACGGGAACCGCCGGCACGGCCTTGAGCGTGAGCTCCGCAATCTGCGCTTGCTGGTTCTCGGCGAGCGTCACGAGCTTGCCGAGCTTCGCGCCGCATTCGGCGTTGCGAATCCGCAGGGTGGCATTTTCCGCTTCGAGTGCCTCGACGCGGTTGATGAGGCTGGCGAGGGTCGCCTTGACCGCTGTTTCGTCCATTATTCTCTAGTTCCCGAGAAGCGCGTCCGCACGCGCGAGCAGTGCTTCGAGCGGATCGGCGACGGAGGCTTCCTTGACGATCGCCGCGGCCGCATCGACGGCCGGTGAGGCGGCGGGTTTCGCCGCGTCTTTGTCGCGGTTGACGCCCGCGATGTCGGCGTCTTTGGAGAACGTCACGACCTGTTCCGTGCGCGAGCCGTCGCGGTAGTACGTGAAGCCTTTGCAGCCCGACTTGTACGCGCGGAAGATCGCTTTCGCGACATTCTCGCGGGTGTCGTTGTTCGGCGCGTTGATCGTCTTGGACACGGCGTTACAGGTGTATTTCTGGAACGCGGCCAGCATGTCGATGTGCTCGTCGACCGAGACGTCGGCCGCGACGGTGAAGACGTCTTGCCACAGTTTCGGCACTTGGGCGAGGCCCTTTACCGAACCGCGGTTGCCTTCGATCGCCGCGAGCAACTCATTCGAGAAGAAGCCTTCGTCTTTCGCGATTTCCTCAAAGAGCGGGATCACGTAGTACAGATGCTGCGGACGCCCTTCGGCATCTTTCATGACGTGCTTCGTATAGGCCATGCCGAAGTAGGGCTCGCAGCCGAACGAGCAGCCGGCGATCATCGAGATCGTGCCGGTCGGCGCGATCGAAAGCAGTGCGACGTTGCGCCGCGGGCGCGGGTCGTTTGCGTAGACCGAGAGATGTTTGTTCGGGAAGTCGCCGCGTTCGCGCGCCAGGATCTCCGAGGTGTCCTCGGCTTTGATGCGGATGAACTTCATCAACTTGGCCGCGAAGTCGACCGCTTCGGGCGAACCGTAGGCGATACGCATCTGGATGAGCAGATCGGCGTAGCCCATGATCCCGAGACCCACGCGACGGTTGTTGGTGACCATCTCGCGGATCTCGTCGAGCGGATAAATGTTCGCATCGATCACGTTATCGAGGAAACGGATTCCGAGACCAACCGCTTGCGCAAGCCGATCCCAGTCGACGTCCTTCTTCGAGTCATCGTAGAAGTGGCCGACGTTGATCGAACCGAGGTTGCACGAATCGTAGCCGTGCAGCGCTTGTTCGCCGCACGGATTTGTCGCCTGGATCGGGCCGAGGCCCGGCAGCGGATTCCACTCCGGATGGTCGAGGAAGAGCACGCCGGGTTCGCCGTTCTGCCAGGCGCCCTCGACGATGCCGTCCCAGATCTCGCGTGCCTTGACCGTGCGAACGACTTCCTTCGTTTTGGGATGCACGAGGTCGAAGTCGGCGTCGAGTTCGACCGCGTCCATGAACGCATCCGTGACGCCGATCGAGACGTTGAAGTTGTTCATCTGCGTCTGCAGCAGCTCTTGTTTAATGTGCGCGAGCTGCGCTTCCGTATAGTTGCCGGTGTCGGACATGCGGTTGTAGAGCGCGCGGTTTTCCGAGTCGAGTTCCTTCTTGCAGCGCATGAAGTGGAACACATCGGGATGGTCGACGCGCAGCACGCCCATGTTGGCACCGCGGCGCACGCCGCCTTGCTTGATGGAGTCGGTCGCTGCGTTGAAGACTTTCATGAACGAAACCGGGCCCGAGGCATCCTTGCCGGTCGACTCGACGAGCGCGCCGTTGGGGCGCAGTTCGGAGAACGCATAGCCGGTGCCGCCGCCGGATTTCTGGATCAGCGCCATCGCCTTGAGGTTGTAGAAGATGCCGTCGATCGAATCGGGGACGGGCAACACGAAACAGGCCGAAAGCATCGAGAGCGGCCGGCCGGCGTTGACCAGGCATGGCGTATTCGGCATGAAATCGCGTCGCGAGAGCATGTCGTAGAAGGCGTGCGCGACGCCGTCGACCACCGCGTCGGGGTCTTTCCCCGCTTGGGCGGCGTAGGGGCGCTCCGGCTGGGCGACGGCCGAGGCCACGCGCCAGAGAAACTCGCGCGGGGTCTCGAGGCTGCCGTCGTCCTTGCGGGCGAAGTAGCGCTCGTTGAGCACGCGCAAGGCGTTGGGATCGAAGCTCGGCTCGCTGAGGCCGCGCGGGAGTTCGGACATGAGGGCCCTCCTCGACGATGCGTACGCCCGAGGCGTGAGCGCGCTCGGGCGGAAAAGTGGACGGGATGCTTTCTGGCCTAAAGTATCGAACACCTGTTCGATCTTGGGGTTCGTGCTAACCCGGATGTACTAGATATTGTACTCCCGGGATCGCTCGGATACAAGATATCGCGGTGGGCTCCCTTGGGGAGATCCTCAACTTTCGGCGGACAGACGCATGATTTCGGTGGACAACTGGCCGGTTCGGGTGGATTTGACGGGCAAACCGAGGAGACGCTGTGGACGGACGCGGGGGAAAGCGTGGAAAAGCCCGCATTTCTCCGGCCAGCCCATGTTCCGTCCCGACCTCACCGCCACGCGCATCACCGACGTCTCATTGACCGCCCTCGCCGAGCGCGGCATCCGCGGGCTCATCGTCGACCTCGACAACACCGTTTGCGCGTATCGCGACCCGGCGCTCATCGAGGGCGTGCGGGAATGGGTCGCCGCCGCCAAGGACGCGGGCTTCGCGCTTGTCATCGTTTCGAACAATTTTCCCGAGCGCGTCGCCGCGATCGGCGCGGAGCTCGGTATTCCGGGCGTTCCGAGCGCACTCAAACCGTTGCCAGGCGCGTTCTTACGTGCGTTGCGCCTTCTCGGCACGCCGCGCCGGCAAACGGCGATCATCGGCGACCAACTCTTCACCGATGTCCTCGGAGCCAAGGTTCTCGGCATGCACGCGGTGCTGACCGAACCGATCGTCGCCAGCGACTTTCCGCTCACGCGCGTGCTGCGCTTCATGGAACGCGCGTTCTTCGCGCGCGGCGTCTAGCGATGCGTCCGACGGCGATCGTCTTCGATCTTTACGGAACGCTCATGCGGATCGATTCGCTCGCGGATGCGGCCAAGGCCGCGGGTGCGCCGGATCCCGCGGCGTTTGTCGCGCAGTGGCGGCAGAAGCAGATCGAATACACCTGGTGTCTTTCGTTGATGCAAGACTACCGCGATTTCGATACGCTCACGGCGCGCGCGCTCGACTTCGCGTGCGCGCAGACCAGCCTCACGCTCGATGCCGATGCTCGACGATCGCTCGCCGATGCTTGGCTGACCGTCACGCCTTATGACGACGTCGCGCCGACGCTGCGCACGCTGCGAAAACGCGACGTCCCGCTAGCCGTGCTCACGAACGGCGTGCGAGCATCGGCGGAACGAGCGCTAAGTAATGGCGGTATCCGCGATCTCCTCGACGACGTGCTCTCCGTCGAAGCGGTGCGCGTGTACAAACCCGATCCCCGCGTCTATCGGCTCGCGACCGCGCGCTTCGGCTGCGATCCGGAGCGCATACTCTTCGTGTCGTCCAATGGTTGGGATGCCAGCGGCGCGGCGGGCTTCGGGTTTACCGTTGCGTGGTGCAATCGCGCTGGACGCCCCGCCGAGACGCTGGGCTATCCGCCGCTCACGACGCTCAAAAAACTCGACGACATCCTCACACTGCTGAGTTGAGTTGAACGCGCGCGTCTACGCCGAGTAGACCTCGATTTCGATGATTACCGTACTCAAGTGTCGCCGACGAGCGCCCGATCCTCGCAGCGTTCCAGGTAGTGGCGCGCTGGGCCATCGCCGACGTCGGCAAAGGCGATCTTCGTGAATGCCGCGCGGGCCGTTTCGAGCTCTCCCGCCTCAAATGCCTCGAGGGCGCTCTCGAAGGCGGTGGCGTGCTGTGATTTGCGCTCGATCGCATCCGGCGCGTCGCCGCTGAAACACTCGAACACTTCGAGCGCTTCGCTCTTTCCTTTCACGTAGGTCAACCCGAGACGACGCAACAGAAACTCTTGCGGGTCCGTAAGCGCATCGTAGGCTTGACGGCTGATGAGGATCGAAGCGCCGAACGTTTTCGTCGCGCTCTCGAGCCGCGATGCCGCGTTGACGGCATCGGCGATCACCGTCGTCTCCATGCGCCCGCGCTCCCCGATCGTTCCGAGCATCAGTTGCCCCGTGTGAATCCCGATGCCGACCGCGATGCGCGGCTTGCGCTCGCGCTCGAGCTGCACGTTGAAGATCCGGAGTTCCCGTTGGACGGCGACTGCAGCCCGCAGCGCATCACTCGCGGAGGCTGGAAAGAGTCCCATCACGGCGTCGCCGATGTATTTATCGATAAAGCCGTTATGCTCGCGGACGAGCGGCCCAACGCGCCGCATGTACTCGTTGAGGAAGCTGAAGATCTCCGGCGGCGCCATCCCCTCGGAAATGGTCGTGAACGAGCGGATGTCGGAAAAGAACACGGTCATCGTTTGCAGCGTACTATCACCGAGCTCGACGTCGACGATACTATCGCGGCGCAAGAAACGCAAAAATTCCGTCGGGACGAAGCGCGACTGGGCTTCGCTCTGACGTTCCAGGAGGGCGTTGGATCGCCGCAGGGTCTCTTTCGCCTCCGCTTCGGCATCGATCCGCGCACGGTACGCCGTCTCGACGCGCGAGGCAAGCTCGATCGCGTCATACCCGCGCGAGGCTTGGCGCGCGGCCTCGGCGAGCAAGGCACGCTCGTGGGGATCGATGTCGATGCCGCCTGCGTGCATCGAATACACGACGAAGCCGATCAGTTCCCGACGGGCCTCGAGCGGAAAGGCGATCGCGTGAGCCCCGTCCGTATGTTCCTTATGCGCTTCGGTGGAGTGCATCGCCTCGACGCGTAAGAACGTCCGGTTTGCGAGCAGTTGCAGCACCATCCGCTCGACCTCGTCGGCCGAAATGAAGTTATCGTCCCACCCGACCGCCGTCTCGCGCTCGAAACGGCCGCCGGTGGTGCGCCGGTAGACGGCGGCGGATGGGATCTCCAAGATTGCACACAGATCGCGCGTCAACGCATTCGCGAGGGTCGCGGAGGATTCGGCATAGGGAAGGCCCGACACGATGCGAGCCGCGGCGTCGCGCGCGCGGCGCTGGCGGCTGAAGAACGCGCGTTCCACCGCCCTGCCCGCGATCCGGTAGAGTGAAGGCGCGAATAGCCCGAGCACGATTGCGGCAACGACGTTCACGACCAGCGCCCCGGTCGTGCCCATGCGCCCGACGTACGTGGAGAGCGCCCACTCGAGGACCGCGAAGGTCGCGATCCCGGAGGCGGAGAGCACCGCTGCAACGGCCGCCCGATTGAACACGAACCCAACGTCCAGCAGGCGACGATTGAGCAGCGCGTACGTTAGGCCGAGCGGCACGATGAACGTCGCGACGTCGACCAGCAGCGTTCCGGCGTGGACCAACACCCCGAACGTCTGCGAGAGTTGAAAGAGGACACTCGCCACGAGCCCGAGGCCAAGTGAACCTGCCGCCCAGGCCAGGCGCTGGCGTTCGGCACCGTGTGCGTCGCGTAAGGCAGCCGCGGCGCACAGCAACGTCAGGGCCGGCAACGCGATGTTCAACGCGACCGCAGGTCCGGGGTTTGCGAAGAGCCAGCTCGTGGTATCGATCGTCCCGTTCCACCACCCCGTGATCCCGATCACCGCTTGCGCCGCCTCGCCTGTTGCGACGGCATAGGCCAGCCACGTGAGGATACGGCGCACGCGCGAGACGGGGCGTGCGAATTGCAGCGCATACGTGGCGAGCAAAACGATACACGCGATATCGACTGCCGTGCCGACGGCATTCGCAACGGCATCGAACGCGGGCCACGGCGTCATCCAGAAGTTCGCCGGGGTGATGGCAACGCCGAAATTCTCCAGGATCAACAAAAACGCGAGGATCTGGGCCTCGGGAGAATCGCGGCGGCGCCAGAGAATCAGGGCGCCCACGAAGAGACTCCACCACTCGCCGATGACGCTCAGGATCTGATCCCAGCCGTCATCGCGCCAAAACGTGCCGTTGGTGAAGGGCCACGCCGTCAAGGTGACGGTCGTGTTCACGCCATTGCGACGAATCGGCAGCACGACACGCTGACCGGCGGGAAGCCCGTTCTGGAGCCGGTATCGCTCGGCTGCGGGCAGACGGCTTGCGTCGATCGTGTCGCCGGCGCGCAGTCCGGCGCGAGCGGCGGGTGAGCCGGGCAAGACCGCGTCGACGTTCACGATAAACGGCAATCCCGAGGGGCCCAGCGATGCGCCCGAATCGCCGTTCACGGCAACCGTCATCCAGAGCGCGATCCCGACGAGCACCGCAGCGCATGCGCAAAAAAGCAGCAGGTACGGTTGCCGCCGGCGTGCGTTCATCACGAAGCGCGCGCGACTCATGGGGCTGCCGCCGCGAGAGAGCGCAGCGTTTCGAGCAGCGCGCGCATGCCGGCAGCGGTCGCGCGCTGGTTCACGATGCATGCCCGGAACGCTCGCCGGTTGCGTACCGTCGTTACCGAGATCACGCCCGTGCCGCTATCCTGAAGAGCGGTGGCGAGATCTTCGGTGAACGCGACGCGCGCGTCATCGCTCAAGCGCTCCATGAGCCGATGGCGGAAACAGACGACGTTAAGCGAGACGGGCGCGCACAGTGCGAAGTCCGGATCGGCTTCGATCATGGCGCCGAACCGTTGCGCAAGGGTAACGTTCTCCGCGATCGCCGCGCCGATCCCCGCCGCACCGAATTCACGCAGCGTGAACCAGACGGGTAGCGCACGAAAGCCGCGCGAGAGCTCGAGGCCGAAATCGGTCAACCACGGCAGACCCGCGGCGAGGCCGCGCTCGCGCCGCGTGAGATACGCTTCTTCGGATGCGAAGGTCGCGCGATGCAATGCGGCGTCCCGGATGAGAATCATCCCAGCGTCGTACGGCACGTGCATCCACTTGTGAAAATCGAAGGCAAGCGAATCGGCGCGTTCGATCCCGGCGACGAGCGGTTTAAGCACGGGCGCGAGCGCGGCGAGCGCGCCGAACGCGCCGTCGACGTGGAACCACAGCCCCTCGCGCGCCGCGAGATCGGCGAGCGCGGGCAGCGGATCGATCGCGCCGGTGCCGACCGTGCCGACGTTTCCGACGATGACGAGCGGGCGCGCGCCGGCGGCGCGATCTGCGGCGATCGCCGTGGCGAGCGCGGCGACGTCGATGCGATCTGCGTCGTCGACCGGGATCGCGCGCAGCGCCGCGCGGCCGAGCCCCGCGACTTCGAAGGCACGCGTCACGCAGCCGTGCGTCGCGGTCGACGCGTAACCCGTAAGCGGTGCGGTCGATTGATCGACGCCGCGTTCGCGAACGGCAGCGCCGAGCGCGCGTTGCCGCGCGACGAGCACGGCGATGAGGTTCGCAACGGACGTGCCGGTCACGAGCAGTCCGCTCGCGTCATCGGGAAAACCGAACGCGCGTGCCGACCAGCGGATCACCGCGCGTTCGACCTCGACCGCCGCGTGGTCGCGCCCGCCGACGTTCGGATTCATCACCGCCGCGAGAAACGCCGCGAGCGCGCCGGTCGGTGTGCCCGATCCTTGCACCCAGCCGAAGAACCGCGGGCTCACGTTGCCGGAGTGATACGGCTGCATCGCCTCGCGGTAGAGCGCGTAGTTCGTCGCCGCGTCCGCCGGGGGATCGTCGAGCGACGTCTGCAAGCGCGCGCGGATCGCGTCCGGCAGCGGCGTCCAGGCCGGCGCGTCGTCCAGACCTTGCCAGAACGCGATCGCGTCGTCGACCGCGTGATGTCCGAGCGCGCGCAGGCGCTCCCAGTCAGCGGGATCGAGCAATGCGATCGTCCAGTAACCGTTCGAACGCGCGGAAAATGCGCGGCACCGTGCGGTGCTTGTACGGATACACGTCGGCGGGATCGTTGAGGTGCACGAGCATGGCGGCGTCGGCTTCGAAGAGGAGCAGCCGGCCATCGGGCGCGATCGAACAGTCGATCCCGAAATAGTCGAGGCCGATGAGCCGCGCGAGTTCCCGTAGGACGCGCTGGAGTTCCGGACCGAATACCGAGTCGAAGGATTCCAAGAAGACGGCCTCTTCGTCGCGCATCCACGCGTTGGCCGCGTTCTCAGCATTGTAGTAATGGATCATCCAGCGCGGCGAGATCGCGAGATGATACGGGTACGGTTCGCCGTCGACGAAGATGATGCGGTACTTGCGGTAGAACCCGTCAGGCCGTTTGAAATCGACGAACGCCGAGAGGAAGAAGTGGGTGCCGTGCGTGCGTTCGAGATACGTCGCGAGGTCGTCGGGTCGCTCGAGCTTCTCCAGGTCGTGACCGGCGTGTGAATCGATCGGGCGGATCAAGATCGGCAGCGCGGGCGGCGCGGCCAGCAAGTCGTCGCGCGTGCGGGTGACCGTCTCCGGAACGACGGCGTCGAGGCCCGCGAGCACCTTCACGATCGCGGCGCGTTGCGTTTTGAACACGTCGACCGGATCGTTGAGCACGGGACGCGACTGCGCTCGCAGCACGAGGCCGGCGGTCGCGAGCGTCCCCGTCGCGTGTGCGGATTCCGCGATCGCGTTCATCATGATGTCGTAGGCCGGGAGCGTGATGCCGGCGAGCGCATCGGGACCGGTCAGGTACAGTTTGTGCAGCGTGGTCGTCTGCGGATCGATCAGGAAGTCGAGTGGAACATTCGTCTGGAGATCGCCCGGGGCGTAGAGCGCCAGCAGCCGGCGCGCTTCGCGCGGCGCGACGGAACTAAAGAGCCGCCGCCGTTCGAGCACGAAGCGCTGGTGCTCGAGCGCCGCAGGCAGATTCCCGCGCAGCTGTTCGAGTTCGTAGAGGGCTTGATGGGCGAGCAGATGGTTCGGATCGACGCCCAGCATCCCGGCATACGCGCGCGTCGCGGCCTCGACGTCGCCACGGCGCAGATGGATCTGGCCCTCCCCGGCATACGTGCTCAGCTCGCGCGGGTCGGCAGTGCGAGCAGCGGCATAGGCGGCGAGCGCCGCATCCGCCTCGCCGCGCTCGTCGAGCGCGAGGGCGAGGTTCACCCCGAGTGCCGCGATGCGCGGATAGGCAGCCACCGCTTCCCGGAAGATCGCGATCGCATCATCGAGCCGGCCTTGCGCGCGCAGCGTAATGCCCTGGGAATTATACGACGCCGGATCGCTAGCCATGGTGCCGATGATCCTGCTTAAGACCGGGCTTGCGCCATTCCCCCACGATCGTGCACGATCGATCCACGATCACGTATGATTTCGCATGATAGTGCACGCGGGTCTGCGAACCCCGCGGGGTGTCCGAGTTGCCCAAAAACTACGATCCCGCCGAGGTTGAACCGCGCCGTTATGCCGAGTGGCTGGAGGCCGGCGTCTTTCACGACGAGCCCGATCCGGCGCGGCCGCCGTTCATCATCTCGATGCCGCCGCCGAACATCACCGGGAAACTCCACCTCGGTCACGGCTCGACGTACACGCCGATGGATGTGCTCACGCGCTACCACCGGATGCTCGGCGAGAACGCGGATTGGATCCCGGGTCAAGATCACGCCGCGATCGCGACGGAGTCCGTCGTCGTTCGCGAGCTTGCCAAAGAAGGACTGACCCGCGACGCGCTCGGTCGCGAAGCGTTCGTGCAGCGCGTCTGGCAGTGGCGCGAGGAATACGGCGGCACGATCGACGCGCAGTTCAAGCGGCTCGGCTTCGGCGCCGATTGGGCGCGCGACCGCTTCACGATGGACGAAGGACTCTCCGCGGCCGTCATCCGGGTGTTCGTCGAGCTCTACCGCGACGGCTTGATCTATCGCGGCACGCGCCTCGTGAACTGGGATCCGACGGCGCAATCGACCGTCTCCGACGCGGAGATGGAAAACGTCGAACGCGATGGCTTCCTCTGGCACATCCGCTATCGCGGTGAGGACGGCGGGCCGGGTCTCGTGATCGCGACGACGCGGCCCGAGACGATGTTCGCCGACGTTGCGGTCGCCGTGCACCCCGACGACGAACGCTACCGCGATCTGGTCGGAAAGAACGTCATCCTGCCGCTGGCCAACCGGCCGATTCCGGTGATCGCCGATGCGGCCGTCGAACGCGATTTCGGCAGCGGTGCGGTGAAGGTTACGCCCGCGCACGACGCAACCGACTACGAGATCGGCCGGCGCCACGATCTG
>Ga0116231_10014583_pt1 | contig 10500 bp, 9 predicted proteins | sample S1TSphgellanicum_2_FD_89695 | JGI IMG/M metagenome (GOLD analysis project Ga0116231, IMG submission 89695) | Host-associated microbial communities from peat moss isolated from Minnesota, USA - S1T2_Fd - Sphagnum magellanicum MG | ecosystem: Host-associated > Plants > Peat moss > Unclassified... | reverse complement strand
GCTTGAGAAAGTTGAATACCCAACGCCGGAATTGGAGCGCGTGCTCGGTAAGACATTGGGAGTGCCGTTGTTTCAGGAGCAGGCGATGCAGGTGGCTATCGCCTGTGCCGGCTTTACCCCTTCTGAAGCCGATCAACTGCGCCGGGCCATGGCCACCTTCAAAATGACCGGGGGGGTCTCGCATTTTAAAGATAAGCTGATCGCCGGGATGATTGCGCGCGGATATGAGGCGAGTTTTGCCGAGCGCACTTTTGCGCAAATTGAAGGGTTTGGCTCCTACGGATTTCCAGAAAGTCATGCCGCAAGTTTTGCGCTCATTGCTTATGCGTCTTGCTGGATGAAGTGCCACCACCCGGAGATTTTTTGTGCGGCGCTGCTAAACGCGCAACCCATGGGGTTTTATGCCCCGGCGCAGGTGGTGCGTGATGCGCAAGAGCATGGCGTAGAGATACGCCCGATCTGTGTCAATGCCAGTCGTTGGGATTGTACGCTAGAAGCTACGGGTAAAAAACTTGCGGTGCGACTGGGTTTGTGTATGGCCAAGGGGCTCGCCAATCAAGATGCCGCCACTATTCTTGCCGCCCGTGGTCCGACGCCGTTTGCCAGTGTGGAGGAGATGTGGCAACGGGCCGGGGTCAAGCTGGCGGCGCTGGAGCGGCTTGCCGAAGCGGATGCATTTGGGTCCATGGGGCTTGACCGGCGCCAAGCGCTCTGGGCGTTACGCGGTCTTGCCGACACGGTTTTACCGCTGTTTGCGGCCGCTGATCGGGGGCGCATGCCGCGTGCGGAAGCCGTTGAACCGCCAGTGACGCTCTCGCCTATGACGCAGGGGCGGGAAGTGGTCGAGGATTATGTCAGTGTGGGTCTGTCGCTACGCCGTCACCCGGTGGCGTTTCTACGGGCAGAATTGCGTGCGCGGGGGATTGTGCCTTGTTCGGCTTTGGCGAGCGCGCGTGACGGAAGGCGCCTGGAGGTGGCGGGGATCGTGCTGGTTCGTCAGCGACCGGGGAGTGCAAAAGGTGTGATGTTTATCACAATTGAAGACGAGACGGGCATTGCCAACATCATCGTCTGGCCTTCTGTGTTCGAAAAACAACGCCGACTTATCTTGTCAGCCGGCATGTTTTCCTGCCGCGGGCGACTGCAGCGGGAAGGGGAGGTCATACATATTGTCTCAGAGCAGCTTGACGATTTATCGGAGCTTCTCCGCAGCGTTGGCCAACGAGAGACGGCATTTCCCTTAAAGACGGGACGGGGGGATGAGGCGAAGCACGGTGGGAGCCCGGATCCGCGTGGTACCATTCGCCCACGAGATATTATCGTGCCGATCCGGGATTTCCGCTGACGTTCTTCGCCGAGTTCTTAAAGAAGGTTTTTTGAAAACAATATTTTAGCGACCATCGATAACGCGCCGTCTTGCCGGTGGTTGCTTACGATGTTTTACTTTTAACTCCTCCCGTATGGCCGCTTGTGCCGCTTTTGCAACTTCTTGTCGCCTGGCTTCAGGAATAGCTTCAAGGGCTGCAAAAAAAGCTTGGCTTACAGTGCGCGAGCCACGAGGTGCTCGCTGACGGAGGGGGGCGATATCAATAGCGGTCATTTGGTTTTTACTCCACGGTTCGATTGATCACGGCATTAGCCTGTCAGGGCGCTTGCGGGCGGCGCAGCTTTATCTCGACATAAGTAAGTTGCGGTAAGACTAACGCGCCGGCTGCCGTAAACAACTTATCTTATTGCGCTTGTGGTATGTGAACGCCGTGAAGTGCCAGAAGCCAAAACAATTTAAACGTTATCTGAAAATGAGGTGGCCGCTTATCAGCAAGAGATGTCAGAGATAGCGTAGCCGTAGCGCAATCCATACATTCTTCTGATGATAAGGACAGTTTACAAATCTGATTGATTTATCCCCTCGCCGAATGACATCGCCTATCGGCCAAGCTTCCGTTATGCGCTGACAAGGGGATAAGCGAAGTCGAGAAAATCAGAGTTATCCTGTGTGCTGACGATTTAACGCGGTCGGCAAAACACAGGATAACAAGAGTGCTCTTGTGCGGCCGTTCCAGGCAAACCAGGAATCAGATCGATTCCTTGAGTTCTTTGGCCGGCCGGAAAGCTACTTTTTTGCTCGCTTTAATTTCCATCGGTTCGCCCGTGCCGGGATTACGGCCCATACGTGCGGCACGTTTCTTAACCTCAAGAATGCCGAGGCCGGCAATACGAATGCGATCTCCCTGTTTGAGATGGCCAACGATGCGGTCCACCACATCGCCCAACAAGCCATCAGCTTGCTTCTTCGACATCTCATGCGCTTCAGATATCTCACTGGCGAGATGCTTCAGAGTGAGTGTGGGCGCCGGTGCTGGTTTCACGGGGGGCACTTCGGTTTTTGCTTTCACAGGAGGGGGGGCAGCGGGAACCGCGACCGGTTTAGCGGCTTTGGCTGCCGGCTTTTTTGCCTTGGGAGAGGGGGTCATCGCCATGTAAGTCTTTACCTTTGACTGGAGTCGTGCCGTAGTACAACGGAATCACGGTCTGCCGCGCGACGCAAGAGCAACTGCGCCATTTATCGGCTTGAAATGCGATACTGTGGCATGAACCGGCCGATTTTACCCGATATCGCGCAGAGCAATACGTTGCTGGCCGTTGGAATCAAAGTTGTCCGGTGCAAGCCACCGTTCAAAAACCGCCCGCCGCGCTGGCCACTCACGGTCAATAATGGAGAACCACGCCGTGTCACGGTTGCGCCCCTTAGTGACGACGGCATTACGAAAGATGCCTTCAAATTGGAAACCCAAACGCAAAGCGGCCTGGCGCGAAGGCGCATTGAGGCTGTCGCATTTCCACTCGTAACGGCGATAGCCTAACTCGTCGAAGGCTCGGCGCATCATCAGATACATTGCTTCGGTAGCCGCCCGCGTTTGCTTGAGCGCCTGAGAGAGATGGATGTGACCGACCTCGATCACCCCATTCACCGGGTCAATACGCAGAAAGGCGGCTATTCCGGCGGGCCGTCCGGCAACACCGTCATGAATAACGTGAAAGAGCGGATCTTCACTCGCAGTGGCGCGCGTCAGCCATGCTTCATAACCCATAATATCTTGCGGTGGGTCGTTCGAAAGATAAGTCCAGCTTTGCACATCTGGGTTTACGGCAAAGGCCTGCACCAGCGCGGGCGCATGAAGCGGCCCATTGAGTGGTTCTAAGCGGGTATAGTGTCCGACCATGGGCGTACGAGGCGGCAGCCTACGTGTGCTCCACCCGGGGACCGGCCGTCCAATCGGTTGGTCAAAATTGTTCTTGATATGTTCTTTGTTTGCCATATAACCTCAGTGTTGTTCGGGGTGATGAACGCTTTGGGGGAGAATGCCAGTGTTTTGTGATATGTGCGACTCACGAATGCAGAGTGAGACCTTGATCCGCTTCGTGCGGGTGTGCGGACGAACCACGGCGGTGACGGATCATTGTTGGTATTGCTGGTCGTGTAAGGCGGAACGCCATGTCCCGCCTTTGCCGCAGCCAATGATGACCAGCGTAGTCAGATTGCGTCGGTGGTGGTCGTGGCGCGGATCGCAAGCAATGGCGGCTTAGGCGGAAATGCGACAAGGCTAATGCGATCGCAGGAAACGCTCACAATCGTTGTGGTCCCCAAGGCCGAGCTGGATCGTTGGTAGCAAGGCCAGTGGCGGGAATAGAATGCCAAGGCCGATCGCGGCCCCGGCGCGTGCGGCCAGCGGGAGCGCCTCGGGGCGTATGCTGGGGTTTTTGAAAGTGCCGGTTATATCGATTGGCGTCGGTAGCGTGCCAATGGTGAAATGCGTTGCCTGGGTGCGTAGGGTGTAATCGATCGTCTCGCGGGCTAGATTAATGTCCCCAGTGCCATGGACATCCGATTCCGACGTGTCAAGTGCCAGCACCTTGGTTTGCAAAATGCCGTGATTGAGGGCGAGGTCGCCGATGAAACAGCGTAACGTGGCTTCTTGTGGAATGCCAAGCGCCGATAATAGGGCGTTGCCGAATTCAAGTCCTGAAATATCAATCAGAAGCGCGCTTAAATCCCCCCCTGTCATGAACAACCGTACGCCGCCATTGCCGTCACCCAGCATTTGCGCCAGGGAAGCGCCGGTGGTGGTAATGTTTGCACTGCCGCCGATAACGCCGGCGCCGTGAAACACATGTGTCGCAGCCATCAAGCGAGATAGGTCAACCCGACGAAAATCAATTTGGGCTGTCGCGTGCATCCCCTTATCGAGTGGGGACAGAGCGATGTCGCTGGTAATTTCGCCCGTGCCGACTGCGAAATTTAGCGGTTTCAGCGTAATGTTGCCGTCAGTAATGTCGAGATCGACCACTATGTTATCGAAGGGGATCGATCGACCTTCTATATGAGTCCCGCGGTACTTCAATCTAACATCCGCCGCGCGGAGTTTGGGTATATTAATGGGAGTATCAGGAATGAGCTTCGGGCTCGCTTCGGCCTGTGCGGTTTCTTTCCGCTGAGCGGCGGTTTCACCGGGCGTGTCACGTCGTCCGGGCGTCGAGCCAATAAACCCGCCAAGGTCGGTCAGGTCAACGCGGCGTGATTGCAGGTTGGCTTCGACCAGGGGCCGATCAGCCCCAGGGGTAACATTAATTTCGCCTTCCAGATCACTGGAGCCGACTTGACCCGCAAAGTTCTGAAATTTGATTGTGTGACCCGCTACGTTAAGTGCTCCTGTGACGTGGAAGGGTGGCGTTTGCGGGATAGGCACACCTGTCAGCGGATAAAGCAGCGACATATCTGGGCCGGCAAAATCGAGTTTTAGATTGGCGCCGGCAAATTTGATCGGGTCTTGCACGGAACCCACAAGGTCCACGTGCGTCGCGCCATTCGATACGTGTAAGTCCACCGGATAAGGCGTTTGCGCGTCGCGTAACGATAACAGCGTTCCACCAACGAAATGGCCCGTTATTTTTTGGCCGGCGTAGGTTCCTGCCGCCTCGATTTGCAGACGCCCTTCCTGGTTATCCTGGATCGGCGTCGTGCCAATCGTCAAAGTCATATCGGTTTTTAGCTTCGGACTGACAATGTGCGCGTGGCCATCGGTGATTTGTAGGTCGCCGATTTGCGGCGAAGCTGTTGCGGTTTGGCCCGGTTTGGTGGCGGGCAGCGAAAAATCCCAATTGGCACGACCATTCGCCAATTGAGTAGCTGTCACCGTTGGCCGAAATACGGCAATCCGCGGCAAGACGATGCTTCGATTACGCACAAACGCCATAACATCCGCGCCCACCTTGAGCGTGTCTATTTGGGCGAAAGGCGCTTCCTGAGGAAATGCATCGGGATTGGCAACAACAATATTGTCTGCCGAGACAACGATGATGCGCCCGAGCGACACGTGCAATTGGCCAATCGTCACTTTGCGGCCAAGAGCCGCGCTGGCTTGAGTTTCCACAATTGGAATAAACCAATTCCAATTCCAAAAGAAAACCAGCGCGGCAACGGCCACGACAATCGTCGCTAAGACAACATAGTGGCGGCGGGATTTCGAAGTTACCATGCAGCCGCAACGCCGCTTTGCAGCGCGGGTTGCGCGGAAGGGAGCCGTTCAAATCTTGAGAATAGCGTGTGGGCTAAAACGGTAGAATTGCTTCAAGCACCTGCTCTCCCCAACGGGGGGTTTGCACGTTTGTCAGCGTTCCACGCCCACCGTATGAAATGCGCGCTTCAGCCATCCGGTCATGCGTGACCGTGTTGTCGCTGGCGATGTCTTGCGGACGAACGATGCCGGTGACCGACAACTCGCGCAATTCGCTGTTGACTCGCACTTCCTGCTTTGCCGCGACCACAAGATTGCCGTTCGGCATTCTCTGCACAACTTCGCCGGCCAAGCGTAACGTGACCGTCTCGCTGCGGTTGATCGTGCCGGTGCCGGTCATCGTGCCCGTGTTACTGGTGGAAACCAGCGAACTCGCGGAGGTCCCTCCAAACAGATGCGGGATGGAGGCCTGCAACCCTAATATTGACGGGGCGCCCTCCGTCTGTGCCCCGGTCCGATCCGCAAGCGTTTCATTGGCCAGCACAGCGGTATCGGCCATATCGACGACAATCGTCACCAAATCACCGACCTGAGCCGCACGCTGATCCTTGAAAAAGGCGCGCGAGCCGGTCCGCCACAGGCTATTGGCTGCCGGGGGCGTGACCTCCGCCGACGGCATCGGCAGGCTGAGCGGGTGCCAAGCTGGGTCGGTGGTAGGGTCGGAGGGTTTCGTCATGTCGGGCGGGTGGCCGACATCGGATAGCTTACTCAACACGCCGCACGAAGGTAGCCATAATGCCAGCAGCGCCGGGCCCAATGTTTTGAGGTAGTGTGTTTTGACCGGGCGCGGGGGAACGTAACGCGGCGGCTGGGTCGCTTCAGTGACCGACAAAAACGGCGCGTTCATCGTACCGCCACCACAGGTGGTGTGCCGCGCTGTGCGGGCGTGAGGGGTAATGAGCCTGGCGCCACACGCGCTGTTCCAGGACCGGTGACCTCGGCCTGCACCATGGCGCCAGACAGCGGATTACGAATGCTAATCTGATCGCCAATGCCACCAGGTTCGGTGGCAATGCCTTGGGCGCTTAGGTCAAGTCCGTCTGATTGAAGAGTCAAAGTGACGCGCGAGCCACGTAATACGACGGCTTGACGGCCCAAATCAACCACAGGGAAAGGCTGGCCCGGCATTGCGAGATGCCGAACGACACGGCCCACGACGTCTTCCATATTCAGGGCCACTTCGGTCTGAATCAACCCCGCGCGCAGACGGGCCATACGCACATCATCGGGGCGCAAAAGCGTTCCTGCCAACAGCCGCCGTGTTGCCACGGGCACCTCTAGCGTCTCCTCCACGCGGCCGGTCACCCGCAATTTCTGCGGCGGCAAGCCCTCCGAGAAAACCGCGATAAGCGAGCTAAAGTTCCCGCCTGGGTCAAGATCCATCTGTTCAACGGTGACCTGTGCATCGGATTCGGCGGCAACCAAAGGCGGGTTGAAACCCGGCAGATCGATTTCACTATCATGCGTGTAGCCGCTGCCTTCTAGCGAGGTGCGCAAGGCGGCCAGCACGTCTTGTCGCGGCAGGGTGCGGCCGGGGCGGTCAATAATGACCCGATCCGATGGGGAGGCGGGGCGCCAATCGACGCCAAATTGCCGCGCGATCGCTTCGAGTTGCCCGGCCTCAACAACAATGCGCGACCCTGGCGCCGGGCCGGGGCCCAGCACTTTGTTGGCATCGGTGCCGGCGTCGTCGAACAGGTCTGACAATCGAACGACGGCGTCTTGCAGCGTGACCATAAGGCGCAGTGTCGCAGCGTCGGCCGGCTGCGCCAGTGCCACTGAGACCAATAAACCGGCCAAATAAGGGCGCATCGGTTGCCTCAGCGAAGATTGGTGAGGGTGGAGAGCATTTCGTCAGAGCTGGTGATCACTTTGCTGTTCATCTCATAGGCGCGCTGTGCCGAAATGAGGTTGGTGATCTCGGTGACGACGTTCACGTTTGATGTCTCAACAAAACCCTGTTGGATATTGCCGAAACCGGTCGAACCAGCGTTGCCCGTCACGGCGTTGCCAGAAGCAGCCGTCTCTGTATAGAGGTTTTGGCCTTCTGCTTGCAGGCCCGCTTCGTTCGGGAACGTCGCTAATTGTAATTGCCCGACCGTGCTCTGCTGAGTTTGTCCAGCAAGCGATACCTGCACCTGCCCGGTGCTGTTGATCGTAATCGACTGCGCATTGGTCGGAATCGTAATACCGGGTTGCACGACGTAACCGTCAGCCGTGACAATTTGGCCGGAATCAGACAGGCCAAACGTGCCGTCGCGCGTATACGCTGTGTCGCCATTCGGCAGCGTAACCTCAAAATAACCCATGCCTTGAACAGCGAGATCCAGTGTATTATTAGTTTGTTGCAAGTTGCCTTGCTCGGTGATGCGATAAATTGCGGCGGTTTTCACACCAAGGCCGATTTGCGCGCCGGATGGAACCAACGTGCCGGTATCGCTACTATTAGCGCCAACGCGGCGCATGTTCTGATAAATCAAATCTTGAAACTCACCGCGGCTGCGTTTGAAACCGGTGGTGGTCATATTGGCAATGTTGTTGGATATGACTTCCACATTGGTCTGTTGCGCTTGCATGCCGGTGCCGGCGATATCGAGCGATCGCATGTCGTCTCTCCTGGGTGGTCAGCCTTGGGTGGTGGTCAGCGGTATCGTGCCGGAGCGGGCGTCAACTTAAGCTGCGGAAGGCGCCTTAGGAGCCGTTGCGCTGCAGCAATTTTTGGATTGCGCTGGAGGTCAGGTCGCTTTCACCCTGCAGGAACTGGGTGGTGAACTGAAACTCGCGTAAGTCGTTCATCATACGAGTGAGTTCCATGATCGGCTGGACATTGCTATCTTCAACGGCGCCTTGGATGATTTTTGGATTGGTCACCGGCGTGGTCGGGCCACCGGCCGAGAATAAGCGCGAGCCTTCCGCTTGCATCTTTGCCAGGTCGTCCGGCTTAACAATGCCAATTTTGCCGATCTGACCATTGTCACTGCTGATCGTACCGTCGCCTGCAATGCTCAGTTGCGTATCTGTCGGCGAGAGCTGAATGGGCTGGCCGTTGGTGTCGAGCAAGCGATTGCCATCGTGGTCGACAATGGTGCCATTTTGTTGTGGCTCAAAACGGCCGGCGCGGGTCAGCCGAGGGCCGTTAGGGGTCAGAACGGTAAAATACCCATCGCCTGAGATGGCAAGGTCGAGCGGGTTGCCCGACATGCTCAGCGTGCCATCGCGTTGATCGCGATAGGTGGCCCGGTCCTGCACATAAGAAAAGGTGTTTTCGCCCGGAATGCGTTCCGTACCGGTTTGCCGGCTGAGCCAGTCGCTGAACAACACACGTTCTAATTTATAGCCGGCGGTGTTGATGTTTGCCATGTTCTCGGCTGAGATATCCATGGCGCGCTGCTGGACGATCAAGCGAGAGAGCGCGATTGTGGTCGTATTGTCCATTCTTAAGTCCCGTTCTGGGCATTCTGCCGCCGGATTGATGGCAAGGCACGTGCCATGGCAGAGGCGGCCAAAATCGGGCGCAAATGCTGTCAAACCGGTCGTTGTCCGGCAGATATTGCCGGGCAGACCTGTCCGCCCGGCCAAAACTGCCCAGCAACCGGCGCGTCATGCCCGACAGCAGCCTGCGCCGCGGGTTGCCGATCGTTCAAAGGTTTTTAACCCGATGCGCGCATTAAATCCATGGCGGCCACAACCGTGCCGTGCAACCGGGGAAAAGCCATGGCTGCGCCAAAGAAAGAGGCGGCGGAAGATGATGCCGCTGAGTCACCCCCCCCCAAAGCTGGCGGCGGGCGCAAGAAACTCCTGCTGTTGGCAGTGCCTTTGCTGCTGGGCGGCATTGGAGCGGGACTGTGGTTTAGCGGTGTGTTACCACGCGCTCTGGGTCTGACAAAACAAAAAGACCCCGCTACGCTCGCATTGGAAGCGGCAGAAGCCGCAATTGCTGCCAGTAAGCCGATTTACGTCGACTTCCCGGAAATGATCGCAAATCTCAATGCTGGGCCACGTAAGCAAGCCTTCATTAAAATGAAGGGCAAAATTGAGATCAGCAAGATCGATGACGGCCCAGCGCTCAACGCGGCGATGCCACGCATTGTCGATCTTTTTCAAACGTACTTGCGTGAGATGAGCCCCGACGAATTACGCGGCGCCGCGGGCACCTACCGTTTGCGTGAGGAGCTTATTTCGCGCGCTGGGATTGCGGCGGCGCCCGCTAAGATTATCGACGTGTTGTTCTCTGAGATGCTGATCCAGTGAGCGGTTCTTCCCAACGCTCCGGCGGAGACGACGAGATGGCGGCCGCTTGGGGGGCCGCGCTCGATGAAGACGGCATGATGCCGACCGATACCACACGCGTGCTCAACCAAGCAGAAATTGACAGTCTGCTGGGTGTTGGTGGCGACGGTGGCGGCGGACCAAGCCGCAGCGGCATGCAGCGGATCATCAGTTCGGGGCTCGTCTCTTACGAGCGGCTGCCGATGCTGGAGATCGTGTTCGATCGCCTGGTGCGGATTATGTCGACAAGCCTTCGCAACTTCACCAGCGACAATGTTGAGGTCGGCATTGACAATATTATGTCGCTGCGATTTGGCGATTACTTGAACTCGATTCCGCTGCCGGCCATGCTTGCTGTGTTTAAGGCCGAGGAGTGGGATAATCACGGTCTCCTCGTCGTCGACAGCGCCATGATCTATTCGATCGTCGACGTGCTGTTGGGCGGGCGGCGTGGTACGGCGGCGATGCGTATTGAAGGGCGCCCCTACACCACCATCGAGCGCACCTTGGTGGAGCGCATGATACAGGTTGTGCTCGCGGATTTGTCGGCGAGTTTTGACCCGCTTTGCCCGGTGACATTTCGGTTTGAGCGCTTGGAAGTCAATCCGCGTTTTGCGGCCATCTCCCGGCTCTCGAATGCGGCGGTGTTGGCCCG
>Ga0116231_10014580_pt1 | contig 10502 bp, 12 predicted proteins | sample S1TSphgellanicum_2_FD_89695 | JGI IMG/M metagenome (GOLD analysis project Ga0116231, IMG submission 89695) | Host-associated microbial communities from peat moss isolated from Minnesota, USA - S1T2_Fd - Sphagnum magellanicum MG | ecosystem: Host-associated > Plants > Peat moss > Unclassified... | reverse complement strand
TTATTTGATTATGGGGAAAAAAATTCAAAGAACCGGAACCAACACTGGAACCAACCACCATTAGCGGGTTATTAGAAGGGTGGTTCTTACCATTCATTCTCACGGTTCTCAAAAAATCAATGAACTAAAATATGGAACCGGCTACTAAACACCGGTTTCCATCGGATCACACTGGGCCAGAGTGATTCAGCACCCGCTGGCGCACCATCCATCCATTGGATGCCTGAACACCGGTTTCCATCGGATCACACTGCGCCAGAGTGATTCAGCACCCACCGGTGCACCATCCATCCACTGGATGCCTGAACTTGTTGTGGATGAACCTGAACCGGTTATAATTGTCACTGACAGATTGACAGACTTGCTGAAATAATATATAGGATTGGTTTGCACATGTGTAGGAAGAATCAAGATAATTATAATTCACATGGAGCTTAACACAAAATAGAAATTATTGCCTTGGTTATTATGGATACATGGTATTTGTAATAATGAATAGAAGCAAGAATCTAATAATTATACTTTTTGCATGTGTATGACAATTAACGTGTAAAAATGTATCCCTACCAATGGTTGTCACTAAAAGTCAAATATCATCCATCTTCAAAGCCCTTTGATTTTCTTACATTGTGAGATAGTAATGATTATTGAGTTCCTATGAACCTCTTTTAAGTAGAAAAGGTTGTCATTTGTTGTTAATGAAACAATTGTTATCACATGTCTCTTCAAATATATGTATAATATTTGAATCTATTTGCTTCCCCTATTTTCCCATGTCCCTTTTCACTCTCTATAGGTGCCAACTAATTAATCCCCATTTGATCCCTATTCACATAAAACATGATGAAATATTGTATGATTCAACAAGGTGAACCACACAATACACCATGAATTTGCCTTACTTTACCCAATTTGTTGGTAATTTAGTAACAATTGAAGTATGAACTCCAAAAGTCTAATTCATGTAGATTTGAAAGAACTAACTTGTTTATACATTGATAATTGTGAATGGTACAAACAAATGAATTATTCAATCTTTTTTGGAATTGGATTTTTACATTCATCCAAATCAAATTATTTTTATTAATCTATATTATGCTAAAATTTCAAGAAATTAAAAAAGGTCAGTCAAAATTCATGTTTGAAAATTAAATAATTATATCACAATTATTTGTTGAACCTATTTTGATATTATGGTATTTCTCATATCTATAATAGCTCCCAAGAAAAGGAAAAAAAAAGGAACCAATAAACCAAGCAATTTCAAACAAAGGTTCAAACTAACAACCTCAACGGTAAATCGGTAGTAGGTCTTAAATGTAGGTAGTACAAAAATACCGTTACATTTTTATTTTTTTCATCGTTTGCCTTTAACTTGATTCATGTTTTTCCAAAAAAATATGGGTGATGCCCAAACACATTTTGGGCTTGTGATTATGCACATTTTAGGTGTGTAATGTACATTAAAAAGCAAATGTTGAAACGATACATGTATGGGCTAAGTAAATTGACTATTGTAAGTACTTGACACATCTAATCTGAATTTGTAAGCAATAATGTGAAGATTTGACTCAATTTGTCATGACTATTTTGTACACATTACATTTACATGTATGAACAATTTGACATGATTCATCGTGATTTTTTTCGATGATTCGTATATCATGAGTTACTACTAGATCAATTGATGCCCAACATTATGAAAACTAAGAAAATCACATGCACCCAAAAACAACTGGATTCAAACAATGAATACTCACTAGAGAGAATTAATGAACTCCTATAAAATAAATACTTGATGCCTCTTAAATTTGGCTAAGTCCTCTCATGGATGATCACCAGTCCTCCTACCTCACAAAATTGGGAAAAAAAAAAAAAAACAAAACCTTGATTATATGTGAAGAATTGAAGTAATTTGTTATGAATATTTCAGCAATTCAATCTCATCAGAATTTGTAGATAGTATTTACATGTGAGCCATTTTCCATGATTTCATTGTGAGTTGGCAGTGTTTTGGTTGATTTGTCTGATCTGAAATCTAGTGAATCTAGTGAATCGGCTCCAGGTTTGACAATCAGGATTTTAGTGAATCTGCAACAGGTTTGACAAGCACGTTTTAAGATCATCGTACCAGTCAGAGATTTGGGGCCAAATCGGTGATTTGGGTACTGCAGAATCTCAGTCAAAAGTAAAGAATTCGGGGCTAAATCCGCGATTTGAGTACTGCAGAATCTTTGTCAAAAGTAAGACTTTATATGTATCATGCCAGAGGGATGACATTTCTTCACACCCAAAACATTCCAGGCTCTTCCCAGGAAGAGCATGCACCACCGCCTCAGTAGTAGCCAAACCAGCAGGTGTTTGAGCAGACCCACAAAGACTTTCACAGGCTCTTTCTTCTCGTTGGCGGTCACTCATGAGTGTGTCTGGTTAACCTTGAGCTGTCAGGGCCTTGAGCTCATCATTTAGTAGAAGTTGAGAAGGATTGAGATCAGATGACTGCCCAGACCAAATATTACTTCTCAACAGCTACCCATAAAATGACAGCAAGCATAAGAAGATTAGAGTGCATGCAAAGGATTACTCGTCGAGGTAATGAACAGGAAGGAATCATCTGTTAAGAGGCAGGAAGTTGTACCTCAAAATAAATGTTTTAGGCATGAAATTGTTGAAGAAGAACAACCATGAAATTGTTGAAGATCATCACTGTTGTGGAGCATGGTGAGATGAGAGAGAAACATCAAAAGTAATTACTGATTCCAACAGTTGCATCTTCTTTTGAGCATCTGACTAGATCGTGCACATTCTTGCAGAAAGTATTTGTTGCAGAGTCAATCTCACGAAGGCAAGATCAGCCTCAGCAGTAGCGCACAGGCAAATCCATAGAAACCAACAGATCCAATGAAGAGAAAAACCAAGATGGTTTATGATGATGACCAGGAGACCTGTCATTTCATGGGCACCATGATGGCAACCTCTGCAAAAAATTTCCATATAAAACTGAAGAAACAACTGGATTGATAAAAGAAAATATCTGAATTCCTATCTTGTGGGAAGCATTCTGACACTTGACTGGCAACTGAAGAATCACAAGCAGAGCTCTCACATTTGTATAGTCTGACCAAGAAGGTCCATCCCATGACAGATCTGGGGCAACAATGAGAATCAGGATGTACTCTGATCTGCCAATCCACAAGCAAACCCCAGCCTTTGCAATCAGAAATTCTTACAGGCGCTACTGACTGAATGGGTTTGTGCATGCTAGACTAATAATGATGCTCTTTAGAGACAGATGCCACAAAAACTGCCAACACTCCACTGAGTGCAGCAATGGCAGTGTAGCGAGCCACAACTTCAAACTGTGCTGGTTTTCCTGCTGGAACCATCCATTCAACCACCTTTGAGCTGTTTGTTGAAGTAGTAATGGCCCCCAAAAGGACAGGTCTCCAGTCACCAACAGTTTCATCAAGGGCAGATGAATCCTGAACTCCTGCTTGTTTACAAGCGACAAATATATGTGGTAGAGGGATTCGCACCACACTATGGCTTTCCACACTCAGAGGCTGCATAAAAAATAATAATAATTCCACTTTGAAATTAGCAACTGGGGGTGAGCAATTTTTTGTCCAGAAGGCAATCAAGCAAAATGGGTGTTGAGGAGGAGGTGCATGTAAATTCAGCATTTACCGGATAGCGAGCGTGCAAAGGAACTGACACCTTGGCTTGCAGCAGTAATGGCACCTGAGAGCTTTGTTTGCTCTGTTCCTTGAGCAAAGTAACATGGACATCCACAATGGACTGTGCTGATAGCAGTGCAGGTCGCTCCAAGTTCTTATCACCATAGACAAATGCTTCCTTGACCACTGGAGAAAAAACAGATGAAAAACTTCAGCTAGCAACAAAGCAGTAGTATTTGAAACTGCAGGTTGTTAAAAGGAGCTTCATAAGCAATGATTGTCCCACAAAAATGAACAACAGACAAAAACCACAAATGCACTTACCTCCACGTCGTCGAAGACCTTGCAGCTCATATTGATCAGCAAAGACCCCAGTTGACAGTCTCTCCAGTATTCTCAGGTAGCAGTGAGGTTGTTGGCTTTCAATTGTATGTCCAGAGTGCAGTGCAACTGTTACCACTGATTGTAAGGTACGATGGGCACCATTGCCCACAAGAGTGCGTTCAAGATCTTGGAGTATCCAAAGCTCTCCATTCGCATCTCTGTTTGCATCTTCAGCTAAGTGGGAGCTCCTGCAGTGTGCAAGATCTGTGGAATTGTGGTGTACCTGCAGCCTTGCCTCCGTGGGTATATCATAACCGGTTTCAGAAGATGCTGTTGTTGTGTGAGACATGGACACACACTTTGGTGGGGAACTGGTGTAAGCAGATTCACAGAAAGCAAGAGAGAGGCCTTTATGCCTATCTTCTGGCAAGGTTATCGTCAAGCTGTGCTGGTGCACCTGGCAGCCAATAAATTTACCAATTTTCCCTTAAGAACAAATATCACAAAGACTGATCATGCACTTTGAGATAGACATTTGCCATGTCTTTGAAAAAAGCATGTGCAACTGCAATAGTGCAACAAGGATTACACATGTCCAACTGCACACATGAAGCACAAACAAGGATTACATATGTGCAACTGCAACAGTGTAAAGTGCAAATGAGAATTACACATGTGTGACTGCAAGAGTGCACAGAACAAATGAGGATTACACATGTGCAACAGCAAGAGCAAAAGGTGCAAATAAGGATTGCATGTGTGCAGTGGCAAGATTGTAAAGTGAAAATGAAAGAGATTGTACACATGTGCAACTGCAATAGTGTGATGATTGGATTACACTTGTGCAAACTGCAAGAGTGCAATGAGCATTACACATGTGCAACTGCAAGAAGCACAACAAGGATTTGGGGGAAGAGTAACCTGCCATTGCGAGGAAAGTTCTTGTGCCCACAGTGGTGCTTGACCTGCCAGCCAGCTCTGCAACAAGGGACCACCCTGTTTCTCTGATCTTGGATGTGCTTTTGTTGATAACCCTAATGACAAGAAAAAAGAGGGCAAGCCATTGCTGCCCTTTGGTGCAGTGTTGCCGACAAACCGAGAAGGCAGCCAATGCCAGAGTCCCAAAACAGAGCTCACTGTTTGGGTATCTGTCGAACTCGTCATCACCTTCTCAGTCAAGTTCAGCAAGAAATCCTCAAACAGAAGAGGTGATGATAGAACAACAGTTGACAAATCTCCAACAACACTGCCGACTTCTTCTACTTCATGGTCTCCTTTGAAAATCACCATCTTCTTCAACGGTGACTTGATCTGCAAAGAGAAGGTTTCCTCGAGGATAGAGAAACCAGATACCAGGCACAGATTGTGAACTTGCAGAAACTCCAAAAATGCACACGCAAAAATCCCAATGCAAAGAGAAGAAACACATGGAGAGAGCCACAGAGACAGAAACAGAGATAGAGACAGAGAAATCCACCAAATCCACTGTTGCCTTGCAGTAGTACAACTCTATTCAGAACAGCAATTTTGCAAGAACTGCAACCATCAGGATGATGATGCAAAAAACCAGTTTCTCTCAAAGAGAAGTACCTCTCGTATCTCCTTCAGTGCACCAACATCCTCTTGTTGGTGTTGTCGTTGCTGTTGTTGCTGCTGCTGCTGATGTTGTTGCACTGAAGGTCCATGTCGCTCCCATCCCAATGCCGCTCCACCCACAATCTCTTTCAGAAGCAGCTCTACTCTGGACAGAAGATCTGCAGAAATAAGTTGATGATGATGACGATCATCACCATCACCATCATGATGATCATCATGTGATGATCTGTGCTTGTTGCTGCTGCTGAAGCTTAAGACCATGCGTGTTCCAATGGGTCCACTTGCATCACCCTGCAGCATATCACCCAACAACAGCAGACATACGCTCTTGCCCATAGATCATCATCATCGCATCTCAAGAAGCTTTTCCCCATCTCTGCCAAGAAAAGGCAGAAAGAAAAACTGCCATCCACCCAGTCCTTTCCTCAGAGAAGAGAAACAAAGACCTAGACAGAAAGCAAGCTCTTGGTCTTGTGGTAAGCCCGCAAACAGAGAGAGAGAGAGAGAGAGAGAGAGAGAGACAGAGAGAGAGACAGAGAGGGTAAGAGCTTTACCGGCAGCAAGAGATTGACATGCTCCAAGCGCAACCAGCGAAGGGAATGGAGATGGTTGAGTCTGGCACCCACATCCTTCAAGTAAAGCTCGACGCAGTAACGAGCTCTGAAAGCATCAGCATCAGCTTCTCCTTCTCCTCCTCCTACCACACAAGCTTCCTCACGTTTTTTCACCACAACACCGTAGTTGTGATGAGCACGATTGGCTGATGTTCCTTGTACTGTTGCTGTTGCTGCTCTTGTTGTTGTTGTCGCTGCTTCTTCTTGTTCGCCTTGGACTTCTTCCAATGCTGAACATGACAAAGCAAGAGCTCCACAGAGAAGCAACAGCAGCAGCAGATGTATGGATCTACTCCCGCTTGAGCAACGGATATGCCTAGATGGCAAACCCATTGCAGCAAGAAGAAGAAGAAGAAAAGATCTGGAGCACACTACATCCTACTGTGTGCTTTGCAGCAAATGCTGTGCAGCAGCAAAATCTTGGATTGCAGCAAAACCCAAAACCCTAGCTGGACCCTGAAGCTTTCCCTGATTGTAGGGCATAGACTTTCCAGAGCCATATGCACCCATGATCATGGAGAACCATCCGAGCAGAGATTCTCTTCTGTGATCATCATTGCGCAAAATCCATCAACACAAAATGTTTTTGTTTGTGCAAGAAACAAATACCCAGAGATTTTTTTTTGGCAGCTTGCTTTGCCTCTTTGTGTTTGCAGCTTGCCCACTGTTATTTGTTTTTGGGTGTTTTCTCCTCGTGGGTTTTTTTCTTTTGGGAATGGGGAATGTTTTTGTTTCTGGAGATTTTTTTCTTTGTTGCAAAGGTGGGGCCACACAGCGACTGCTGGAGCAGCTGCTGCTGTTGTGTGGGCCTTCTGAGAGCAGCTTTCTGTGCAGAGTGAAGAAGAGCAGCAAAGGAGAGGCACTGCTGTAGTAGTCGGGAAGCACAAAAGCAAATTGCAGAAGAACAAGAAGAAGAACAACAACAACAAACTGGAAATGGAGAAAGGAGAAGAGGAGACACTGGATGAATCAAGCATCGTCAGACAAGAATCAGTGTTGTTGAAAGTGGAGAAAGCTTGTCACCCAACACCACAGGGACACAGATAGAGAGAGAGAGAGCTTGCAAGATTCAGGCTGGAAATTTGCAAATTGAAGCAATTGAAGAATGAACACAGTAGGCTGTCATGCTCGAGATGCTCTCAACGTTCTTGGCTCTAGCTTTGCGAGAAAAATAGATCCAGTTGTTGATGATGATTATGATGATTATGATCTTGCCATGAACCTCATCAGCACTACTGATGCTCTAGATGTCAAAGGTGTGTTTGCTCTGCTCTGCGAGAAATAGATCCAGTTGATGATGAGAATGATGTTGCCATGAATTCAGCACTACTGACTGATGGGATCTAGATGTGAAGTTCTTCTCTTTGCTGCTCAATGAGAACTTAGAGATTGCAGTTGTTGTTGATCATTGTGATCTGCTCTTGCTATCTATCATGTAAACCAGGACCTACCTGCTTGGTATGTATGTTGAAAAGGACAGGAGATCCACAGCTTCCGAGGAGAACTGAAGTTTATCAGGCAGCAACAATAGCAGGAGCGACAAATGCAAGGTGCATATCCATTTCAAGAGTTGGAAATCAAGAGCAGAGCCAAATGAGCTACCAGGAATTGCAACTGCAACTGAATGGAGCTGCTACAGAGAGAGGAAATGCAACTTAATGAAGCTTCTGCAGAGAGAAGAAATGCAACTGAATGGAGCTGCTGCAGAGTGAAAAAATGCATCTGAATGGAGCTCCTGCAAAGAGAAGAAAGGCAACTGAATGGCTGAATGGCAGAGAGTTTCCTGGCTGAAGAGTTGAGATGCACTTGGTGATGGAATTGTAAGCAGTCACAACATCAACAAGCTTTAGTAGCTCGCCACTTTATCAACGAATCAAAAGTTCACAAATTGGTAAACTTTGCAAATCTTTTCATCATATGTACTCCCTTTTGTTATTGTCAATCAAAAGCTCACACCTCTGAGTTTGCTAAATGGGTGGTTTTCCAGAATGTCTCTCAAGTGCTAGTGATCATGACCGAGTCTTCTTCTTCTTCCCTGTTTGCTGCTGGAGAATGCAACAGAAATTCTGAGATGGCACGTGTTTTTGTATAATAACTGGTTTTGTGTTAAATTTTGGAGCAAATTCTTATTTTACTTATCTGCACCCACCGTCGGGATGCTACTGATGAAGTCAGTGAGTGGGTAGTCATCGTGGCAGGTCAGGAGCTGATGAAGTCCAATCTTGTATAGATTCACGAAGATGGTGATCATCCAACAATTTGGGTGAGCAACTCTCTCTCTCTCTCTCTCTCTCTCTCACACACACACACACACACACACATGACAGCTTACATGATGGCACTCAATTGTCGTGTTTACCTTTGAATGATTTTTGTTGCTGTGGGAGATTTTCTCTGCAAATTTTCATAATTCATCAAGATGGCAAAGTTTTTTTTCGCTAGCTAGATTTCATATTTGATTAGTCAAGTCGGGTGATTGAAGCTTTCCAAACCATTCTTGTAACAAATCCATTGTGGGACACATTCAGAACCCAAGTTTTGTTGAAAAGACCTAAATCAACTTATTGAGTAAATCTTTTCCATTTGCTACAAAAATGAGTACTTTGAATCAAATCATCAAACAAATGGGTTTGCAAGAAATGGTTCCTAAAGAGATTTTCAAGCATTTGCGATTGAAATGATGCAAAATCCATGGAGATTCAAATTTCATTGTTATGAACTTAATTTTCATAAAATCAACTCATTTTTTTGCATCATTTCATCGTTATTGGTAGTGTGGAGCAATGTGGAGCCCCAAGTGAAATAAAAATTAAATTAATTTTTTTTTCACTTTACTTTTCTCTAGGAGCATTGAATTGAATAGAAGCTTGAATAAATGGATTATAAATGTGAGATTGAAAATTAGATGTAAGGAAATGGAAAAGAAAATGAATTAAATTTTTTTAAAAAAAAAAAAACCTTTTGCCACTCTAATTTTCTTTGGGTGCATGGAATGGAGGCTATTGTAAACAAATTTATAAACATGGGACCAAAATTAATATGTAAGTGACTGAAAAGAAAAGAAATAAAAATAAGTTTTAAATTTAATAAATTTTAAATTCTATAAAAAAGAAATTTAAATAAAAATAAAAATAAACAAAACTACTTTAGATTGTTGAGAGTGAAATTTTTGTGGTGAATTTTAACCATTTTGAGAAAAATATTTTCAAAAAGGATTATTAAATCATAAAATCCCTGCTTTTTAAAAAAAAAGTACAAAAAATATCCAAAAAATTCACCAAAATTCGCCATAATTGCCTACAACATAATTTTCATATTTTGAATATCATCAAATTTGGCTAAATATTTTTATGGACTATTGTCACTTAAGCAACATAACAAAATTGGGGGAATTAATTAATTAATTAATTAATTATATTACATTTATAAATAAATAAATTATTAAAAAAAAAACCCATTGTTTTTTGAGCATGGAATGGAGGCTTACATGAATGGATTATAAATTGAGATTGAAAAATTAAATTCAAGGAACCAAATACAAACAAGTGAGAAATCAATTTGAAAAATATATGTGCTTGCCAAAAAACTATGTACAACCATTTTCTCTAGTCAACAATTATTTTTTACTTATTAGTAAACTTTATTAGGGTTCCTAGGGCTAAGGGGTTAAAGGCTAAGGGTTAGGGTTAGGGTTTTGAACAAAAGACAAGAGAGTGTTTGGCATTGGGTCCAAATACTAAACCCTAAACCCTAACCTTGAGTAAACTTGGGTGGTTGTACTTTTAGCCCCAATCCCCTATTCATCCCCAATTGGTGGGTATTGACAAAATGAGCAGATTTTATGGAAAAAAAGATCTTCTTATTTATGGTGTTTTTTTTTTGTCTTTTTTCCAATTTTGTGTTGTAGCTGAACTGAGAATCATCCATAAGATGATTTTGCCAGATTTGGCTACATGCTATATAAAAATAAAATAAAATAAATCCTTCCATATTCTTGGCTATTTATTGGAATTCATCATAAAAATCTGGCTATTTGGAATTTTTTTTTTTCCTTCCTTCAAAATATGGAAAATTTGGGACATTTTTTTCTATGAAAAATCCTTTTTTTTATAAGTTGAAATCTTTTTTTTTTAAGGTCAAAAATTGATGAAATTTCGCCCAATCTTATATATAAATTCACTACGTCACTGACGGAGCTCGGGTTTCAGGCCGACCGGGCCCGGCGCTAATCGGAGGGCGGAATTTCCTGTTCCCAGTCTGTGGGCAAAGCTATTGGAGGAAATTAGGTTAC
>Ga0116231_10014579_pt1 | contig 10503 bp, 7 predicted proteins | sample S1TSphgellanicum_2_FD_89695 | JGI IMG/M metagenome (GOLD analysis project Ga0116231, IMG submission 89695) | Host-associated microbial communities from peat moss isolated from Minnesota, USA - S1T2_Fd - Sphagnum magellanicum MG | ecosystem: Host-associated > Plants > Peat moss > Unclassified... | reverse complement strand
GCCACTACCCCCCGTCTTGGTCCTCTTGTTTTTTTCTCTTGTTCCTTGTTCTATCTATCATTGGTTTTTTTTTTTTTAAAGTTAGTTTTTGTGGTGCTCCTTGTGTTCCTTCTAGTCTATTGGTCTTGCTTTTCATGGTTTTTGCAAGTTCACATTATGCACCTCCAGGTCCTATTTTACATGATGTTTGTGATTATCATTATGGTGTTCTTGGTATTGTTCTTTGTGGTTTGCAAATCTTATTCCCCAAGTAGTCTTGTTCTTTGTGGTCTTCATGATGCGAAATCGTTGTTCTCTTGGTCTTATTAGATTCTTGATCTTTTGATCTTGTTTTTGATGGTTTGTAAAGCTTGCTTTTTACATAGTAATGTTCATTTTGGTCCTCTTGTCTTTCTATGAAATCTCTCCAACTGAATCATTTTGGTGTCTATCATGCTCCTCCATGTTTTTTTTCTTTGTGATTTTTTAATCTTGTTTATTGTGATTTGTAAAACTTATTTTTCAAATGATGGTGTTCATCACGGTTGATCTTATGTGAAAGTTTTCTAGGTGAGTCGTGATGTTCACCATGGTCCTTTTGATTTTGTAAAGTCTTGTTCTTCATCATCTTCGTGATGTTCATCATATTTTTCTAATCTTGATTTTCATAGTTTACAATATTTGTTCTCTAAGTAGTTTAGGTAATGGTGTCACTACTAAGAAATGTGGATAAGTTCACTTTATGTTTCACTAAATTTTGGATGAATTAAAAAAAATTAATTGTTGTCAAAATGGCTTACCATCTAGTAAATAGGGACTAATTGCTATAAATTGGTGAATTTGGTTCACTAACAACTCATAAAACACGGTTACCTTCAAGTAAAACACAAATGCAACAAAAAATTACACCTAGTAATTAAATTAGCCTAAATCATTAATAAATTTGAAAAGTTTCACTACATTAAATCAAGGTTTATTTGACTAGAAAACTAAACAAAAAATCAGTTATTTTGACTAGTCAAAATGGACAAAAACTTGGGTAGCCAAAAAATATTTTTAACAAAAACTCAATTTTTAAATATGAATATAATATAATAATTAAATAAATGATAAGTACATGCCCACCCATCCACCATAGCCTCCTACCTACCTATTCACAACCCACCTAAATATTATACATTTACACATGTGTACAAGGTGTATATATGAATAAATATACTCCACACAGTATATGTTGGTAAAGGGGATTGAACTTTGGTTTCTTTGGTTCCACACCGATGTCTTGGTTATTGAACCATCATTGGTTGATTCTACTTGTTAGCAAATTTATGCCCATGATATGTCCAATAGTTCTTATTGATATTTTATTTCTTTCTTGAATAGATAGAGGTGGACCTATTCACAACATTTGTGGTGTGATTTGGATATAGTCCATTGTTCAATGCAAATTCATGTGCTACACATGGATTAGTATGTGACAATGAATTATGATTGATACCCCTAAGATAAATGTTTGCAAGGCTATCAATAAATGTGTAAAGTATGGTTTTACAAACTGTTGTCAAAAATATGTTACACAATGAAGAATATGAAAATCTAGAGACAAAACACTAGTTTATGTGAATTGAACATAGAAATAAGTCGTTGATAATAGAAAAATAGGCCAAATACAAGGACATAAATTTGTTGTTAAATCCTCATGAGACCTTATAGCTAGATTACCCCACTTCACTCACATGATTAAAAGGCTTGGAACATTTGAAAATGATGTTGGTAATTTACCACTCAATTCTATGTATGAAGATGAATATTCAAAGTAATATTTTGAATGGAAAAATCATGATTATAATGGTTGCAAAAAGGTGTCTATTGACACATGAACCTAATTTTGCAATTGTACTTTAAATAGTTACTTTTCAAAACAAAATTTTGTTGTTATGTAACTATCCATGTTTGGCCAAAACATAAGGTTTTTTCCTTGTGCATTAAATGCAATCATGTAAGTAAATATTAATTCAAATGAAGGAAAATCTTTTTTTGAAGGTAAATCATTGATGGTCATATCATTGACAATTGTTAATCACTATGATTATGTTTTCTTCATGATGTTAATCATGTTAAATTGAGTGCACTAAGTTATTTTAATAGTTTAAAATCATTGTTGGGGGTGTTCATTTATATCAAGTTTTGGGGGTTAGGAATGGAAATACAATGGATTGCAAAAAGAAATAGTTCAATGGTCAAATCCTCACAATTTGTAGCATTTGAACAACAATTATGTAGAAGGCAAGTTCTATCCACAAATCAAGGTAAATTTCTTATCATCGTATCAACATGAGTCTATTGTCTTATTTATATATACTTTCATTCTATCAAAAAGGATTGAAACCGATTAAAATTATGTTGTGCTCACAACAAATTCAAACTAAATTCATGCAAGCATTTCTTGAAATGTTCAAATTGGAACTTCAAGTTCTTCTTTTGAAGGACAATTAAAATGCAAATTATCTTCACCTCTAGTAGTAGAAGTTTCAAAATGTGCATTCAAAAGATTAAGGCAATCATGTAAACTATGTGTGGTCTTCTTGCTAGATTCTACTAATATATCTTCATTTTTATCCAATGGCTTGTTAATTTCTTTTGTGGTCTTCTTGTCATCTCTTGCATATTTCAAAATTGCAAGAGTTTTTCCACCAACAAAAGCTTTCATGTTAGAATATAACATCATTGCTTCATTCAAAGCTGTCACACCATTGCCTTTTCATGTTGCAAGTTTATTTGTTAAGTATGGTTATGTTTTCATTGTGCCTTGTTAAGGAAATGGATTACATGTTAGGAAACAATAATAATAATAACTAGACTAATAGCTAACTAAATTAGTGCATAATTAAAGTTGTAGATTGTTTACCAAAATATGTGTTTACTAACATATGTGCCTACCTAATTACCTACCAAAATGTGCTTATCGAGTTCCCTACAAAAATTACCTATCAAAATTACCAAAATTAACTCCCAAACTTCACATTTTTGGCATTTTGAAAGGCCAAACCAACTTCGATTGAAGCAATTGGTATGACATTGGAAAGATCTTTCCAAGGGCTATAAAATGAATACTTAATATGTTCAAGTTGGAGTCTTTTTGAGGAAGTTATGAGTCTTTAAAATTTCTCAATATCCATTGGTGAGAATAGCCAAACTAAAGGATAACCAAATTGAAGGATAGCCAACATGGGAATAATCAAACTAAAGGACATGATAGTCAAGCTTAAATATTATATTACCAATGAAAGAAAGATTTTAAGAGTTGTAAAGGGCTTTGTATGAAAATATAGGAAATATGATGGGAGATGGACCATATTGAAAAAGAAGAGGGGGAGACAAGGTAGTAGTTGAGAGAATTAGTGGGGTCAAGCATTAAGAACCTTCATGGCTATGGAAATCAATATGGTTCTCCAAGCAATAAAAGTAACATGACATCCTTTAATTATGGTATATAGAGTAATAAATGATGGAGACATTTGTGCATGTATGTGGGAGTGTTTGTGTGTGTGTGTATGAACTTGTGCGTGCATGCACAACATTGTTTCTTATTTCAAGATAAAAATGGTTTGCATGTGTTTGTGAAGTTTTATTGAGCTAAATATTCACCACATGGAATTTAACACATTGAATTTGTATGCCCTAGTTGTTATGGATATGTGGTATTTGTAATAATCAAGAAGGCAAGAATCCATCAATAATACTTTTTACACATGTGTCATAATTTGGGTATAAAAATTTATCCCTAACATGCCTTTTGAAAGTTTTAGTCACTCCAAGTTCTATTTGTTGTTTAAAGCATAATCAAAATGGAAGTTTATCCTTGAAGTTTGAACCTAGTAGTTCAAATTCAACACAAACTTTTCAAAATGTGCATTCAATAGGCAAGAATGTTAATGAAAAACCCTAGGCAAAAATAACAAAATTGAGGCAATTAAGTGAACTTCCTAGTTGTTGAAATACTTCTTATGGTCTTTTTGCTAAGATCTACCAAGATTTCCTTTTGTTTTTTTACTATCTTGTGACCACTGTTTTTGGTACCATCTTTCAATTCTTTTATTTCTTTTTTATTCTTATGGTTTCAAAATTATAATAGTTTTTCCATTAGCAAAGGCCTTGTTATTGGAACATTGGATCATTGCCCCGTCCAAAGGTGTGTTGGTATTCCATATTGTGTCGTGCACTCCCATATGGGGGCTTGTTGGCATGGTGATGTGGATTTGGAAGTAGTACCAAAATGGCATGCCTCTACATACATGTGTACCCTATTGGGGTATTCTAAGGATTTACTTTAGATTAGTGTGGATGTTGGGGATTCCCATGATGTGGACATGGAGTTAGAAGGCAATGGTGCCCTAGACATTTATGATGATGCACCTATCATTGCATATTATAAACATGTGAAGTTTCGATTGGATTAACACCCAAGGGACAAGACCGTGTTGTGCATAGGGCCAAACAGTTCAAATGGGAAAGTAATTCCTTCCTATGGGTGTGGGTAGATGGATGAGTGCAAGTTGTGCCTCACCCAAAATAGCATAAAAACTTTGTGAAGCATGTTCATGAAGAGTTAGGCCATTTTGGGGCCCGACAAACATATAATTTGCTCCAAACATAATACTTGGTGGCGAGGGATGTAGCTACAAGTACAATAATTTGTTTTTAAATGTATGGTGTGTGACTAAGTTCGAGCATTTTTTAATGCCCCCACACCTCACCTACACCCCTTACCAATTATGGGGATTGGGTATCAATGAAGTTTGAATTTTGCTAGTCATTTAATTTAACACTTTGACATAATCGATATGTTTTGGTTATGATTGAACATTTCTCCAAGTGGTTGGAGTTGGTGTTGTTGCCATATTGTAGCAATGAAGGGGCACATGTGCATTTTTGGATAGGGTACTCAATAGGTTTGGGGCTCTAGTTAAAGTTTTCATTAACCAAAATACAAAATTCCGTGGGGAATTCCAAAAGTTGTGTAAAAAAACATTACTTGATCATCACACGACTTCACAAGACCATCCTAAAGGAGACATGTTAATTGAGCGATTGGTGTTAACGATGGAAAAGGGTGTATAGAAGTATGGGCTCCACAAAGGTCATATTTGAAATTGGGACCTACAATCACCATGGTTAATTATTGGGTATAGGTTTAATTGGTAAGGTTCTCTTTCATTTTTTTTGCCATACTTTTTATTGTTTGGTTGTGAGCCCAAATTACCAACCTTAATTCGATATTGATGGCAATAATAAACATGGATGATCCTAATGTGTGGATTCAAGCATGTGAGTAACATTCACTACCTTGTTTCGATGTGTTATGCCCATTGTTATGGTAAAAACATAGTCATAGGAGCCACCCAAGTGAGTGGACACTCCTTAAAATTGCATCTTTGTATGTTTGAAAGGTCACAAGGGAAGCATAATAGTTTGGATTATCATAATTGTTTTTGGATTATTTTTCATTAATTGCAAAGTTAAAATGTTCAAAGCTTAACACATATCAAAAATGTTTTTGCATGTTCAAAGCATTCAAACCTCAAGAGTGAACAATCTTTATTTTTTTCAAATGTCTTTTTTTCCTACCAAATGTGCACCATTGCTTTTGAAAATTAGAAAGGATTTTAACATTGATGATTATAAATGGCAAAAGGACTTGAACTAATGAAAATTGTGTATATAACCAATTTGAGCACATTTGGTTCAAATGTGTTTTTGACCTTAAAAATTATGCATTTTGAAAATTTGGCCTTAACAAAAGTTGTTCATACTTATGTGATAGAAGCATGAATGCATAATATATATGATATAGAATCAATTTTAGTCAAAATGAATTTATATTTAACATGCAATGTTAAACTGGGTGTCCAAAATACAAAATTTTAAGTTTATAAACCAATGTAGAAATGACACGTGTGTCATGTGCAATGCTTGGAAAAGGATTGTTACCTTGGCACCCTTGGTTCCTATGATCATGCTTGCACCTTTATGGAGAATTTGATAATTACCCAACACTGAGATACATTATGTTATGCCACTATTTGTGGAGATGGTTATCAACCTTGAGTTGAAAGGTTTGAGTCAAGAAACTATGTTTATTTGTAGTAGACAACATCGATTATTTTGGATGTGAATGTATTATGTGTTATTTAAGGTGTGCAAAAGGTTTTGGAGAAGTATCTACCTTTAAGAATGTTGTTGTTAGAAGGTCGAGATGGTCAAACATGGAAGGACCATGTGCACAATTGTGCACCATGTCATTTTTCCAACATGGATGGCCAAATTGACCCATCCTAGTTTAACCGTGGTTCCTATTGGCCAACGATGTATGTTGTATGAGTAATTTTTAAGAGCCACCATTATGTTGATTTATGATCAATGTTATCAAGGTTAGCACATGGAATATTTCATGCCACTAGTGGAGGAAGTGCAAGTTGGCAAATGGTTTTATCTTCAGTGCATCCAATAGACCTAGGTTCCTAAGGTCAAAAAGTAAAACTAGCATAAGGTTTTCTTCCATGGTGATTCACATTTGGTTGGGGATTTAAAGGACTACAAATAGGTGAATAACATGATGGGGTTGACATTTGCACCTAGCCTATTGGTCTTTTTGCTTTGGAACCAAAGTGTTCATCCATGGTGGATTTCATCAAATAATTTTATAATGTTATTTGGGTTAAAGCCAAAGGACCTCAGCCCTAGATAGGGGGGTGTTGGATGTGGTGTACCATTTATGATATTTCTATGTTATGTGTTAGGTGTGTGATGATAGCCATAGTTGTAGGCGCCAACATATGAACACACAATAGCTATCAGGTGTGTTAGTTTAATTACTCAATTAAGTTCCATTTAGTTAGGGATAAACTAGATTAATTGAGTTGATTATTTTCATTTTGAACTAGTTCAAATGTGAATAGGGTTTGAGATTTTTTTATGGGATATAATCTTAGATTATATGATTTCAAATCACTTTTGGTGATTTAAAATTCCAAACCATAGTTATTTTACTTTGTAATTTTCTTGTGTTTCTATAGATGTTATTTTTCTTTTGTGCTTTAGGCTTGGATTCTTGTGTTGTTATAGGCAAATCATATTTTGGTTTAGATGGGGTGTACCATTTATAATATTTATGTTATGTGTTGGATGTGTGATGATAATAATAATTGTAGGTATCAACATGCATGGTATCCTTTTCGTTGGACCTTGGGTTCCAACTCAACCCATCAACATCCCAATTAACCCTACCAGCCTTATGGATTATATCAAAGTCATATTCATGTAGGATAAGTGGCCACTTGGCCAACTTTCTTATAAGTTAACATGATTCCATAAGGAATTTTAAGGGTTGGAGATTAGTAACCAAAGTGAATGGGGTACCATAAAAGTAACATCGAAATAATAAAACAACCCAAACAACAACAAGGCACTCCCCTTCATGTGAATTGTCATTATTGCAAAATGTGGGTGCAATTCACTAGTCCCCATTCATTAGATCAGTGAATTCATTACGACTAATGAATTCACTCATAATTTAGTGAAATCACTTGGCGTACAAGGACACCTTTTGTTGTAGTGTGTACTTGGCTTCCATCTTGTTGTTGGACCGACTAACATATGCCACCATAAACTCTTGATCATCATCATCAAGTTGGGTAAACATAGTTCCCAATCTTATATTGTTCCAATTAATGTGTAATTGGAACAATCATCCTTAGGTGGGTTGCCTCAAAATGGGAGTTAATAAAAGCCTGGCCTTTAACTCCTCAAAGGCATGTTATTGTGCCTCACCCCATATGAACTTTTGAATAATAATCAGGTTAAAGGTTTAATTATGTTAATGAAACCTTTCACAAACTTTCGATAATAATTACACAAGCTTAAAAAAATTCATAACCAACTAATATCTATTGGTTGAAGAACTTGTGAAATGGTTTCAACATTGGCCTTCTAAACCCCTAATCCACCTAGATAAATCATGTGACCCAAATATTCCACATGATTATGAAAGAACCAACATTTATTTAAATGAAGTTTAAACTTGTGTTTTTTAAGTCTTCCAAATAGTTCTTGCAAATGATGCATGTTATCTCCTAAGGTCAGGTTAAAAATAATAATGTCATCAATGTAACACTTGGTAAAACCAAAACTTGTTAATATTCGATCCATGACTTTTGAAATTCTACAAGGGCATTTTTCAAACCAAACGAAACAAATGTCCATTGGTATAAACAATCCTTTCGATGAGGATTAATTCCCCAAAATGTTGTTTTAACCTTGTCACCTTCCCTCAATGGCAATTGATTGTAGTTAGACTTCAAGTTTAAGTGCTAAAAACCTTGTTTTGACCAAGGGCATCAAAGATTTCCTTTGATAAGGGCATGGTTTATTTGTCCAAACATGTTTGTTTATTCACCACCTGTTAATCCCCACACATGCAATGTTTGGTCCAATTACAAAAAATGTAAACTTCTTGGTTAACATTATTGTTGTTGAAGCATATTCACCCCTAAACAATTCCACCAAACCTGCATCCAACAACTTTGTTATTTGAACTTGAACCAAGGTTCTTTCCACTTCATTAAATTTGTAAGGTTGTTTGAAAATTGGATTAATTATAAAATCCTCCAATATGATGTGGACCTCTTGTCCTTTTAATTGAGCCAATTTTTTCAAATTGAAAGCAAAATATCCAATGAAATCTCATATTAACTATTGTGCCTCATGTAGCTCACCTCCTATAACCATTGAGCTAATCCCTAGCTCCCATGTTTCCATGGTCACTTGCATTTTGGGTTCGGGATGATGAAACATCCCTAACATCCAAGGTTAAAGGCATGGCATGTGATTACTATGCAAAATGTGGAGAGGTGCCACCATGTCTTAATGCTCCCACATCACCAAATTCATGTTCCATACCCATAAATCCCCCTTAGCCCCTTTAATCCCAAATTGCCAAGGATGTACAACTTGTCCTACTATAACATCAACCCCCTTCCCCTTGCATAAACAAAATTGACCCAAAAAGAGGTGTAACATCTTAAAGAATGGGCGGAGTGGGTAGGTGTGATTGGTCAAAATGTCTATATTTTGCCAAGGCCAAACTAAAAATCCATGTGAGGCAATTGAGATCCATACCTTGCCCCAAAATCTACCTATGGGCTCTTTTAGAAATATTTGGCACAACGATGGTGCAAATGTGCCAAAACCCCATGGCCCATTATTGCTCATATACATTGGGTTCCTCCGTATTATATGAATGGGAGTCCCAAATCATCCCTAGGCCCCCATCCTTAAATGCATGAATATGTGGAAAACTTAAGACTGTCATTAGGGCTACTTGTGGAAGGCCAACCCTATTGACCATAGCCAAAGGTGGTTGGTCATCATGACGAACTACACATGAATGATCTCATGTATTTAATATATCATCCACCAAACATATGGGTGGAGGCAAGCTACTGCATGAGCCTAAAGTTGGAATTTGGGATGGTAAAATGTCTTTTCCCTTATACACATGCAAGTAAAACCAAAAATTTAACTACAAAATGAATGTTGTACTAGTAAACCTAAAAGCAAACATGGGGATGAATGTAAGCATTCATCTTCATTATGGATGAATGATTTTTTTCATTCATCTAATGTATGGATAAGAAAAATAAATTGCATTTAATACATTTTCAATTAATAGAACTTCAATATGAATTATGGATGAATTTTTTTTTATCATGAATTTTTTATGGAAAATTCCCCCCCATAATTTTAATTAATTAGAGCTTCATGAAACACAATCTAATTATATACAATATAACAATTGTTGAATAATATGATGCAAATTCCATTGTAGGTATATTTCATAGTTATGGTTTAAAATGATATTATATTTTAAATGTCTTAACTATAATACCATTAATATGTTAACATCCACCCCATGGTCATTTTTGTTTTAAAAAAATTAAATTAAATTTTATTTTTTTTGTTTTTGGGGGTAAACTGATTAAGTGTCATTGACAACAATGGGTTTTTTTCTCCCCTTCCTTTAAAGGTCCCATAACTTCTTTCAAACCTATTTATAATTATCGTTAACAACAATGGGGGGTTTTATTTCATTTTTCATCAAATGTGCCATAACTTTTTTCAAATTTTACCAATGTTGTTGACAATAATGGGTTTTGAATGTTTTAAATATTTTAAAACTATGTAATGTCATTAATAATAATAGGTTTTTGAATAAAATAAAATATAATTTTAGGCACCTTAATTAATTTTTTTCAAACAACCTACTATCATAGAGGACAATGGGGTTTTACTAATATTTACTTACTTTTAAGGAACCTTAGTTTTCCACAAAATAAATATATATTGTTGTTTAACAACAATTGGGTGGAAGGGAGGGGGGGGGGGGGGGGGGGGGAAACTATTTTTATCATAAATTTTTTTAAATTTTTTAATTTTTTTTTATAAACAATTTTTTTAAAAAAATTT
>Ga0116231_10014578_pt1 | contig 10503 bp, 7 predicted proteins | sample S1TSphgellanicum_2_FD_89695 | JGI IMG/M metagenome (GOLD analysis project Ga0116231, IMG submission 89695) | Host-associated microbial communities from peat moss isolated from Minnesota, USA - S1T2_Fd - Sphagnum magellanicum MG | ecosystem: Host-associated > Plants > Peat moss > Unclassified... | reverse complement strand
GCAATCCCGGCTACTGGCGCGAGGCGCCGTATTTCGACGAGATCGCGGTCATCGATTTCAGCGACGACACGGCGCGCCTGAACGCGCTGATCGGCGGCGAGATCGATGTCATGCCGTCACCGCCGCACGATCAGCTGCAGATCGCCGAAGCGGCACCCGGAATCACCATCTACAACGCGCCATCGACCGCCTGGGAACCGTTTTGCATGCGTGCCGACGTCGAGCCCTTTCGCGACGAGCGGGTGCGACGAGCGCTGCGTCTGATCCCGGACCGGCAACAGTTCATCACCCAGGTGTATAACGGCAATGCACGGCTCGGCAACGACGTGTTCGGTGCCGCGGACCCGGACTATGGCGGCGCGTTGCCGCAGCGCATGCAGGATCTCGACCAGGCCAGATCGCTGCTGCGGTCGGCCGGCCACCCCGATCTCGATGTCGAGATCGTCACCGCCTCGATTTCCCCGACGGTGGTGCAGGCGGCCGAGGTGTATGCCGAGCAGGCGAAGGCGGCCGGCGTGACCGTGCGCGTGCGCCGGATAGACCCTGCCGCTTTCTACGGCTCCGGTTTTCTGAAACGGCCGTTCACGCAGGATAGCTGGGGCGTCTTCCCGCTGATGCCCGTGATGTCGCTCACCCTGCTGCCCGGAGCGGGCGACAACGAAACCGGCTGGAACGACCGCGAGACCATCCAGCTGATCGATGCGGCGCGGGCGACCACCGACCCGGCGGCACGCAACGGCCGGATCCTCGAGCTGCAGCGCCTGTTGTACGACCGGGGCGGTTACATCATCCCGACGCTGATCAATCAACTGAGTTTCTTCTCGGACAGGATCGGCGGCCTCCCCGTGGCGGCAGACGCCGGCCTCGACTTCAACTTTCAGTATCGCAAGCTGTGGTTCGCGGCATGACGGGTTTCACGGCCGTTCCGCCACTGATCAGGCTCACGGTCTGGCGTATCGCGATCGGCGGCGTGACGCTGCTCGCGCTCTCGATGCTCGTCTTCGGCGCGACTCAGGCGCTGCCGGGCGATGCGGCCGTGCAGATCTTGGGTCCGCACGCGACCGCAGAGCAGATTCTCGCCCTGCGCGCGAGTTTGGGCCTGGATCGCCCGGTCGTCGTGCAATACGCGGGGTGGTTGACCGGCATCCTGCACGGTGATGTCGGCCATTCCCTGACCGGCGGCGTGGCGGTCGGCACGCTGTTGGCACCGCATCTCTTCGCGACGGCGATGCTGCTGCTGTCGTCGGCGACGATCGCGATTCCGGCGGCCTTGCTGCTCGGCGTCTGGTCGGCGGTCAAGCGCGATCGAGCCTTCGATCATGCCTGTTCCGGCATTCTGCTGATCTTTGCGTCGTTGCCGGAGTTCGTCATCGGCATCGGCCTCGTGGCGCTATTCGCCACGACGCTGTGGCGTCTGTTCCCGCCCGTGTCGCTGCTGTCGCCGGACGATCCGATCAGCGACCAGTGGCGCTATCTCGCGTTGCCGGTGGCGACGCTCGTGATCGTCAGTACGCCGTATGTGGCGCGCATGATGCGGACTTCGATGATCGAGGTCTTGGGCAGCCAGTACATCGCGATGGCGCGGCTCAACGGCATCCCCGAGCGACGCATCGTCTTCGACTATGCCGTGCGCAATGCCATTCCCGCCTCGATCCAGGTCATTGCCTTGACCTTGACGTATCTCGCGGGCGGCGTCGTCGTGGTCGAAGCGGTGTTCAATTATCCGGGGATCGGTACGGCGTTCATCGATGCGGTTCGCTATCGCGATCTGCCGACGGTGCAGTTCTTGAGCCTGGCGATCGGTGCGGTGTATGTCGTGACGAATCTCATTGCCGATGTCGCGGTGATCCTGTGCACCCCGACACTCAAGAATCAGTGGTGACGGCGCCGGACCGTCCGGTCGGGCCCGCGCACTCGACGCTGCTGCGGCTGCTGCGCGAGGCGGCCCGTCTGCGACGATTCAAGACGGGTTTGGCGCTCTCGATCCCGGTGTTGACCGTGGCGCTCTTGGGTCCCTTCGCCGCGCCGCACAGTCCGACCGCGTTCGTCGCGGCGCCGTTCGCGATGCCCTCGTTGCGCCTGCCGTTCGGGGCCGATTATCTCGGCCGCGACGTCTTGAGCCGGTTCTTGTGCGGCGGGTTGTCCTTGTGCGTGATGTCGGTTCCCGCGACCCTGCTGGCGGTCGGTCTCGGTGCGGTGCTCGGCATCACGGCGGCCATGGTCAAGGGACCGCTCGCGGAAACCGGCATGCGCCTGCTCGACGTGCTGCTCGCATTCCCGCAGGTGGTGCTCGCGCTGCTGTTCATCACCGTCTTGGGTCCCAAGCCCTGGCTGCTGATCGGCGTCATTGCGCTCACGCATTTCCCGCAATCGACCCGCGTATTGAAGGGTGCCGCCACGGACGTCGTCGAACGCGACTTCGTCAAGGCGGCGGACATCATCGGGATGCCCCGGTACCGACTCGTGTTTCGAGAGGTGCTCCCGAATGTCGCGGGCCAATTGCTGGTCGAGTTGGGACTGCGTTTCACCTACTCGATCGGGATCATCGCGTCGCTCGGCTTCTTGGGCTTCGGCCGCCAGCCGCCGAACCCGGATTGGGGCTTGATGATCAGCGAGAACAAGGTGGCGCTCTTGTTTCAACCCTGGGGCACGCTGCTGCCCGTCATCGCCATCGCCGTGCTGACCGTGGGCGTCAACCTCGTCGCCGATGCCATCGGCCGGGTCAGTGCGCGGGTCCGGTCGCGGGCGGACGCGGCATGAGCGTCGTGGCGTGCATGCAGGCGATGACGGTCGCGAGCGTGGCCACCGGTGCCGAGATCATCAGCGATATCAGCCTCACGCTGTCCGCCGGAGAAGTGCTCGGTCTCGTCGGGGAATCCGGATCGGGCAAGTCCACGCTCGGCCTCGCGTTTCTATGGCACGCGCCACCGGGCCTGCAGCGAACGCGCGGCGACGTCAGCCTCGCCGGAGCGCCGCTCGCGGCGCTCGATCCGGCGGCGCTGCGCCGTCTGCGCGGGCGCTCGATGACCTATGTGCCGCAGGATCCGTCGCGCGCGCTGAATCCCGCCATCCGCATCGGTGCGCAAATTCGTCATGTGATCGCGCTCGCGCACCCCACTCCCGACGCGGCCGAGGGCCGCCTGCGGGCACTTCTCGACGAGGTCGACCTGCCGTCCGGCGCAGCCTTCCTGCGCCGCTACCCGCATGAGCTCTCGGGCGGTCAACAACAACGGGTCGTCATCGCGATGGCGTTTGCGTGCCGGCCCGCCTTCGTGGTCATGGACGAGCCGACGACGGGCCTCGATGTCACGGTGCAGAAGCGCATCCTGGCGACGGTCAAGAGCCTGTGCGGCGAGTCCGGCACGGCGGCGCTCTACGTGACGCATGACATCGCCGTCGTCGCCGCCGTGGCAGACCGCGTCGGCGTTCTGTACAGCGGCCGCATCGTCGAACTCGGCGCCACGGCGAGCGTTCTCGCGCACCCGCGGCACCCGTACACACGCCGGCTGCTCGGCGCGGTGCCGAAAGCGACCCCCGGACAACGGCTGGACGGTATTCCCGGCCGGGCGCCGCCGCCGGATCAGCGACCGGGCGGCTGCGCTTTTCACCCCCGCTGCGACGTGGCCGAGACTCGCTGTGCGAGCCTCATGCCGCCGATCACGGCGTTCGGCCGCGACCGCAGCGTGTGCTGCTGGCGCGCCGAGGCCGAGCCCGTGCGCGCGGCGCGGGACCGACTCGCGCCGCTGCACGGGCCGGCGCCGTCCGCCCGGCGTTCCGGCATGCTGCGCGTGGCCGGGCTCACGGCGAAGTACGGCGTCTTCGTCGCGACGCGTGAGGTCAGCTTCGAGGTCGGGTGCGGGGAAATCCTGGCTCTCGTCGGCGAGTCGGGCAGCGGCAAGACGACGGTGTCTCGCTGCATCGTCGGTGCGCACACCGCCTATGCCGGTTCCATCTCGATCGACGGCGCCGTATTGGCGCGCGCTGCGCGCCGGCGGCCGGCATCGCAGCGCCGCTCGCTGCAGTACGTCTTTCAAAACCCGTCCGGCGCGTTGAATCCGCGTCGCACGATCGGCGAGACGCTGCTGCAGTGGGCGCGGACGCTGCGCGACGACTCGGCCGCGCAGCAGGGGCGGCATATAACGGCCGCGCTCGAGCGTGTCGGACTGGAAGCTAGCACCCTTGCGCGCTATCCCGATGAGCTGTCGGGCGGCCAACAGCAGCGCGTGGCGATCGCCCGGGCGCTCGTCGGCGATCCGTCGTTCCTGGTCTGTGACGAGATCACCTCCGCGCTCGATGTCTCGGTCCAAGCCGCCGTGATCAATCTGCTGTCTGAGCTGTGCCGCGACACCGGCTTGGGCGTCCTGCTCATCACCCACAATCTGCCGCTGGTCGGTTCGGTGGCGCAGCGCGTCGCGGTGATGCAGGCCGGACGGGTGGTCGAGTGCGCGCCCACCGCCGATCTATTCCATCATCCCAACGAGGGTTACACGATGCAGCTGCTGAAGGATTCCCCATCGCTGTCGTTTCTTCTGGACCGTGGATCATGAGTGAGCCGCCGGAGGAGGGAACGCAGCGCCGTGCTGCGCATGCCTGGTCGTTGCCGAACTGGCCCTCGCCCGGCAAGACCCATGACGGCGTCGCGCTCGAGGTCTGGGCCTACGCCGACCGCTTCACCTATGCCGCCGGCGAGGCGGTCGGTTTGCACGTGAGCTCTGCCGCGGTGACCGTCGATATCGAGGTGTATCGCGACGGACCAAAGCGTGTGACCGTTTTCGAGCGCCGCGATGTCCCGGCCCGCTTTCATGCGGTGCCGCCCGACGCGCATGCGAGGGGCTGTGATTGGCCGGTGTCGCTCGAGATACCCGTGGGTGCCGATTGGCTTCCCGGTCTTTACATCGTCGTGTTGCGCGTCGAGCGCGGACCGGAGTGGTTCGAATCCGATGCCTTTTTCGTGGTACGCAAACCGGCCGGCAGCCGCTCGAAGATCGCCTTCATCCTCACGACCAGCACGCTCGTGGCCTACAACGATTGGGGCGGTGCGAATCATTACCGCGGGATCGGCGACGATCCGGTCAACGAGATCGGCGCCCCGGTGCTCTCGACCCAGCGACCCTTGGGCCGCGGCTTTCTGCGAAAACCCACGGGCGCGCCACGTGAAGCGAACATGGACACACCGCCGATGTTCGCAGAGCCGCGCTACCCCGCCTACGAATGGGCGCGGCTGCATGGTTACAGCCGTCATCACGCGGATGCGTTCTGGGCGACCTACGAGCGCTTGTTCGCGGTCTGGGCCGAAGCGCAGGGCTACGCATTCGACTATCTGACCCAGCACGATCTGCATGCCGACCCCCAGGCCTTGGACGAGGCCACGACCGCCGTGATCGTCGGGCACGACGAGTACTGGACGTGGGAGATGCGCGACCGCATCGACGCCTTCGTCGACCGCGGCGGCGGTGTCGCGCGGTTTGCGGGAAACTTTCAGTGGCAGGTGCGCCTGTCCGCGGACGGCCGGACGCAATCCTGCTACCGCACGCCGCAGAACGACCCGTTGGCGGCCACGGACCCCACACGCACGACGACGGTGTGGGAATACCGCGCCATCGGCCGGCCCGCGGCGGCGACCATGGGCCTGACCGGCCTCGGCGGCACGTACAACCGTTACGGTGTCGCGGCGCCCCGGTCGTCCGGCGGTTTCACGATCTATCGTCCCGAGCACTGGGCGTTCGCCGGCACGGATCTTTACTATGGCGACCTGCTGGGGGGCGTCCCGGTGGGGCTCGCGACGTTCGAACTCGATGCGGTCGAATATACGTTTCACCGCGGACTCCCCGTGCCCACCTTCGAGGACGGTGCGCCTGCCAACCTCGACATCCTCGCGCTCGCGCCCGCCGTGCGCGGCGAAGAAGATCGATTCGCGGGCCGCGTGCCCTTGAACGGTCCGATGGCCGAGGCGGAGGCGACGCGCATTGCGCTCGGCAGCGACCTGCCGGACTACGTCCACGAGTCCGCAGGCCGTGGGGCCGGCATGATCGCCAGCTTCACGCGCGGACGCGGCGCGGTCTTCAACGGCGGTTCGACCGAATGGCCTCGGGCACTCGAACTGCGCGACCCCTTCGTGGAGCGCATCGTTCACAACGTGCTGCGGCGGTTCGCGAACTCCTAGCGATTCTCGTCGTTGCCGCCGAACAAGCCGCCGAGCAGGCTGCCGACGGCGCCGACCGCCGCCGCGCCGGTCAGGGTGTTGCCGAGCGCGGAGCCGGAGCCGTCGTGATTTCCGTAACCGGGCAGATACCGACCGACTTCCTCGGCGAGATTCATGATCGGCATGCTTTGCAGCCAGACGCGGCCCGGTCCCGTCAGCGTCGCGAGGTACAAGCCTTCGCCGCCGAACAGGATGTTGCGGAAGCCGGGCACGAGCTGGATGTCGAACTGCACGGACGGCTCCTGCACGCCGACGTGTCCGGCGTGCACGAGCAGCCGCTCGTTCGGGGCCAGCGAGCGCTCGACGACTTCGCCCGAGAGGTCCAGCCAGACGACGCCGGGTCCCGTGACTTTCTGCAGGATGAAGCCTTCGCCGCCGAAGAATCCGGCGCCGAGGCGCCGCTGCCAGGCGATCTCGAGGCTCACGGATTTCTCGGCGCAGAGGAAGGTTTCCTTGCGGCAGATCAGATACTCGCCCGGTTGAAGGCGCTTGGCCAGAATCGAGCCCGGAAAGCGCGGTGCGAAGGCGATGTGTCCCGGCGCACGTGCGGTGAAGTCGGTGATGAAGAAACTCCCGCCGCTCAAGCTGCGCTTCAAGCCCGCGAACAAGCCGCCGCCGGTATGGGTGTTCATCTCGATCGTATCGGACATCCAGGCCATCGAGTTGGTCTGGCTATAAATGCTGTCGCCCGGGGCCAGATCGATCCCGACGGTCTGCATCACGGTGCCGGAAATGTCGTAGCGCATGTTGCCGGGCCTCTCGGTGGTTCGAGGTGAACGGCACGAATGATAAACCCGGCGTCGCGGGACGTCATCAGGACGTCTCGGCGCTTGCCACTGGCGGTGATCGCGGCGCTACGGTAGCGTTACGCGCGGATCGATCCGTATGAACTCCATGAACCTCAAATCCTCGCTCGGGGCGTGCCTGCGCCTCGGCCGCCGTGTCGGACTGACCCTCGCGGTCGCCGCCGTCCTCGTTCCGGTCGCCGCCCTGGCCGCGCCCCGCGCGAAGACGGCCGCGCGACCGTTCACGATGCTGATGTCTATCGATGGTCTGAAACCCGAGGCCGTGCTCGACGCGGCCGCGCATGGCTTGATTCTGCCGAACCTGCGGGCATTCATGACGGACGGCGTGTACTCGACCGGCGTGACGGGCGTGCTGCCCACGCTCACGTATCCGAGTCACATGACGATCATGACGGGGGTCCGGCCCGCAGCGCACGGCATCTATGCCAATACGACGTTCGATCCCACCAATCGCAACGAGCGCGGCTGGTACTGGTATACGGAGGACGTCCATGTCCCGACGCTGTGGGACGCCGCGGCGGCGGCGCATCTTCGGACCGCGAACGTTTATTGGCCCACCAGCGTCGGCGCGCATATCACCTACAACCTGCCGCAGATCTGGCGCACCGGAACACCGGACGATCTGAAATTGCAGCGGGCCTTGAGCACGCCCGGTCTGCTGCCGGCGCTGACCGCGGAGCTGGGGCCGTATCCCGGCGGCGAGGACGAACGGGTCGCCGACGACGAGGTCAGGGCGCGCTTCGCGATCCGCCTGATCGAGAGCCGGCATCCGGATTTCATCACGGTGTATCTGACGGGCCTGGACACGGAGCAGCACGCCTCGGGGCCCTTCAGCGCGGCGTCGAATGCGGTGCTCGAGCGGCTCGATGCCGTGGTCGGCTCGCTGCGCGCGGCCGCGCAACGCGCCGCGCCCGGTCGCGCGACCGTGTGCGTGATCTCGGATCACGGTTTCGCAGCGGTGCAGCACGACGTGAACCTGTACTCGCAGTTCCTGAGCGCGGGACTCTTCAGCTTGGGCGCCGACCACAAGATCTCGGGCTGGCAGGCGATGCCGTGGCCGGCCGGCGGGTCGGCGGCGATCATGCTCGGGGATCCGAACGATGCCGAGGTGCGTACCCGCACGGCAGCCTTGCTCGCGACGCTCGCCGCCGATCCGGACAGCGGCATCGCGCGAATCTGGTCGCACGAGGACATCGTCGCGGGCGGCGGCTTTCCCGATGCGGCGTTTCTCGTGGAGTTCAAGATCGGTTACGAATTGGGCTATTCATTCGAGCCGCGCCTGATCGGGCCACCCGCGGATCTCGGCATGCATGGCTATCCGCCGGAGCGGCCGGAGATGCGCTCCTCGTTCTTCCTCGTGGGCCCCGGCGTGCCGCGCGGCCGCTCGGTGGGAGCGATCGACATGCGCCGGATCGCCCCGACGCTCGCACGGCTCATGCACCTGCGGCTGGACCAGGCGGAATTACCGCCGCTCGACTTCGACTAGCGGCCCTGCGGCATGAGCGACGCTGTCGACACCCGCGAAGCCGGGCACCCTGCGGCGCCGCTCCGGAGCGCGCCACCGCTGTCCTGGCGCGTCGTGCCACCACTCGTCAGTACCGCGCTCTCCATGATCGGTGCCGGCGTGTTGGGTTCGCTCCTGCCGTTGCGTTTCCTCGCGATGGGCTTCAGTCCCGGGGTGATCGGCATCATCGCGACCGCCGAGGCCGTAGGATTCCTGGTCGCCTGTCTCTACGCCCACAAGATCATCGCGCCGGTCGGGCTGGACCGCGCCTATGCGGCGTTCGCCGGATTGAAATCGGTCGCGATTCTCGGACTGTATTTCGCGAACGGCGTGCCGGCGCTAATGCTGCTGCGCTTCATGATCGGCGCCAACGCCGCCGGTCTCGCCATCATCGTGGAGAGCTGGCTCAATGCGCTCGTGCCGAATGAACAGCGCGGTCGCGTGCTGACGATTTACGTGCTCGTGTACGGATCGTTCTACGGCGCAGGACAACTCCTCGCGCAGAATCTCGACGTGCACGGAGCGGAGCCGCTCATCATCGCGGGCATCGCCACGACGCTCGCGCTCGTGCCGATGGTGGCCATCAACGTACGCGCTCCGGTCCTGCCGAAGCGCGTGCAGCTCGAGATCCTGAAGGCGCTCTCCAACTCGCCGGTCAGCGTGCTCGCCTGTCTCTTGAACGGACTCATCCTGAACGCGTTCCTCACCGTGGGACCGTTGTTCGGAAACCGCATCGGCTTCGATCAGCCGCATATCGTGATGCTGATGGCCTGCGTTTCCCTGGGTGGCCTGTTCCTGCAGTGGCCGATCGGCTACTTCTCGGACAAGATCGATCGCCTGTATGCGCTGATCGGCCTCGGCGTTGCCATCCTGGCCGTGTCGGCGGCGCTGGTCACGGTCAACGGGCATACCCAGTTCGCGCTGCTCGCGCTGCTGTTCGGGATGTTCGGCGGCTTCGCCGAAAGTCTCTATGCGGTCGGTGTGGCGCACGCCAACGACCGCGCGGTCAAGGCGGATTACGTCGCGCTGTCCTCGACGCTGCTGTTCGTCTGGGCGCTCGGCAGCGCGATCGGACCGACCGCGGGCACGTTCGCGATACAGCTCACGACACCCAGTGCGTTCTTCGTCTACGTCATCGTGCTGACTTTCGCCTTCAGCGGGTTCGCCGGCTGGCGCCTGTCGCGCCGCAAGGCGGACCGGCTGGCCGAAACGCCCGAGCAATTCCTGACCTACCCGCAAACCTCGCCCGAAATCTACGGCTGGCTGCCCTATCATCGCGAGCCGAAACGCAAGGCCGAGCCGCGCCCGAGCGGCGAACCCGGGGAATGAATCCGAGGAATGAATCATATCCGCAGCTTTGCCGCCGAAATGCCGGTGGCGCGACGGGCGGCGCTCGCCGAGACTTCTGCGGGCGGATCACCCAGGAGGGAATCACCCGTCGGTGCGCGCGGCGAGGCAGCGATCGGGTGGTGTGGCAGGACGCCTCGATCCGTGGCGCGGGCGGCGCCGTCGACTCCGCGGCCTCGAGCCGGGGTTCACAGGTCGGCGGTGCCGTGCCCGCGTTTTGGATCTGCCGTGCAGCGGGTCGTACCACGCATGCGGCGGGTCGTACCGAGTACCCCGGGCGTCGCGTCAGGTCTTCTCGACGACTTCGGTGTCGGTCAAGTCGGCGGCCGGCCGGAGCCGCTGTATGCGCTCGTCCAGGAACATGACCTCGTGACGCCCGACGTGCACGACGTCACCATCGTTCAGATGGTGGCGGCGCATGCGCTTGGAATGCACGTAGATGCCGTTGGTGCTGTTCAAATCCTCGATCACGCAGCTGTCGCCCTGCACGATGATCTGACAATGATGTCGACTGATGAATTTGCTGTCGATCTGCAGATCGTTGTCCGGCGTGCGGCCAATGACGATGCGCCCGGGCTTCAAGTCGCGCTCCATGATCGTCTTGCCCTCGTGGGCGATCAGGATCCTGCCCACCACGGGGCCCG
>Ga0116231_10014576_pt1 | contig 10503 bp, 7 predicted proteins | sample S1TSphgellanicum_2_FD_89695 | JGI IMG/M metagenome (GOLD analysis project Ga0116231, IMG submission 89695) | Host-associated microbial communities from peat moss isolated from Minnesota, USA - S1T2_Fd - Sphagnum magellanicum MG | ecosystem: Host-associated > Plants > Peat moss > Unclassified... | reverse complement strand
GGTATTTTACTTGATCAACTCAGTAGACGGTGTTTGACGGCCGTAGCGAGAATTAGACTTTGGATACTCCCTAATCTAAATCTGTCAGCAGAATCTCAGTGTCTTTAGACCTGAGAGTGTCAATAGCTACAGTTACTTCATATCCTTCACTACTCAACTCTAATTCAATAAATCTTGCTAGTTTAACTTCATCCTCGATGACCAAGATATGTGCTGTCATAATAAAACAGGGAACAGGGAACAGGGAACAGGGAACAGGGAACAGGATTAACTATAAAGGTAAAGTGATTGTGAATATACTTCCTTCTTCTAGCTTTGATTGTACATTTACACTTCCTCCCATACCCTCTACAAATGTTTTCACAATTGATAAACCTAAACCACAACCTCCCGTTGCGTGACTGCGAGATTCATCTATACGGTAAAACCGCTCGAATATTCTGGCTTGGTGTTGTAAAGGAATCCCATATCCCCGGTCACAAACTTGTATGGTTGCTCTATCATTAAATTGATCTAATTTTAAAGTTATTGGTGTACCAGCTTCAGAATAATTCACAGCATTATTAATCAAATTCAACAATATCTGTTTTAATCGGTTATAATCCGCTCTGACTTCTATGGTATGAACTACCGACTCTATTGTAATTTGGCGATCGCTATATTTTTTAGCCATAGCTACAACCTCTTCCACCAAATCATTCAGTAAAAAAGGGCGGATTTGAAAATGTAGATAACCACTATCCGCTCGCGCCAAGTCAAGTAAATCTTGGAGTAGATGGATAGTTCTTTCAGCTTCAGACGCAGCAGTTTTTAAAGCTTCTAGTTGAATTTCTGTTAAGTTATTGTGTCGGCGCAGAATACTTTGTAAATAACCATGTATAATGGTTAGAGGTGTACGTAATTCGTGAGAAACATTGCTAACTAATTGTCTTTCTTGTTCCCAAGACTTGGAAAGACGTGATAATAACATAGTTAAAGTTTGTGCTAATTCTTTGACTTCACTAGGAGCATTATCCAGATATAGCTGTGCTTTACCTAAATCTTCCACAGAAATCACAGAAGTCATCTGATTTAGCTGGCGCAGAGGACGCAGAGAACGTTGAATATAAAATGAAATAACTAATGTGATTGACAAAATTGCTAAAGCACTAGCAATTTTTAAACTATTGACCATGGTGACAAACATCGTCTGTTCACGGGTTATATCTTGGACTATAAATAACTTACCCAATAATTTACCCTGTACCTGTAAATCACAATAACCCAAAATAAAGTAACTTTGATTAACTTGGTATACTTGTGGCTTAATTGACATCTTTGTCAAGGACATCAATTCCGCCACTGTTGGTTCAGGTAATAAATTTAAAGTAGTAGATTTGAGCAAGACTTGATTGTCAGGTCTCCTTAACCAGAAAAATGTATTAGTATTCTCTAAGTTATTAATGGCTTTTTGTAATCCAGTTTCAGGCTGCATCATCTCGCTATAAAGCTGTATATCCCGTGGTATTCGGTCAATGATCTGTTGAATGTTATATTTATGGCTATCAATCAGAATTTCCTGCATTTCCCAGCTAGTCCATACAGCAAGACTACCCAATACTAAAGCTGAAAATGTAGCAATACCTACTGTCAGACGGAGTCGTAAGGAAAATAAATCGATTTTTCTTGCTATGTTTCGCCAATTTTTTCTGGGTTGCTTCACTTTTTTAGTATGGACGAAAAATATATTTTTACTCTCAAGAGTTATATCTAATATAGAGTTTAAGCCTGCTTGCTAATAATTAAATGAATTTTGACTGAGAATTTGCTTAATATTTCCACTAGTGGTGACAGAAAAAATTCCACCTCCAGATAGAGTAATTTTTATCAGAGGTTTGTTATGTATCTTAAGTCAAGGATTTTAGTTTATCTAGTGTAAGTAGGGAGATTAAAGATGCTAATATTCTGATATCCTGCTAAATATGTTAATTATCTAATTAATAATTAATAATTAATAATTAATAGCACTTAGACTATTCACGCAGATTATTCATGCTGCGATTGCTAATAAAATGTCAGTCAAGGGAAAAATTTGGAGAATCAGACTATCCCGCTTTCTACTGCAAAATAGGCGACTAGCTTTTTTTCAAGCTTGCTTGATAGGTTTAATTTCAGGTTTAGCAGCAGTTTTGTTGGGACAAGCAGTAGATTTGGTAGGCGCATGGCGAGTTCATATCTCTTACCTATGGCCAGCTTACTTAGTTCTACCACTGATGGGATTGATGGGAGGAGTTGCGGCTGGTTGGCTAGTAGAACGGTTCGCACCAGCAGCATCTGGTAGTGGTATGTCAGAAGTAAAGGCAGTATTGGCTCGCGTCCCTATGCCTTTAAATTTACGGATTGCTGCTGTCAAAATACTTAGTGCAACATTAGTCTTAGGTACAGGAATGCCTTTAGGACGGGAAGGTCCTACAGTGCAAATAGGAGCAGCTTTGGCAAATCAGTTGGGTAATTGGGTACCAACTTCTCCCGAACATCGTCGTCAACTGATTGCTGCGGGTGCGGGTGCGGGTTTGGCAGCTGCTTTTAATGCTCCAATCGCTGGTGTCTTATTTGTAGTGGAAGAACTGCTGCAAGATGTATCAGGACTTACACTGGGTACTGCTATTCTTGCTTCCTTTATTGCTGCTGTAATTTCTCGACTCTACGGAAATCAAGGTCTGAATTTAGACCTACAGCTAACAGTTTTTAAAACTACTTTTTTTGCATCGGAAATTCCTTTTTACCTAATTTTGGGAATATTAGCGGGATTGCTAGGGACTTTCTTTAATCGCAGCCTTCTCGTAAGTTTGGCTTTCAACGATAAAATATTGCATTGGAGACTGGCTTGGCGTCTTGGTTTGGCGGGATTAGTCAGTGGGATAGTGATTTCCTTATTACCTTTAAGCTTTCGTGACAATGCAGGTTTAAGAGAAGTCCTACTGACTGGTGAAGCGGATTGGTTGTTTGCGGCGGTGACATTGCTGGTGCAATTTGTGCTGATTGTTTTCTGTGCCGGTTCTGGTGCTCCAGCAGGTCTATTGGTTCCTACTCTGGTATTAGGAGCCGCTCTTGGCTATTTGGTGGGTACTAGTGAAAATACGTTATTCCATTTGGGTGTAGCAACGACATATGCTCATGTGGGTATGGCTGGTTTTTTTGCTGCTGTTTCCAAAGTACCGATTACCGCAGTTGTAATCGTGTTCGAGATGACAACTGATTTCAATTTGGTACTTCCACTGATGATTGTGTCTGTAGTTTCTTACTTGGTAGCAGAAAAACTTGACCATCGTTCATTATATGACCTCCTGCTGGAGCGAAAAGGTATTTTCATCAAAAAAGAGCCTACCAATCAGGGTATATTGTCTGAAATCTGTGCTGCTGATGTTATGCAGCGACATGTAGAAACTTTGGCTGATAACATCAGTATTGATCAAGCGATACAGACTTTTTCCCGTTCTCATCATCGCCATTTTCCTGTAGTGCAAAATGGACAGGTTGTGGGAATACTTACCCAGACAGATTTGGTGAGCCGGGAACAACAACAATTAACTGGAGATACAGTTATTAGTCAAATAATGACACCGGAACCAATCACAGTTAGTCCCATAGCAAGTTTGGCACAGGTACTACATTTACTCAACCGTCACCGAATAAATTGTTTACCTGTTACTGAAGGTCGCAGGCTATTAGGCATTATTACCCGCAGTGATATTATTCGTGTAGAGGCGGAGAGATTAGCTTCCCCGTCATCCCCAGCGACTGATATTGAATCAGAACCATCTTATGTAATTTACCAAAATCGTTCTCCGTCTTTAGGTAAAGGACGCTTATTACTCCCACTTTCACATCCGCAAACAGCCCCAGCTTTAATGGAAATCGCCGCAGCGATCGCCAAGGAACGGGATTATGATTTAGAATGTCTCCAGGTAATTGTAGTTCCTTTAGGTCGAGCAACTTGGGAAACATCAGTCCAAACTACCGCTAGTCACCATCTTTTTCAAAATTCAACGCAACTGGGAAAAGATTGGCAAATTTCCATTCATACAGAAATTCGGGTAGCTCATGATGTAACTAGAGCTATTTTGGATGCGATTAAGGAAAAACATATTGATTTAGTTGTCATGGGTTGGAAAGGTACAACTTTAACTCCGGGAAAAGTTTTTAGCCGAGTTGTGGATAAGATTATTCATCAAGCAACATGTGAAGTTATCTTGGTTAAATTAGATGATAAAAGAACTTTTAACCGTTGGCTAGTTCCATTAGCTGGAGGACCAAATTCCAGTGAGGCTATTCAGCTGTTACCTGCTCTCGTTCAACTCAGTTCATCACCAGAAATTAAACTTTGTCAGATTTTCCTCCCTAGTGAATTAACACCTGACGCTACCCGCTTAGACAATGCTGCTCGGTTTTTGCATACTAAGGTGAATGGAGATGTAACTGCGACTAAAATCAAAGGACTTTCTGTATCTGATGCGATTGTCGAGTATGCGGAAAACGACCATAGTGATGTGATTGTTTTGGGAGCAAGTCGAGAAAACCTTTTAAAGCAGGCTATTAACGGTAATATTCCCGCAGATATTGCTCGCAAAAGCAATTGTACATTAATTTTAGTCCATACTCCCATAGACCAGAATTCATAAAATAGATATTAATATACATTTCCTAAATTGAACCAAATCCACCACCACCAGGAGTTTCAATCACAAAAACATCACCAGGTTCCATCTCTACTGTCGCAGGTTTGTCTAAAATCTCTCGATTTCCATTTTGACGCTCGATCCAATTGCGTCCCACAACTCCAGGTTCTCCACCATTTAATCCAAAGGGAGGGACGAGTCGATGATTAGAAAGAATACTCGCTGTCATAGCTTGATTAAATCGGATGCGACGGATAACTCCATTACCACCTGAATATTTTCCTTTACCACCACTATGAGGACGCAGACTAAAACTTTCGATCTGTACAGGATAACGGATTTCTAGAATTTCTGGATCGGTTAAACGGGAGTTAGTCATGTGGGTATGAACAGCATCAGTCCCATCAAAATTAGCTCCAGCGCCAGAACCACCACAGATGGTTTCATAATATTGATAGCGATCGCTCCCAAAAGTGAAATTATTCATTGTTCCCTGAGAAGCAGCCATGACTCCCAAAGCACCATATAAAGCATCCACAATAGCTTGGGATGTTTCCACATTACCCGCTACTACAGCTGCGGGGTAGGTGGGATTAAGCATACAACCATCAGGAATAATAATTTCTAGCGGGTTAAGACACCCAGCGTTGAGAGGAATATGATCATCAACCAAAGTTCGGAAGACATATAAAACTGCTGCTTGAGTTACAGCTTGAGGGGCATTAAAATTACTATTGAGTTGCGGAGATGTTCCCGTAAAATCAATAGTAGCACGGCGATTTTCTCGCTCGATCGTGACTTTAACTTGAATTTGCGCACCGTTATCCATTTCATAAGTAAATTCTCCACCATTAAGAACATCAATCGCTCGTCTGACTGACTCTTCTGCATTATCTTGGACAAATTTCATGTAGGATTGTACAATCTGGAGTCCATATTGTAAGACCATTTTACCGAGTTCTTGAACTCCTCTTTCATTAGCAGCAATTTTGGCTCTAAAATCAGCTATGTTTTGGGCTGGATTACGGGCTGGATAGGGATGGTTTAAGAGTGAATTTCGGACTTCAATTTCCCGGAATACTCCCTGTTCGACTAGGAGAAAATTATCAAATATAACTCCTTCTTCTACTATTGTAGTACTGTGAGCAGGCATTGAACCGGGAGTTATCCCCCCAATATCTGCTTGGTGTCCACGGGAAGCAACATAGAAAATAATTTGTTTTCCCTCTTTATCAAAAACAGGAGTAATTGCAGTTACATCAGGAAGATGTGTTCCTCCATTATAGGGATTGTTGGATAGGTAGACATTTCCGGGTTTGATGGTGTCACCAAGATCATTAATTAAACTCTGGACACTGGCGCTCATTGAGCCTAGATGTACGGGAATATGGGGAGCATTAGCAACTAATAACCCATCTTGGTCAAAGATAGCGCAGGAAAAATCCAATCTTTCTCTAATATTTACTGATACTGCTGTGTTTTGCAGGACGATCCCCATTTGTTCAGCAATAAATTGATATAGGTTCTTGAAAATTTCTAAACGGACAGGGTCTACTTTATGTTTCATAAATACTTGCTAAAATTAAGTGATTGCGGTTAGTTAATCTGGCTTCCCAGTTTGGTTCTACTACAATTGTGCTAATTTTTTCCACAACGATCGCAGGTCCAGGAATAGTATCTCCCGTTTGTAAATCTTCCCGTCGATAAACTGGGGTGTCATACCACTGTTCAGCAGTAAACATCTTGACAATTGCTGTAGGTGTCGGGGGTTCATCCACAGAACTAGTACGATTTATCAGGGGTTCTTCAGGCGTATCCATTCTCTGAATAATTTCCGTGGAAGCAGATTCCACAATTAAACATTTCCTCAATTGAATAAAACCATAACGAGATTTATGTTCAGCTTCAAATTCTTGTTGCATTACTGCCCAATCTGAGTTAAAGTCAATGCTTAAGGTAGAGTTAGTCCCATGATATTTTAAATTTACTTTGCGGACAATTTCCAATTGAGGACTTGTTTCATATTGAGTTGTTGAGTTGTACAAGGTACTTTTAGCAGAGTTGGCTAAAGAATCCATTAACTCCAATAGTTCAGGAATTAGTCCTGGGGTGAGAAGTTTTTCTACTCCTGTTACCTTTGTGGCTCGGATATCAGCTAATCCCATTCCATAAGCAGAAAGAACTCCAGCATAAGGATGAAGAAATATCTTACTCATCCCTAAAGTGTCAGCAATTAAACAAGCCACTTGTCCTCCAGCACCACCAAAACAACAAAGCACATATTGGCTGACATCGTAACCCCGTTGAAGACTGATCTTTTTAATGGCGTTAGCCATATTTTCCACAGCGATCGCCATAAATCCAGCTGCTACTTGTTCGGGACGGCGATAATTTCCCGTAACATCAGCGATATCTTCAGCTAACTGGGCAAATTTTTGGCTGACAATCTCTCGATCTAGAGGTAAGTTACCATCTAACCCAAATATAGCTGGAAAATATTGGGGATGAATTTTACCTAACATGACGTTAGCATCTGTAACTGTTAATCGACCACCACGCCGATAACAAGCAGGACCAGGATTTGACCCAGCAGATTCTGGTCCAACCCGATAACTAGAACCGTCAAAAAATAAAATGGAACCTCCACCAGCAGCAATTGTATGCATCGCCAATATGGGAACTTGTATCCTTACACCAGCAATCTCTGCATCTAGTTGGCGTTCATATTCCCCTTTGAAGTGGGCTACATCTGTGCTTGTACCACCCATATCAAAGGTAATCACTGACTCGAAACCGGCTCTTTTACTTGTTTGGACTGCGCCCACGATCCCCCCAGCTGGACCACTCAAAATACTATCTTTTCCCTGAAATTGTCCAGCATCAGTTAAACCGCCATCAGATTTCATGAACATTAATCTGATATCAGGTAATTGACTAGCTACTTGGTTGACGTAACGATGCAGAATAGGAGTTAAATAAGCATCTACGACTGTTGTATCCCCACGACTGACTAATTTGATTAAGGGACTAACTTGATGGGATACAGAAATTTGGGTAAATCCAATTTCTGCGGCGATTTGGGCGACTTGTTGTTCATGTTGGGGATAGCGATCGCTGTGCATAAAAACAATCGCACAACTGCGAATTCCTTTCTGATAAACTGCTTCTAGGTCTGCTCTAACTTGTTCTACGTTTACAGGAGTTAATTTATTTCCCTGTGCATCATAGCGTTCTGAAACTTCTATTACCTGTTCATAAAGCATCTTCGGTAAAACAATCTGACGAGCAAAAATATGAGGACGATTTTGATAGCCAATGCGCAACGCATCTTTAAACCCTTGGGTAATAATCAAAACGACGCGATCGCCTTTCCTTTCCAAAAGTGCGTTTGTCGCTACTGTTGTCCCCATCTTGACGACTTCTATTGCTGTATGGGAGATAGTCTGATTAGCTGAAATACCCAAAATATCCCTAATTCCCTGGATAACCGCATCTGGATATTGTTCAGGATTTTCAGAAAGTAATTTATAGACGATTACCCACTGTTGTTCGGGAAGCGGAACAATCAAAAAACGTTCTGTCTGTTTTGACAACCTGTCTACAATTAGCTGATTGTTAGTCACAGCGACAATATCTGTGAATGTACCACCTCTGTCAGCAAAAACTTTCAACATTTTTAAGTCTGTCTATAAGAAGTTATAAAACTAGCGTAACAAGAAGATTTAGCGCTTGATTACTACATCTGTTGGAGATTTAGACTATGAGTGTGGATAACTTAATAATTTGTAACTTAAATTTGTAACTTAATTCTACCATAAATCTATCAATTTACCGTATAATGTAAAAAACCAGGAAATTCACTATGAGCAACAAATACATTGAAGTCAAACAGGTAGCTGGTTTCATCGGGGCGGAAATCAGTGGTGTAGACCTGAACCAACCCTTGGAAGATGGTGCGATTCAAGAAATTCGTCAAGCACTATTGCAGTGGAAAGTTATTTTCTTCCGTGGTCAGAATATTGACCATGCTGCACAGATCGCCTTCACATCTCGTTTTGGTGAAGTAACCTACGCACATCCGCATGAAGATGAACCGATCGCCGGATTTGAACAAATTCTGCCTATTGATCGTAGCCGTTATGAGCGCCGTAATGGTCTCCGCCGTTCCAGCTATGAGAGTAGATGGCATACAGATGTAACAGCCGTTGTCAATCCACCTGCGGGGTCAATTTTGCGTGCAGTCAATGTCCCTAACTTTGGTGGTGACACACAATGGACTAATTTAGTCGCAGCTTATGAAGGTCTATCTGCTCCTGTACGAGAATTAGCAGATAAGCTAAAAGCTGAACATCGATTTAATGCAGGTGGGTTTCTACCCAGCAATAGTAAATTCGTGGAACGGATTACAGCTAATCCGCTGGTTTCAATTCATCCAGTAGTCCGGGTTCATCCTGAAACAGGTGAACGTGCATTATTTGTGAATCCTGGGTTTACTGCACGTATTCTTGATGTATCGCGCCAAGAAAGTGACTTATTACTTGAGTTGTTCTTCAACCAGATTACTAAACCTGCTTATACCACCCGCTTCCGTTGGAATAATGGTGATATTGCATTCTGGGATAATCGTGCTACAGCACATTTAGCTCCTCAAGATTTAGATCATATAGAAGTTGAGCGTGTTCTTTATCGGACTACGATTAAGGGTGATGTTCCTGTCGGAGTTGATGGTTTCCGTTCCCAAGTGGTTGAAGGGGAAGCATTTGGTACGGAAGCACCAAGTATTTTACAGGAAAGAATTCAGAAGTTAGCAGCAGAGCCAGTATTGGCGTAAGTTGGTCATGAATGAGTAGGGTCTACGGTTCTCTTTCGTAGCCCTATTTCTGTATTCGGAAGCTAACAAGATGTAGAAATCTCATCCTAAAGATAGAGGAGGAGCTATATATCAGAATCTACTATTAAGGGAATATTCAACATATAGTTCTTTTCTAGTTTGGTTTACTTACCGGGGGAGATTAGAGTTGAATGTAATGTTCTCTCCGGTTGTAGCCGTGCGGCTATGGCGGGAGAGAACATGGGTGTAATGGTGATGATTGAACAGGATTATAGTTTGTCCAAAGCACTTCTGTACGTTTTCCCTTTGTTGAATGAATAGTGCGTTCCTCTCCCACTGTTTTAAACCATTTATCTGATGAGTAAAGATCATCCATCGCATTACAGTCATAACCAGACAAAGCAACCTTAGCTTGACAATTATTAAGAATAATTGCCAGATCCTTGTGTTGTAACTCACTCATTTCATAGCCATAGGCTTTATCATCGCCTCGTGTTTCATGAAGATAAGGGGGATCGCAATAAAACAGTGTTGTAGCACTATCATAAAGATTGATAATGTTAATTGCTGGTCTATTCTCAATTTTTACACGTAGCAGCCTTTGCGCAATATCATCTAAAGCATCGACACCACCTAACCACCTTGAAACTACACCTGACATTCCAGCGCGACTAGTATTTTTACAGTTAGCCCAGCGACCAAGAGAAGCTGTTTGAGCAAGACCAGTCCTTGTTTGACGGGCGCGAATATAAAACCTTCTAGCGCGTTCTATATTATTAATATCTTCTGCGTCATCATAAATTGCTTCGTAATACTCTTCACGAGAAAAAGGAGTCAGAGCAATAGCCCGAATCAGTTGCTCCGATTCATCCCTTAAAACCCGGGATAGTGGTAAATGTGTAGTGAAAGATAAATATATTAATTGAATAATATTACTATAGTTATCGCCATTTCATCATAGTTTATATTTTTATTATTGCCTAAAAAGATTATGGTTGAGAATAATTTATAGTT
>Ga0116231_10014575_pt1 | contig 10504 bp, 4 predicted proteins | sample S1TSphgellanicum_2_FD_89695 | JGI IMG/M metagenome (GOLD analysis project Ga0116231, IMG submission 89695) | Host-associated microbial communities from peat moss isolated from Minnesota, USA - S1T2_Fd - Sphagnum magellanicum MG | ecosystem: Host-associated > Plants > Peat moss > Unclassified... | reverse complement strand
TGCGAAAAAGAGCAAGACAAGAGCAAGCCTGCAGCAGCCACTTGTATAAAGACAGCCATGATGATGAGCAGCATTAAGAAGAAGAAGAAGAATGCGCGGGCGAGGTTTGGCATGATCAGTGGTGCAGCGGCAGCGTGAATATTGATCAACGCCGTTGCTGAAGGTCTCTACACCTATCAGAGCAGGCTCATGAGCAAGTATAGCAGCGCTGGAACTATTCAAGCTTAGCCTGCTGCAGCTACCCATCTTGTTGCACACACTATAAGCGGCGGACTGTGGGTGTGAAATAGCTCCACTACCTCCCACGGCTCGGTGCACACGGCCTGTTGTTACAAAGCTAAAGAAATCATTCTCGAGGTTGTGCAAGCTCGCCCTCCAGAGAAAACCAAGCGTCGAGTACAGTAAGTCTCGAAACCCTCACTTTTCTCAATTTATGACTTTTCTCCTGTGATACCCGGCGGGTACCACCAGGAAATGGCCTCCACAAGGTTTGATGTACAGTTTAAAGCTCAAAGCTGCTGCAGGTTTACTGGAGTCGTGCCTGCGGTCGGCTCCATCTCACATGGGCCCTTATTCCGAGACAATGGGCCTTATGTACCACTACAGGGTGAAAAACTCCCACTCTTTCCAGTGTAGGGTAAAGCCACACGGTGGGGGCATTCCAAAGCCTAGGATGAGTATTGGGAACAAGTCCTGTATTTTGGGAACGCCCCCTCCCACCAGTGGCCTTTAGCCCTCAGGTGAATGTTATCATGAACTGAAACATAGCTAGAGCACAAGGTGCAAGACGAGGAGGGTTCTTATGCCTACTAGTCAAGAGCAGGAGGGATCTTTTGCCCATAAGTAGGTGTGACATTTCTCCCCCTATCAAGGGGTAGGTGTAAGATCCCTTATCTTTAGTAAGAGAGCTATTCATGGACATAAGATGGCCTCCAGAATACACTTAGGAAATTTCTTCTAAGTTCCTTATGGTGGTTCATAAAAACTATGGATAGCCCACTTAAGACTAAATAAGGGACCTCTCCAATTCTAGATTTAACATTTCGGGGCCTAAATATGGTCACTAAGAAGTCTACGTCAAAAAGGTAAGGATACCAGTGTGAACTTCTGCTGGTCGATGGTGGCTGAATTGATACCGATTTTTGAATCTCCTCCTGGCATGAAATACTGCTTTTCCTCTTTTATTCCTCCTTTGGTAGTGCAATAAACTTTGGAAGATGGGGTCATCATTTGTCTTTCTCCCAAAACAGAAGAGGATAGGTAAAGCAGAAAAAGTGGGTGGTGCTAGAATACTTACCTATTGTCACTTGGTCGCATAGTTTTTTCCCCTTTTGTTCCTATTGTTTATTTTTGTGAAGTGTTTTTCTTCAAAAAAAAAATCATTTCACAAGAATCTTTTGCTGAAAAACACATGTTACTATTTTTTATTTGTCTTTTTCTCACAAACAAAAGAAGAGAATGTGTGTGGTGCTAAACCCTAAACCCTCCTTTGGTTTTTTGCATAGTTTTCTCCTCTTTGTTTATATTGTTTCTTTGGGTAAAGTGTTTCCCTTCAAGTTTTCCATTTAAGAACAATTTATTGCTAGAAAACACATGTTATTCTAGAAAAAAAATGGTTTTCCAAGTATTTCTCAGTGTGCTTGTTGTAGACTCTACGAAGGTGCAAATGCATATACAGTAGCCACGCCCAGCAGCAAAGCTCCCCAGCTAGTGACTAATGTGAAGGCCGAGCCACATGGTTATGCATAAGGTTGCTCTTGGAACCTTCACCACCCAGCAATCTATTTTCATTCTCCAATAGCTTATTTATTGATCTTCGACCAATATGTTTAGTTCTTGACTTGGTGAGCTGAGTGGATCTGCAAGTTGGTCTACATTAGCTGTTGAGGCAGCTTTTCATTACTGAGTGCAACTTTCTCTGGATGTGTGCAAGCCTTCTTTTTCAAGATATTTTACCTTATAGGGTAAACCAGTCAGTGACTGAACAAAGTAGGTGAGATCCAAGGGGAGGGCTCCATTGTTTTTGGTGTCCAAACAAAACTTGAACCCTTCCTATTGGCACATTAAAAATCATCAAAAAAAATAAATTTTAAGTTACAATCTCTCAAAATAGAGCGGGTCAAGAACTCAAAAAAACAAATCACCAAACGTTTCAAAGGTCGATTTTCGAACATCAAAATGATTCATTTTATGTTGCTCAATTGCTATTAGAGTTCAGGATGATTTCTCGAACTTCAAGTGGAGCTCATATTGCACTTTAAATCATTTAAAATGAATAAAAATAAGAAAGTTATGAGGTTTGAAAGTAAGAGGGGTCAAAATGAAGAAAAATGAGAAGGAACGCGTTTTGTAATTTGAGAAAATGTATTTTCTTTACTGCTTGTTGTTGGCTGGTCCTTTGGCTTTGCATTTCAAAAATGATTTGTAAAGCTTGAGAAGGCGCTTCTATAACATTTTAAATCACTCAGAAGGGAGAAAAATTGAAAAACATCTGCAGAAATGTTTGGTCATAGGCAGGCAATCGGTGATGGGCTAGTTTGCCCCAGCAGCATGAGCAGAGAGCTCCAAACAAATCCTCCCAAATAAATGGTAAATCTTTTTCAGTGAAGAATTTCCATGCTTTGACTTTCTTCCCCCATTCGTCTGAACATCTCATTTATGCCAAAGTTGAGTTCCAAGAAATTTTCCTTTTAATCTGGACTCTGGAGCAGCAATTTTTGGTGTCTTAAGTTTGGTAGTGTTGCGAATTGCAGGAGACTTCCTGCGACATTTGCAAAGGGAAAACTCAAAATTAATTACTTAATTAATTGCCACAAACACAGGCCTATTTGGAATGAAGTTGCTGAACAAGAGTTTACTAATCGCTCACCAAACTATTTCAGCATTCTGAAAATTTTCTACTTAAGTTGGCTATATCCTGAAACTCGATAACAAATGTGATAACATCACAAAATTGAAAAGAAAACACTGCCGGGGAGGCCTACAAAGGACTCATCACCCCAGTAAACTTAGATGAATGAAAATTATTATCATTTCAATTCATCATTTTACGGCACTGTTTCAGGCCTCTATGTTACAAGGTGGGAAAAATTTATATTACTTTTTGGATTGTGAGCAACTTTTCTTTTATTCAATTCCGTGATGTAGCTGAAGACTTGGTGATATCCATAACATAATTTAGTCAGATTTGACTACATACTAGATATGTAAGTAGAAAAATATAGAATCATTCCATATCCTTGGCTATCTTAGAACTTATCATAAAAATCTGAAATTTTGGATTTCTTTTCTGCCAGTCCTGTGGGATTTGGTCATTTTTTCCATGAAAAATCTTTTGTATAGGTCGAAATCATATTTTTCAGGTCAAAAGATAAAATTTAGTATTAAAAAAAAACACTGGTTCTACCATTTTCAATATTTTGAGTGACATGAAGAATCGGACAGTCATGCCTTTAGATTGACGTTCTTGTTTATTGGCCCTGCCTACCAATGCAAGGATATAATGTTGAGATTGATTATAGAGTACACTGTACACTAGCTCAAAGGACTCTGGCTCGTCCTTCCTCTTTTCCTTAGTTGAACAATGATTTTCAGTAATTCAAATTCAAACATCAAAACTTGCTGAAATGTGTTTACAATAAATATGTATTTCATGACAAGGTAATCATGTTTATTTAATGTACTTATGTTTTAAACTTTCAAAATATTGTACTTTCATTTTTAATGCATAATTGTTAAATAAATGGGCGTTTGGAATGAGAATTTTTTTAATGAAGGGCTACTTAATTCAAAGCCCTTTAATGCACAGGGTAAATCTTTTTACTTCAGTGCGAAAGTTAAATACATACTTTTTAAAAAAAACATTGCTTTTGGAAGTTCTTAAAACCTGTAGATAGGCCACTTAGGACTAAATCAGGGAGCTCTCCAGGTCTAGATTTAACATTTCCTTGGCTAAATATTGCCACTAATAAGAGGCCTTTGTCAAAAAGGTAAAGACCGTGGACACCGGCCTGACTGGACATGGTTTTCCACGTTGGCCATAATTTTCGTACCGCTTTTCAAAACGATTTTCGAATCTCCTCCTGCCATAAAAGTCTTCGGTCTTATCTAGTCACTCCTTTTCCTACTTTTCCTTTTGTAATGCAATAAACTCCAGAAGAAGATCCAGTGGTCATTTGTCTTTCTCACAATCCCAAGAGGATAGGTAGAAAAGGGAAAAGTGGGTGGTGCTCTAATACTTACCTATTGTCAGTTTATCACATAATTTAATTCCTATTGTTTCTTTCTGTACAGTGTTTTTCTTCAATTTTTCCATTTCACAAGAATTTATTGTTGAGAAACATATTTTACTCTGAAAAAATACGGTTTTCAAGGTATTTCTCAAATTTTTGTTTGCTAATATAGCAAATGTGCAGCAAAGATCACTTACTTTTGTGCAACTAGGTGAAAACACACTACGATTACCCCATTTGAAGCATTTTTGGGTCCAGTATTATAATACATATAATACAATTATTCCAAAAATATAGTACATTTAATTTTGGGTATTAATTTTGATTTTTAAATTTTACAATTATTATTTTTAGAAAAATAATGTTACATAATTTTTTAAAATAATAAATTTCATTATTTATATTGATGAATCCATGGGTATATTTATAATATACATTGATATAATAAAGTGACTATCTTGTTTTATCTGCACTAATTTGAAGGTTTCATTACTTATTAAAATAATCAATTTGAATGAAATTAAAAATATGGCCCATTTAACTATGTTTGTTATCTTTCATCTGAATATGATTACTTGTCAATATTTCAATTTGTCACACATTTTTTGCATTTTTGTTGAAAAAACTCATTTTTAAAATGAAAATTTCAAATTAGTTACATGGTATCCGAACATGGTTCAAACTATGTGAAATGACATGGTTTAATATATTTTCAATTTTCATGAAAGTTAAGGATCATTTAAATTTTTAAAAATATATATTTGTGCTTTTGAATACAAAGATACATTACATTCATTTCCACAAAAATACTCCAATCTCCTACTTTATAACATGAAATGAAATAATTTTTTTTTTATAACTTCTTACCTATGTTATATTTTAACATAATATGCAAAAATATTGTGAAAATATTTCAAAAGTTTGAAGTGAGATACACACAAACATGCACATCCTTGGAAAGTAGTACAATGTGACACTTCAAAAGGGTCATCGTAATGTGCTTTCACCCAACCATAAATTATGGGTGATTCCATGTTCCCTTGTTTTACTCCAAGAAAAAAGGAAAAAAGGAAGTGAAAAAGTGAAAAAAATGAACTAGTGCCCACTAACTCACCATCCACTTGATGTCAAATTATGTGGCCCAACAACCTCTAGTGCACCATCCATTGGAAACCTATTATAAGTCAAGTTGTGAACAAACCACAACTAAGTTACCAAGGTGGAACCTTGATAACCTATCTTATTAACCATTTTACTTTTCCCTTGCATTCCTCAAGTAACTACCCTTGTAGGTGAGTTAGTATCATAAGTAAGTAGGTAGGGAAGGTGACTAATTACGCAATACCAAAAGAGGAATATTGGTACATGATTCCAACCTCAGGTCAAATTATAATGAATGTTCCAACCATAAGTCAAAAAGTTGAAAATATTATAACCCTAGGCTATATTTTTTTAAAAATTCAATCTTAAGCCAATTTCAACCCTAGGCCAATATGCATATGCAAAATTAGTTTTGTCTTAGGATAAACTCTCTTGGCATGAGGTCTAACTGTAAATCAAAATATGTATATATATATATATATATATATATATAATGTGTATTTACATCAAATACATGTAAATTCTTGGTCCAACGGCTTGAAATTATTACATGCTAACCATATTGTTTCAAAGGTGCAAAACATTTGGCTTTGAGTTGTGAGACTTTTTTCTTAAATTTACATGCCATTGATTTCAAGTTGTAATAATACCCTTGTTTTAAGGCATGGATGATGGGACGTTTGAATTAAGGATTGTGGTACAATTGTTTCAAATTGTGTGACACTTATTTTATGTTTCAAATCATTTAGTGTGATAAATAGTGTTTACCCATTACAAAAGTTAGTAAATACTTAAGGTTTCATATAAGATCAAGATTTATGGACATAAAATATTCACAAGAAGCATATTCTTGATACTTTTTTTCTTTGGGATTATTAACTATGATAATTTCATGATTACAAAATGAGTGAAAAGGTCAACCAAAGGAATGTACTATACTTCTAGGAAATTAGTTGAAAGACAAAGATTACCAAATTATCTTTTGTTTTGCATGTTAGAAGGTAAATATACACTTCTCAATTTCATCCACATTAGTGCAAGCAAACTATTCAACATTGCAATAAACAATAATCACATGGTCAATCATCAACTCCACAAAGGCCCTAGTTTATTGCAAGTATATAAAACACAAAATTCATTTAAATCAACCCTTCAATGGTAAATGATATGACAATAGAACTGTAGTGGAAAGTTATTACCTCTTCTTATCTAATATGATTCAATCGACTATAGATCTTCAACACACACAAGGCCCAAAAAAGACCAAATTTTTTTGACCTTAGTAAAAAGATCACACATTAACCACATCCATAAAAAGATTGCAAGACATGAAAGTAACCAAAAGGTTCAAGTACATAGCACAATTTTGAACTCTTGCTATGAACATATATCATATACAAATTGGATTGAATTAGGTACTCATGTTCATGTTTAGCGATGTCTAATGCTTCAACTTCTGGGACTTCAAATTTCGAGGACTTTACAAAAATAATAATTATTACATAATTAGTTGTCAATGAACATTACAACATCAAAACACATGTATAGCGTATTCACAAAGTGCCAACAATGTTTGATGTTCCAACAAGACTACCAATCTTTGGGAAAAGCCATGCCAAGTCAAATCTACAATCTTGGCATTTAGATTTTTGTCAAGCAAAATATTGGTTGGTTTGAAGTCTCAACGCACTATTGGGGGTTGTACATCTTGATGAAGATACTTGAGGCCACTAGCTATTCCAATACATATATTTTTTCAAGTTAGCCAATCTATGTTGTGACCTCCTATCTTTTGTTTTAAAAACAAAAGAATGCACAAATTTTTTTTATGAAAACAACTTGCTTATTTAACCAAAATAATACCTTGAACATATTATAATCAAAAGTGAAATAACTCAACACCAATAGTTGACTTGTAATTTAAAATGAAATCTATAATGTTGCACAATCCTATATCCATTCAACCAACTTCAAAGTTTAATTTTACAAAGATTACAACAAAACATATTTAACCAAAAATTTGTGATACATTTTGAAAAATATTTTTTGTGGTTTTGATGTTTTGTATTGTGGGTTGAACATGATGTGAAATTCAAATTCAGTGAGTTCAATCTAGGTCTTTTGATAATATGCCACTTAATAACATGTTCCAAATTGAAATGACATGTTTATAAGATTTGAAATCATGTTTACAAAAATAAAATTTGGTTATAGGATCAACAAGTAACAAAATAACAAACTAAACCACTAAATACAAGATGATATAATGCCTTGAGAAATGGTGATCTCCCCAAAATATTCGCAGCTCATGGTGATAGTTTTTGTTTTATTTATTGCATAGTTTTTTTGATTATGTAGGAAGAAAATTAATTGTATCCCATATATCACCTTTTCCAAAAGGATATTTCAACTCTCTGAAAATCCAATTGACACATTATCAAAAACATTTCCATTTTTTGAAAAATTTATTGATCATTTTTATTTACAACATATTCTTCATTTCCTTATGAGGTTTTAAAGATGTTTATAAAATCACATTGAACAACAACACAATCTTATTTTTTCCACAATTATTCTTCAATTGGATTTACAAGGATTTGTTGATCAGGATCACCAAAACAATCATCTTTGAGTTTCACTAGATTCTTGTGGCTCAGAGTTGTGATAAGCGCGTCATTGAAAAACTCCTTGGTTTCTTGTTGTGTTCTTGGTAATATTAATTTGACAACAATCTCACTTCCATCTAGCAATACACCTTGTAAATATTAAACTACCAAAAAAATCAATTTTCAAAATTCTCATTTTTAAGTTGAAGCTTTGTCAAAATGATATATAACTGACTTGAGAAATTGATGACTTGTGATTTAGTGCAAGGAGTCTAACGATACAAATATGTTATAATACCTTGTACAGAGCTCCAAAGGCACCTTGGCCTAACTTCATATTGTCGTGGAAACTATTTGTGGCTTTTTGTAAGTCTTTGTATTCATGCATTCTAGGTTGCACATCCTTTTTTGCAAATTCTGATCCACAACAAATAGAAATATAAATGTTAAATAAATTTATTATAATTCAATTGGAGGGGAGTAAAGAAATTGTACTAAAATGTGCTCAAGTCCTGTTGAGCAAGGACTGATGACACTTTATCGTTCGAAGGTGAAAACATGGATAAACCATTAAATAATAATATTTTTTGTCCTTTCATGCCTTCCAATAGAAATAACATAACAAGAAACAAGAAGTATACTCCCAAAATGGCAGTTAATTTGAGGTGCACCAAGGCTTTCACAAAATTGAAAAAAAAAGGGCTGACTCATTTGGCTGTTGGGATGGCCTTTGGAAGATAAACTTACAGCTGTGCGAATCCAATCAAATTTCCGTATATGGAGGGGATGTTCCCATAAAAACCATTGCTATGTAGGTTCTTACCACCTCATTGCCCAAAATTCTGATTAGTACTTGAAGGAAGCATGAACTCATCAGGGCATCTTCTTTCACATGCATGAAATCAAAGTCCTAGTTATTTTTATAATCAACAGGGTTGGGTGGCAACTTATACCACTTATAATGAATCATTAGGTGAATAAAGCAATGTATTTAGCGACCTTTTAATTCCAAAGAGCCTCATGGATACTAAATAAAAGTGGAAGCATGTTCCCATGGTTTTAAAATGCAAATTACACCCCCAAAATCCTGGTCTGGAGTCTGGACATCTGGACGTCAGGCTAATGTTTTGATATATATGTCTGAGTATCAAGTCCACAGCCCATACTCACACCTAGACTCGAGAACTAGTATCTGACTAGAACTAGACCCAAACCTAACCCCCAAACTCGTTTAGTATAGATTCCAATTCGTAATTAATTTGAGTGCTGCATTGCTACGCATTACCAGTGACCATCAAATTTTCTTTTATTTTCTTGTGTTTTCATATGATTTTCAATAATTCATCATTATTTATGTCAATGTCAAATTTGATTTAAATTAGTATACATTTCATGGACATGACAAGATACATGTTAATTTGTTTTTTTTGTATCCATGTTGGTGGATAGGAAAAAAGAGTGAGAGTTATAAAATGGAGGTAATTATTAGGAAAGGTGAGAGATAATTATTTAAAAAGTTAATGGGAAAATGAAGTAGCTATTAAGAAAGAAATGAAGTAGTTAGACTTGAAAATGAGATAATCATTATCTTTGGAATGGTCCATGGATGACCATACAAAGGACCATACAAAATCCCTCATATATCAGTTCTGATTACTCATCACTGGAATTTAAAATTTTAAAATTAAGCAATTACTTTAAAAAATAACAGAACTCTAGCTGGGGTAGACATGTTATTTTTTGAAAAAAAAATCTTTTTAATTATACATTTTCTTCTTGGAATAATAAATTTGGGGGTGAGGGTGGAAAGGGTGGGTTTAGACATGTAGTTACTTTTGGAACATGTTTCAAGCATGCAATTATTTTATTTTGTTTAGGAATGTCATATGAAAAAAAGCCTTAGGATGTAAGGTAAAGCCCTAGGGCGTTGGGGTATTCCAAAAATAAGGGGCTTAGCATGAGGTGATAACCTGAGTCCAGCATGCATTTTGGAAATTTCCCCCACCCATGGACTTTACCCATCATGATGCAGGAAGGCAAATGCTATACTAAGCCTCAACATTTGATCTCATCAGTTGTCCAAGGAAAAGAGTTCTTCCAACTTCTTTGTGAGAGTAATGTACCATCTTACATCTACAAGCAGGCATAACTTTTTCCTCTCATTCTTCTGGAGTAGCCATACAATCTCTCCTTGTTTATAGGAGTGACATTCATCAATACAAGGTGCCCTCCAAATATGCAAGCAAATTTCTTTGACTCCTTTACGTATAAAGGAAAGCCCCAGGATCCGGGCATCCTGTAATTTAAGGGTCTGCAGCCAAGGGCGGTAGCTAGAGCCCAAGACTGAAAATTAAGGAGTGCCGCAAAATGGGACAAAAATTAAAGAATGCCCCCCTACCCTGGCCTTTCCTTTGCATAAAGGAATGGGCCCGATTTCTTTATTTTTCAATGCTTCAAGTTGTGTCAAACCAGGAGCATAACGCATTATGGGCATTGAAACCAGCACAATGCAATTATTTTTCATAACGCCCCTCCATTGATAGGGGGGTTTGCTCCAATTTCTGA
>Ga0116231_10014574_pt1 | contig 10504 bp, 8 predicted proteins | sample S1TSphgellanicum_2_FD_89695 | JGI IMG/M metagenome (GOLD analysis project Ga0116231, IMG submission 89695) | Host-associated microbial communities from peat moss isolated from Minnesota, USA - S1T2_Fd - Sphagnum magellanicum MG | ecosystem: Host-associated > Plants > Peat moss > Unclassified... | reverse complement strand
TTGGCCCAACACCTCTTTTCCATCCACCAAAATCAACTATAGGATATCCTGCCCTATCACCATACATTGTAGAACAATAAAAATTTGATGCCACGTGGCGCCCTGAAAATTTAGATTGCGTTTTGAGGCCTCAGGCCTACCTCCACTAATAATAAATTTCTGACAAACCATTATACAAATCTGCATCCTGAGTTTCTGTCATGTTTCCACAGGCAACAGGAAGACTTGTTGATCATGATATTGGTAGCACTCAAGAGCCATAGCTAGCATAAAAGGGTCAAAAATATCCTCATTCAAGCTGCAACAAACTAAGTTTGTGAGGTAAGCTTAATTTCATTACAACTTCTTCTAACGATATCCCTTAAGCACACCACTCAATGACTACTGGGATGCAGAACATATGCTAAAGCCATTTCAAAACACATCTATGAGAACTCCACACAACAAGATGTTGATGGTACCAAGACAATGAGTGGTCACAAAGTGTCAGACCATCACCTTCATCATGGATAGCAATGAGTAGCTTCCTGGACTACCCTCTGAGTTCATCATCTCCCACAGTGCATGTAATTCTCCACCCTGAAAGCTAAGAAAGTCAAGCAGACACCTATGCGTGAATTGCGGTAAAGCCTACTGCCGAGGACTTTCACCTTCGAAAATAGACAATAAACAAATAGACAACACATATTTAATTATGTGAATCCATAGATTCGGCCACAGCAATTCCACTCAGTCTAATTTCCACATCTATTTTGAGCTACCCTGACGTCTTGTAAATTCTCCCTTTTCATTTTTCTAATTTCTTTGTACATTTTCCAAATTTATGGTGTGTTTACTAATAAACTTTTGCAGGGTCGCATCAATTTCATAGAATATATGACACAAAGTCCGGTGGTTGGCTTGACCATACATAAAGAGTTGTATATTTTTTTTATTAAAAAATTCCCTGTATTTGCTAGCTAACACCAGACTGGATTTTGTTTCTCTTTAAAGGAGGGTGAGCATTTCAAAAAATGAAAAGTTAACTTGAAGCCTTCCAATGGGAAAAAAAAAAAGGGAGTTCTTCACAAGGACAGTGAAGAGCCCATAGCCGTGAGCAGGTATCGTTGTTTGTCAATACCCATCCAAATCCATATTTTGCCACCAAATTGTTCAACGGGCCAATGAAAAATGAACTGTCATAAAATTGAGACCCAATTTCTTGGATTTCATGAGGCTAGAGTTGGACCGTTCATAATTTATTCATTTGTAAAAATCTTAATTGTAATATGTAAGCAGTGACATGTTTTCCAATTCTCTGATGTTGCATCCTTGTCTAGCACCCCAACTAGAGGTTCTCAGAACCTGTCTATGCTAGTTTTTAAAATGCTACTAAACTAAAATCAAAGTCCAAATGTGATAAAAAAATAATTTAAAGGAATATTGTGACAATTTTTATTTTTTTTCTGATTTTGACAAAATTTCACACTGGGTGTAAGTGATTATTAAATATAAAATTGTTGAAGGAATGAAAAGAAGGCCATTTGTTTCTCCTATCTCACTTCATTTTATTTTCCTTCTTTTTGTTAACTCCTTTTTCTCACACCTTTTTTTTTTTTTTTGGCTATCTTCTTTCATCAAATCAAGTTGTAATGAAAGCATTTTCATAGATTATTCCCTAAGTTCTCAATGATGGCAACAGCATGAAAAAACAAAAAAAAAATTGTCAAATGATTCTCCAAGTTTCAGTTCAAGCATATCAACAGGGAGGGACAACTGAAAGGAAAATCTTGTCAATGCAGTTTCCATTTGACCACCCCACTCCTCACAAGAGAAACAGGAGTAGCATTGAGCACACATTTGGAACCCAAGGAAATGAAAAAAATTAGATTCTGATCTTTTTCAAATATGAATGTAAAACATATTATTATTATTATTATTATTATTTTCATGATGAGACTTATTTGTCTAGTACATACATCATTGTACATGGACACCATCTTTACAAGAATGAAGGAATTATCAAAACAAACCATTTAATGCTTTCATCGCCAGGTTTACAACCATATTAATTTGCTTAATTTGGCATGGTAGCACCACCATACTCCACACAACCCCTAACTTAACACTCTATATGAAGATGTTTGAACATCCAATCAACATTTTGAAAGAAAATGACAAAGCTTTAAATCAATAACAACCCACACAATTTCAAGGCATTATGCCTCATTCAATGTTGGTCAGTACTACTAACCCCATTTTGATCATTCCAATTTTGGTTACTCAATTTGAACTAGATATTACAATTAAATCTGAAAACAGAAGTAATTCTTGTTTCTCTTTTAGCATTAATCCATGACTAGAACCAAATATTAGGTTGATTGTTGGCTTCAAACTAGGACTCAACCAAGGTATTTTAACATTGATCAGTGTTGGGCGACTATCAGAACAAGGAAAAGCCTTGATTACTTGGTTGGGTGTCAGCTTAGTTCTGACAATGAGAACCAGTGGGTATCTCAAAAGTGAACCCCGATTGAGAATTAGGACTTGAGAACAAATTATGGCTGGTACCCTTCAAAAAGCTGATACCCAAGTAAAGTAATAAAGGGTACCTTGATCTAGTTCTCAAGTATAGAGGTCTATATAGTCTAAGGTATTAGGTTATAGGGTGTTATGTAAAATCTAGAATCTAATGTTTTAGGTTTTTTTGTGTTATGCAGAGTCTAGAGTCTATATTTAGGTTTTGTAAGTTAGGATTTATAGCCCTTGGATTCCATAGCTACTTAAAACCCCAAACTGTGGTGGCTAGGGCATTCAAGGGCTTTTCTTTGTTGCTTTTCTCAACAACATTTTAACACCTTTCTCTGGCAAATGCATTACCTCCATGAGAATAAACCAGCCCAGCATTGTACTCTTTACTTCTTTCTTTCTTTCTTTTAATTTAACGTCAATACCCGGACCAGAGAGATCCATTTGATGTTTTGAGGTTTTTCTCCTTCTCTCCATTGCTCTTTGAGTTTTAAGGTTCAGAGCAATGCTGACAAATAATGTGTTTCCAATCGAGTCCAAATCCAAGTTTTAAGAATTAGTGGGTCTAACCTGGAACCTTGGACATAGATGCTTCCATGACTTTGGAACCGACAAGTCTACATGAACTTGGACCTGACCAAGGATCGAAATTGATAGGTCTACATGGGGACTAGAACTGACCTGTTCTGATAAGTCTTAAACCATGTTTGGTGGGGTTGAGTTCTTAGGTCTATGGTCTAGGTACGTCAAAAAGAGGAAGGCGAAATAAAATTCTCCCAAGTTTGAATTCACAGTCACTTTGATAATCAATGGCAATCCCAACCATTTCACCATCATTTTATTTTGATAAACAACTTGTGTTCCATTTGTACTTACTCATGAATGTCAAAATTTTGGAACATTCAAAATGGGGTTGTGAAGTCCATTTTGTTTGAATATATATATATATAATGATTGGGTTACTTTATTTTAATTTTAAAAATCAGTTGTTATTTTGTTGTTAAAAATGTAGATTTTTAGGTAGGGTCTAGATAGGGTTTTAGGTTTAGGTTTTAAAACCTTAAAACCTGAAATCAATAGGTCTCATAAAGCCTAGAACTATCAAATTGGGAAACTAGTCCAGTCTATAAAACTTCACCCGAACATGAAACCATTTTAGGTTTTACTTTTTGAATTTTTTATTTAAAATCGGAACCAATGGGTCCTGCATTTCAAGAATAAATCTAGAACCTGACCCCAGAGTTCTTCCAAAAACTAGTTATTTTGTACAATTGTAAATAGCTCCCAACAAGGGGCCTAGTAGTTACCTCAATGGCATTTGTAACAATTGGGTATGTAAGGAAAAAATAAATGGAGTACAAATGTATTATAACTACTCAAAAAAGAAAAATAAAAAGAAATGCTTAAAAAGGGAACACAAATGGTGGTTTACATATGGTGATTTTTCTTTTTGGTAGAAATACCACCTAGTATGTAGTAATATTGTCCCAGAAAGAAAAGAAACAACCATCAATTTTCAAGCCAAAAAAAGAAGAAAAATCAGTGAAAGGAATGATAGTTTACAGAAAGCAAGTTTACCTTCTAGCAAAACTATCGCCTAGTACAAAAAATGCTAGCAATTAAACAAAGACTGTTTCAATGGACTGCATGCAGCTCTTGTGATAGTTCTTCTTAGTCATTGCAGGCCAAGCTTGGAACTGAGCTAGGAACTCCAACTCGCTCAGCAATTGTGTTGCAAGACATTGCATATATATATGCATTCCAGTACAGTGTTCTCCGTGACAAGCACAATCCCCCTTTGATCAAGCCCCTCAGGAGATCCTTGAAATCCTCCTCATCCTGCTTTGCACACTGTCATTGTCACGTTCATTCAGTTTCCTCTTACAATCTACCAGTTGAAGAATCCATTTGGGGGGAGTCCAACTGTCTCAAAATATCCACTCCAACAAGATGCAGCATAGTCCCATTACATAATACCATTGTAGGTCATATAGAATTTGAGCAAAAGTCTCCTTCAAGTCTCCACCTTGTCTAAGAGCTGATTCCATCCATCTGTCATTGCAGAGACAGTCTTTGATCAGGATTGTCTTGTGAGCAGTTTTTAGCACATGGACAAGTTGCTGAGTTGCTGGACCCACATTTGGAGATCCTGAACTAGTAGTATCTTCTTGAGATGGCTTCTCCTGGATTGTTTTCAGTGTTTTCTCAGTCTCTAATAGCTTAATGGAGAGAAGCACACACATGTTGATGAGGAAAGAAGTCTTGTTTTCCTCTAAAATATTGAAGCACTCTTCCGTTATTGTCTTGCAGAGATGAAATGCAACAGACATTAGTCCAGTCGTCACTGATGGATAAATTCTGAAGAAACTGTATTGGAGTCGGTAGAGATCACAAGCTGAGAAACCAGATCCACTTTCACATGCCTACTCTTCTGCTACAGCATGTGAAAACCAATTTTCACCAGCAACCTGCTGCTGATTCATTGGTCACTGAAGAAACAACTTAGTTGGGTTGGTGTTTGTCCTCTCAAGGTGCAACTCCTACATGAGGCACCTGGGATGCAGGTGGCTCTGGAATCCTCTGCAATGCATTCAGGAGATATGTACCTTTTGCATTTGGTGGCCACCTAGGGCTTCCAAGAAGCCGGAGCCCTGGAAAATGCAAGGAATCAGGTGTATGTATCTTTATGTCTCATCTGATAGTGCATTATGCTTTCCCAACAGGAATTGACCTAACCTCCAATCTCTTGAAAAACCCCTGTGAAAATCATGCAAAAGCTACAGCCATGACCTGAGAAGTCTCCTCCCTGAAAGTTAAGAACTATCACTCACACAAATTCCCATCCCCTAAAGAAACAAGCATACAACACGTTTATGGCCAATTATATTTGGAGGACCAGGATGATGTCCATCACCAAAACCAGGTTTAACAGACTGAGGATTCACTTGTAGTGGAAGACATAATTTCTCAATTACTGTTACCTGCCGAGTTAGCATATAATCCAGACTGGTCACTAAACAAGTAGAAGCTTCAGTGAACTCAAGGATAAGTGTGAATTCCAGAGGTTGGATCCAAAATTCCAATTGGTAGGTAGTTCCTGTGATTTTAGATCTCACCTTCCCATCAGTCATCACTGCATTCTGTAAAATGTCTTTGTGTCCACATATGGTCAGTTCATACACTTCAAAATTCTGTTTGGATAATTCACCCCTTCGGCTACAGTTTTCTTGGATTTATTTGAATTTCTACACTTCTTTTTATGCATTGCTCCTCCCCCATAAAAACCTCCACAGCTCCTGAGATGTGGAGATGTATCAAGAATATACATCTCCAAAGCCTTTGTGAAACTATCCATGAAGATCTCTGACTCCCATGTGTAATGGAAATGCCCCATGATCAACCATAACAACAAACAACCACCCATTCCTTTTGATGCAATGTTAAAATTCAATGTCACCAAGCCCATGAACAAAATCCTAAAACACCACTGAGATCCTATTTGCAAGGCTCATGAACCACATGCAAATGTTTGCCATCATCAAGTAGAAGATGTAACAATCAAACATTATGTTCAACAACAATAATGACCATATTGGATTCTTTCTCTCAGTCAGCTCAACTTAGAAAGTCTAGTTCATCAATGCGAAGTTGATCACAACAGCTTTCCATTATTATTTTATCTGCCTAGCTACCTGTGCTCACACTCACCTCACAGCTCTATTGATCAAGCATCAATCAAATGCATGAATTGTGACCAAATGTCGCAGCTGTGAGTCAAACTGTGACTCACCACAAAGTGACATCTGTCATTCTTTTTTCCTCGTGGAAACATGTTTCCATAGTTTTCTAACATTGATTGACTACATATTTTCAACATAGTTGCAACTCTCTAATGGAAAAGCGAGCGTCCGTCCATCATCCAGCCAGAAAACAAGGCCCTCCAGATGTTGTAAAGAATTGATGAGCAAAATGTACGAACCCATGATGGCAACACTCTCAGGAAGACTCATGCCGTAAGTAGCAAACAAGTTCATGAATTGGTCCATGCTGATATTCGGTTGCGGGAGACTTGCGAATGCTTCCGAGGTGCTTGCGAAAGTCGAATCCCTCCTCCCTAAAGGAATGGTGATTCGGGGACCAGCAGCATAAGCCACTGCTTCACGGCCGGCCATGGCGATGATGTCGGCACAAGATACTGTGTTCGGGCAAGTTTCCTCGAGCGTTGCCTTCACCCCGTCGATGATGTCCAGCCTCCTGATACTGAAACTGGAACATGCATTCAACTTCGTTGTGATACCGTTGGCAGAAACCAGCATTACTGACGCGTCGCATCCCTGCGCAGGAGAGTACCCAGGATTCAAGGCTTCCGTCGTTGATGACCAGCATGAGTCTTGTGGCAAAATTTGGGCTGCAACAGAGAGAAAGCAAAATTTGCGCATGCATGCTTGATACGCAATATTAGAACCACATATAGCTTGCTGCGGGACGTCCGAGACTGGAGTACTACAAATCCTAACAGGAAGAAGATTGGGTCCACAAGCTAAATCCTCGAGTTAAAAAAAAAGCCGTGACCAGGTGAGTCGAAGGGAACAGTTCAACGCATGCAGTAGCTAAGTGACATGACTGCATACTTATTTTCTTCACACAGGAATCGATGGAGAAAGGTGAGGAATGGCAATACCTGCACTTGACAGTCGTGAAAGGAAAGACGAAGAATGGAGGCAGAAGAGGTGGGATCAGTAGTGAAATAGAGTTGTAAGACTTGTCTAGCCGTCTCTTCCACATTAGGGCACGTGGCATCGTAGAATCCATACTCCAGCTGACCTGATGTCCTGCCGACAGTACTGAAGAAGAAGAAGAGCATTAAATACATCACCGACGAGAAGAAGACATTGCTCCAGCACCATCCTGCTAATTCCAAATTCCGCGTCCTTGCCATTTATAACCCGGTCCCGACTAACTCAATTTCCCCACAGTGTAGGCAATTATCACGGAGCTCCTGGGACACACCCAAGTCTTTGTCACTCTCCCCAGTTTTCGGCTGCCTACAAACTGCAGGTACCACTACCTCTTCTGCTGGAACTCACTAGACTGTGCAAGTCTTACTAGAGAGAAAAATTCTGCTACTGCAACCTAATTATCACGTCTCAAGTTCTCAACTCACACAGCGACTGTATTGATCAGCTCAGAGCAATGCTGGAGCTAGATCAAAGTCGTGGACACAATGTAGTAATACTAGACAGGTGCATCAATTAGACTACCCAAGGAGCCAAACCCAATGGAGACAATGAAGTGCAATATTTGATGGATACTCAGCTCGATGCTCTCAAGCTCTATATCTCTCTCAAGCTTCTCATCAGCTGGCTCCCGCCTGGAGAATTGTTTGTTGTGAAGGAGATTGTATGTACAGCTAGCTAGTAGCACTGCTCAGCTGCAGCTGCAGCAGAGATTTATGTGATGTTTGAGAGAGTCACTACTGTGGAAGAGCTCCACACTCTAGAGTAGAGGCGGCAGGCCGGCCTCAGCTCCTTGTCTCAAGCAACATTTGTTGTATTTAATTCGTTGCTCTTGTTTAGTGTTTGCCCAACAAATGCATTAAATGAGCATCACAATCAGGATGACATTATGGAGACTTGAAGCAAAGAGAGTGAAGACTAGTTGTTGTTGTAACTTGCTATTTTTATTTTTATTTTTTAAAATATCTAATTATGTATAAATTTATTTGCATGTAGTACCAGGAAATTTTTTTTCCAGATTTTTGTGGGTCATTTTCTCAACCAAAGATTTAGGAAAAATCATCAATTTTTTTCTATCACACAAAATTGGCCCTAAAAAAAGGGGAAAATAAAACCCTTACTATGTGTCAACTGGTGCATTGATCATTCATAAGACAATTTGAATCTGGCTATATATATATGTGAAAGTTTTTTAAAAATTGAGCATCCTTCTAGATTGTGGGCTACCTGATGTAAAATTTGGAGTTTTTTTAATTAAAAAATTCAATATTTTAGCAGTGAAAATGAATCCCTCAACAAACACTTGTATATACCTAATTTAATTAATTCACCAAGGGGGGGGGGGGAACTTGTGGTTGTTGCAAACCTTACCCAACAGCAAGTGTCCAACAGTGATTGCATCTTTCAACCTTCACAAAGGATATTTTGTTGAAAAATATAACTCAAATTTGCAAGATTTCAACCCAATAAAAAAGGAGCAAGCAATTAGTTCAAGATTGTCTCTACCCTAATGTATGTATGCAATTTTCATACATGTAAACACAACTTGAATTCGCAAGAGAACTTGCTTTGGATGACAACTTGCCATTCCTTCCAAACCCACAAGTTACAACACTTGAAATAGGAAACGTTCATGACAATATGGGAGCATTAAACTTGCCTTGTTTCTTTGAGGGGAGAGTCAATCCACAAATAAGGTAAAATTGTCCAATTTCTACAATAGGTTTCAGAAATTAGCCAACTCCATTAGAGGCAGAGTCAATATGTCACTACATATAGGTAAATCGTCAGATTTTCATAAATAGGTTTCAGTAGGTAACCAAGAGTATAGTAGGATGCTTACTTATTTGATTTTTAATATTGTGTTTATAGCCAAATTTTGCTACATCTTATCATGGATGATCTTCACTTCACTTATGTCACAAAATGTTTTGTTTTAGAGAGTGCGGCTGTCCAAATGCAGCAAAAGGAGTGTCTGAAACATATTTTGGGAGCTTCATTTAAATAGTGTTATTTCAGGGACTCTGGAAATTGCATTAGTCTTTGCTCTGATTTTTTTCAGTGTAATTGCAGGGCACCTTACCTAGTGTAGATTTTCCTTGGCTGTTTGTGGGGCCTTTTTGTGAAACAGAATGCTGGCCCCACAATGCCTCTTTTTCTGTTTTTTTCCTGTGATATCCATGGGTATCACAAGAAAAAAAACAAGAAAAATTTGATGCATGTCTTTATACTTGGTGAAGCCGTCAACCAGGGGCGGCCTTGCCATAAGACCCACCTCAGCTCCACCTTCTGCAGGCCTCTATTCTGGTAAAGCCTGCAGCCTTGGGCCTTAACCTACACCTGTTGAAAGTGGGGGAACTACTGTGTGACTTATTCATATAACCATTCTTAGAAGATGCAGCCTTCTTGGAACATATTGTCCCTTATCTTGTGTGTCTAGTGTTTTATTCTAAGCAAAAATTTGCAAGATTTTGAGTTGATTATCAGAGGTGGTGAATTGTTAATATGACCTACACCAAATCACAAAAAGATTATTCAATGTCTTCAACCAAGAGAAACACCATCATATCACAAATGATGTGCTCGCTTTTGGCTAGAGTGAACCAGCACCCACCAGTGCACCAATGTGGATGGATGGTGCACTGATGGGTGCACCTTTTTCGTCCCTCCCTGTCCCTGGCTAACCAAGCTGGCCAACTCAAGTTGACCTTTTTTTTCCTTTCCTCAGCCTCAGTCGGTTTTTTTTGGGAATTTTTTTTTCCTCACCCCCCACGCCCACCCAGGCCTCACCTAGCTACCTACATTTAGACTTCTTGCCTATGCACCTTGGCCTCCTCCCTCCCCCACCTACCTATCTACATGCTCACCTACCCACCCATTTATTTACTTACCCACCCATCTACCTACCTACACACCCTAAATCTGGTTACCTATGTACCTATGCATTAAATCTCCTCTAAGGCAATGATGATGTAGGTCAATGAAGGTATTATAATATACCACTGGGTAGGTTGCTTCATTCTCCTTCATGCTTACCTGCCTACTAGACCTTGTAACTTTATGACTATCCAAAATAATGTTGAAATGACCCAATTGAGGGTATTGCAACTAACTTTTTTTTTTTTTTTTTTTTTGGGGCCCCATAAAAATCAAAATTTAATTTCCTTTTTAAGGTTTTTCAAATTAATTTTCTTTTTTTTTTTAATCCAAAAATTTAATTATTTTTTTAATATTCTTTTTAAACTTTTTAAAAATTATTT
>Ga0116231_10014572_pt1 | contig 10505 bp, 4 predicted proteins | sample S1TSphgellanicum_2_FD_89695 | JGI IMG/M metagenome (GOLD analysis project Ga0116231, IMG submission 89695) | Host-associated microbial communities from peat moss isolated from Minnesota, USA - S1T2_Fd - Sphagnum magellanicum MG | ecosystem: Host-associated > Plants > Peat moss > Unclassified... | reverse complement strand
TGTTCACATGAGTCCAGTTGAAATGATTGGTAGTTTGTGGTTGAAGAATGTCATTGCTATACTTCTGAGATCTTTTTTTAAATTAAAAAGATGTACTTATACTTTGCAATGAAATTAGTTTGTTGTCTGGAGTGACTATTGCGATCTCCTCCGTTTTCAGATATGCATTAGTTTTGTATTTGTAAGTATTATTGCACCTCCATATTGACAGATTACAAGAATTTCAAAGATCTCATGTTGTCACTAGCCAACCTTTCCATCAAAATTTCTTTGTTTTGCATTGGACTCTTATCAAATTTATTATGTTCTTGAAAACTCTAGCTCATCCCCATAAAAAATGTTTTGGTAGAGTTGGAATTGAGTGCATAATCTTGGGTAAACCGAATTTGCATGCTGCAGTATTTCTACAAGTTGGCAAAAGCCATATCTTAACTCAATACCATCACACGTCTTGTCAAAGAAATTCACCTGTGTGTCCAGGCATGAGGGCCCAACATTATCTTTGTGGGATATAGTTTGACTGTCACTTCTACCTTGCTCAGTTATCACAAATTTAGTTATGAAAAATATTTGAGTGACCCACATAGAGTTAAGAGTTTGAAAATTGGTTTGATTTCTAAGCTTCGTATTTTTTGTAATATCAATATTTTCAATGCTTTATTTCTGCAGATTGAACTCTTTCAAGCTCTTTCAAAGTCTTTCAGCAACTCATAAGTGTGAGCCAATATCAATTTCCATCTATTACATCAGTATGCCTAGTTGCTTTTCACTAATCCATTAACACTACAGAGAGTTGACAAGAGTTGGTGAAGAGTCACCTCTCCAGTTTGTTGCAAGCCTGCTATCCACTAGACTTTGGCTTTTGGGAGGCTGGAAATTGTTTCCTTACATTGAACCAGCACCTTCCAGTGCACCATCCACTGGATGCCCATTATTACTCAGTTGTGGATGAACCTCAACTGAGTTAATATTTGGTTTCACCTTGGTAACCAATTCTATAGGAAATAAGTCTCACATATAGGTAGATAGGAAGGGAAATAGGTAACTACTATGTAAGTAGATGGTTTATACATAGCTAAGGGCTGGTTTTACTACCTACCTACTAACAACTTGCTTGTGGGTCTTTAGTAGGTAGGTAGAGGAAATAATATGACTAGGTAATCACCATGGTTAGCTAGGCAACTGAAACCCAACAGAAAGCTGTTTCCTGACTAGTTGTCATTCATCCTTCATGGTCCACTGGTGGGTGCTGGTTCATTAGGGCCTGGAGGAGGGGAGAAGAACATCTAGGTGCACCGTAAAGCATCAGGATATGCAGTACCTAGGCAACAATCACCTTTCTAAATGGAGCATCTCAATTTACACCAAAATAGCTTCAAGTTGTATGTTGTATAAATCCATATTATACTCATCAGCTCCGCTATGGAAGTAATTGAAAGAGGTTAGTTACATGCAAATGACATTACCCAGGGAAACATTGACTACCATGAAAATTAATTGACTTATTTGAAACATAATTCAACACTCAACAATCCATGCATTGTTGGAACAGAAGTGGAGACAAAAACAAGTGCCATTTTGAGTATCAGGTGTTGAATGTTCAAGTGTCTATTGCCCAATTAATGATGTTTCATTACCAATATTTGAAATTTGGTTGCTATCACAATTAACTTAAAACCCAATTAGTATGTTTGATTTCCAAGGGCTATAATTCAAATGCCTCACTTTTTTTCAAATTATGTTATATCAAAGGTTCATGTTTTTTTGCACACAAATGTCGTGTGTTTAAAACACATATGATGCATGTATAATTAGAATGAAATATTTTCAACTTGAACTTATGTTTCGTGATTCCAATTGGTAGGGTTTCATAAATTTATTTTAATTGGTATATAATGATGACTTAATGCCCACTAGCTTTTTTCGTCCTCTTATTTTATTAAGTTCAAATTATTAATGTTTTGATAAAAAAAAATTTAATAAGTTGTACCAAGTGATCACAAGGTATTCGTACATGATTTGTATAAAAATTGTTTTGTTATGTCAAAATTTAAAGGTAACAAATTTTTGGTCATTAGTTATGTGCTTGGTTTCTTAGGATAAATATTTATGTTAAACTAGGATTATATATTGATGACCTTTTTCATTATATACGTGATTATATTGGGGTTTCTATAAACACATATATATCAAGTTTTAAACTTACTGAAATGTATCACATAACATTATAGACAAATATAAAAAATGGTAATAATTTTGTAAGTTTTATTCAAAATTGTTTGAATTTGGTGGCCATTAGGTGGCCAATCTTTCTTGCACTCACCTTGAGGGGGACACTAGTAAAAAAAAAGTAAAGAATACGTTGAAAAAAATATAAGGTGCAATATATTGGTTATTGGGTAAAAATTATAAGTTAATTAGTTAAAAATATGGTGTGTTTTATTCAAATAATCAATTTAATTATAGTATAGGGCATGTAATAATTTCAAATAATGGATTATAATTAATACAAGGTGACTTTAATATGAATATATTATAAAATTAGATAATAAATAGGGTGATAAAAAAATAGGTTGGACAATTATTAAATACCCTCCCTAAAAATGGTTGTTTAACGCATGTAGATCCCAAACTTTACACTAAATGTCCCCCCCCAAACACTCACCATGTTGAATTAAATCTAAAATTGACATTTTAGTCTAGAATTAATTAAATACATGTTATGTACATGTTTGTTTGAAATTTTTAAATTGTTTTTTTTGGGGTTTTGTGTTGAAAAACTCTTGATAAACACAAAGAAGATAATTGTTATGGTGGCAATCAACTTGGACAACATTCACAATGTTCTTGCAAGTATTTCAAGTTTTGTTTAGTGTTGGGTAGGTATCATAAACTTATGATACCTATTGGGTCCGTTTTTCACAAAGTATGATACTCACCGAATACAATTTTCCCCGCAAAAAAATTTCTAAATTTTTTACATTAAGTAAGGGTATCAACATTTTTAAAAATAAAATAAAATTGGTTCTTGCAATCTTAGTTTTCAGAAATTTTAAAACAACCGGTTCTCCTTTATTGAGTATCACAAACCAGGTATTATTATTTTTAATTAATATACTTTTTAAAAATTAAAATTAAATAATTATTGATTTGATATCTTTTTGTGACAATGAAAACATTATAAGCAATGTTAGGAAAAAAAAATCTAAAATAACCATCAATTTATTTATTGAACTTTTATACTTCAACAACATCATCCTTGTCAAATTCCCCTTTAAATTCTTCTAATTCCTCTTCTAAGTCTACATCCCTTTCAAGGAACTCTAATAATTAAATGGAGATTTGCATCTTATTCTAGGACCATTAGGCCAATTTTTGTTAACAAAAATCAACTTCTCTAAATTTTCTCTTTGCAAACGATGTCTCCTAAAGTTAATAAGAATTCGAACGAAAAAAAAGATCCTTTTTATTTTTATTTGCGATTTAACAATCCCCAAAATCTATCAAACTAGAAATCCAATTGTAGCAAACATTGCTTCATTTTTTACCACCATTGAAAAGGGCATTTGTTGTTTTTAACATTCGATTAATACCTCCTAAAAATCAAAAACTCCCTCTTGACAAATTCTTTTATTGGTTCACTTATGCTTGTAATCTACTCAAATATATTTAAACTACAATCCTCATCAAAAGTATTCTAGTTGGTAGAATTCCTATCTGACTTCACCAAAGGATGCAAATGCTCATGACATTTGACCAACATAGGATATAAGGATTTCTTATAATATTCCTCAACATGAAAAACATTTTACTCCCTTCCAACAAATGAGGATATTATCAAAGGCTTTTATACCTAAAGTGTAACATCAAAAAAATCATATTATGGGTTTTTCTCTTATCATAAATCTTTTAAAATGAAAGGAAAGAATCCAACACATTGATTACCTCCTTTCTAATGTTAAAAGCTAGCAAAAATAACTCATCACTAACAACTAAATCATTCATTAGGCTTTCAAATGAACGTATAACTTGATTTTCTTTCCTAAGTTTCAAACTCATGGAAATGGCAAAGTGTAAAATATCATTAAGAAGCCAATGTCCATGTGACTAATTAAAAACATAAGTAGAAACAATTGGGGAAAGATAATTAATAATAGTTTGAGAAATTTGCCATGTCAAAGGTGGAAGAATTCGACTAATGATTCTCACAACAGTCTGTTTGCTACAATAAAGCACAATGGCAAATCAAAATTGTAAACCCTCTTGAAACATAATGATTTTATTAACAAACCTACCCCCCCCCCCCAAAGAACTTGATTAATTATCATATCAAATTTTTAACCACAAAAATTTTAAAGAATTGAAACAATAATGAATTTGAAAACTACATTGTTTTGATTAAAGTGTTTAATTTTTTGGGTCAAATTCCAATTTCAAGACAAGCCTTATTCCATTCTTGTCTGCCCTTCCTAGACTTTTTAAGCCAAGTGATACATTTTTGCAAAATTTGTTTAAGGAGACTTGATGCAAACATATTTTAAATTTTGCAATTTTTTTTCTTTTGTATTGCCATATTGACATGCTTTTGAAAATGCATGTCCAAAACAAGTACCCTAAGAGCTTTCTTCTAACCCAAAATATTCACAATTTACAACAAACTTCAATGCACTAGTCATTGCATTGAAATTAGATCCTTCATCTTTGACATAAACAATAATTGTTTTCCTTAAACCATATTTGTTCAACAATTCTACTAAACTTTTGGCCAAGGTGTGCCCTATTGTTTTTATTGCTTCAAATAAGCCAATATTTGCATGTTTGGGCTACCAATCACTACCTAGAAAAATAACCACCAATGCAAACACATCATGAGCTCATTTAGACATCCAAAGGTCAAAACTAGTTATTATAGAATAACATACTGCCAAGCCAAGAGCAACATATAATTCATTTGTCTTCTCCACTAACCTTGGCAATATGTGTTATGAAAATTGCCTTCTGGAAAGGAAGATTAATTTTGGACAAAAACGGAAAATCAAATGTTTGAGCCACATAATCTCTACAAACTAGATAGGTAAATTATTCTTGACAATTAATAGACCACGATCCTCTAAAAATTCTTTCTGTGACACATCCTCTTTTTTGAAGGTATCTTTGACAAATAAAAATTTAGAGATTGACCCTCCAAATGGATTTGTTCTTTTCTTTGAAGGTTGTCTTTCTTCAATACTTCTTAACAAATTGTTCACACTTCTTCTTCAAAAGTTTGTGTAATACAAGAATAATCTACATCCAAATGTTTTTTAAGAAAAGTTATTCCATTGGTTTTGTAATAAAAAATCAATCTTTCCTTGTTTGAATTCTTGGATTTATTCCATTTATCGGATTTTGATAACAAAATATGCAACGCATTATTTGTGTGTTTACCAAATCAACTTCTACATTGTCATTTACAAAATAAAAACTCCAACATAAAGAAGTTTTGCCATGTGGTTTCTAGATTTTCCTTTGAGCATGCAAAGATAATGCAAAAAACAACTATTCTTCAACAAACTATGTAAAAATTCTAATAAAATTTCTATTAACAGAAAAGAAAAGAAAAGAAAGAAAGCCAAAAAAAATGCATTTATAAGCAAATGGGTTTAAAGGTTTTGAAAAGACATTTACAAACAATGGGGTTTAAGGTTTAGAAAAATTATCAAAAAATCACTCACTTTTCTGTCTCATCTTGTCATGGAAAAATTCATCATGGAAAAACAAGTTTTGGTTTAAGGGTTTTAGATTTAAATCAAAGGTCCGAATTTTAATCTTGCACACAAAGAAACAAAATAACAACATATTAAAACTCACAAACTACACTAAAACAAAATGTATTCAACTCCAAAAAAAATGACAAACAAAAACAAAACAAACAAACAAAATACAAAACGAAGAAAAAAAACTTAAGAAATTTGGAAAAAAAAAACCTCTATTGTTGGATGAAGCTTGTTAGTGTTGCTCCAAGCTCCTCCACCTACACAAGAAAATGGGGAGGGAATACCAATTAACAAGTCAAGGTGCAACAATGAGCAGCAAGGCAACAAAACAACAATGGGGGGGAGGGGTAGGAGATACTTGAAAATGGCGAGTAATAATGGCAAACAACTAGCAACTGGCAAGGCAGAGCACCAAGGTGCGATGGTAGGGTAAGAAGAAACAAGGTATCAAAATGTTGATGAGAAAAAAAATTCACAAATCCAATTAGTTGCTCCCCCATTTTGCCTTTTGCTTATGGTGTGATTTTATTAGTACTACAACTTTGGTTCACAAAACAAGGGTGAATAGGATAGAAATGAAAATTTGAGTATTTAAAAAAACTCTTTTCAAAACCCCTTTCATAATCTGTAAAAGTTTTTATTTAAAAAGTAGGTTGTAGGCCATTTTGCATTTTAGTGGTCTTTAACTCATATGTCCTTTTAATTTTCTTTTATTCCTTAGCAATTCAAACTTTAGCCTTTTAATTTTCTTCTACTCCTTAGCAATTCAAACTTTAGAGAATCATTAGCCATGTGTTGTTCCTATTGTTGTATATGTGTAACCCATAGAGCTTATGGTAAGGATCAATGTGGGAGGCATACTTTGGCTTGAAGAGATGTGTGGAAATTTGAAGCTTCAAATAAACAAAGTGATTGTGTGGTGCTTCTATTTTTGGAGTTGTAATGGAGTTTTTGAATGTGATTTTAAATTGGAATGCATTTTTGGAATAGTCCAAAATTCATTTTTGATTTTTTTTTCTTCTAATTGTGATGGTTGAAGCTTCCACCACACATGGTTAACTTGTAAACATAAGTTTGAAATATTTTGTGTTGAATGTAAAAATGATAAGAGGGCCAATCAAATTTTAAAGAATAGGTATGCGTGTCAATATTTTGATGAAATGGACTTGTGGAATTACATTTGGGCAAGTGTGACTAATCAAATGCCAACCTTGATTATGGAAGGAAATGATAACCAAGGCAACCAAGAATCAATTCAATTTTCACATGTTAATTTTGCTCCACCAAATGGAGCAAAACAAAGTGTGAAAAAAAGTTCAAGACTAATTTGAAAGTTTCTAGAAAGAATGGCAAGGAATTTTACAAACTCAAAATTCTTACATTTCAAAAGACCACAACTTTATTGAATACATGGATGTAGACATGGTTGTATTATTATAAAAAATGTAGAATTATTCACTCATAGGTTTGGATTCTCTATTGGGATATGAGAAGGCTAGGGTATCGTCATTTTTAATTGTGTAGTGCTATAGTGATTTTGCAATGGCCTCATGTGTTTGAATTGTTTTTCTCAATGAATCTCCATCTTTCTCATTTTCTTTAATCAAACATGCAATTTATCTATTAATTTCTTGTGTATGAGATTTTTTTTTTTCATATGATAGATTTTACTTCTCATTTCAAGTATGACATCTTTGTCACCTCTGAATTCTTATCCTCTTTTCAATTCATCAATTTCTACCTTTTTTTGTAATTGCATTTTGGCTTCAATTATCAATTTTGTGTCAAATGCATCCTTTTGTAATTCACATATGTTATCTAATACAATGCAAATAGATACAAGTTCGGCCATTGATCACAATGGTACATTTGTTTGTCACATTATGATTCTCCAACCCCTTTTCAAATGCCAAATGTTTTTTCCACACATATGCACGTGGAAGTTTGTATGAAATTTCAAATCACCTTGTAGGGCTCCAATACATTTCCACAACCTTTGAATGAGTAAATCATCCATGAACACATTGGGTAAACTACATTTCTAATAAACTTTTATGGTAAATATTTGCTTTTTATGTAAGTTTTTTGTGCCTTTGTCAATTGGAAAATTGTTTAATCATGTATGTTCTTACCCATTCAAATTTATAGTCCCAAAACACACTTCTAGTATTAAAAACCCTTGGAGTAAAATCAAATGGAAAGGTATTGACAATAACATTATTCTTTGCTAGTTATTGGAACACAATTTGGTATATGGCTATCATCAATTAATGGCACCTATCATATGTGGGATGCCATCGATTGCTTCAAACTCACTTGCTAAATCTTTCTTTGCTTGGAAATTGAACAAAGATCTTTTGCATGTGCACCCTTACCAATCTACAAAATTCTTTGGCAATTACACATGGTGTTTTCTATGATCCACATTCCACACCTAGGGTGCATAATGTATTTTTAGTTTTGAACCTTTGTAATGACATTGCAATCCTACTTTCAATCCAAATACATTTTCCTATATGCATGTATGCTACTTTACAAAAATGGACCTAATTTTTTTACAAAGGAATCAAAATGTAACACGAGAGACCCGTGTCCTTTGTTTGAACATCTTTTTGATAAAAGAACTTGACAACAATCTATCTATAAAATCAGATTGCATCTCAAATGCTCACTTGATGCATATTTTTTACATTCATAGTATCAAAATAAATGTTTAAAATCAATGCATTCTTCTATTCTCCCTTGAAAGCCAATGCTCGCATATCAAACACATTTTGTACCATCATGTGCAAAAATGAAGACATAACATTACCACAAGAATCCTTTTCTTCATTTTGTCCATGATGATCCTACTTGTTGAAATGTAACAAGAGAAAAAAATAGTGAAGACTCAAGAAATAACATTAAAAAGGAAAGTGATGCGCCCCCAAGTTCCTTGTTAGACCCAAAAAAAGTCCAACCGTGTTAAAGAGCAAAAATAGTTGGAACTTGGTGCCGCTCCCAACTTTCAGCACTAAAGAGGGGTAAGAGAGGTGTGCTGAAAGCTCTGGGATTAGACTAGGAAGAGGGACAAGCTACTTAGTTATTCGGTCCTACATTCAAAACCAACCAACAAGTTGAGTAGAACTCATTTTGCACCCTTTTGGTGTTGAGACAAGCCACGGGCAACCTTGGATTCACTTAACTCACCACGGCTTAGACTTGGGGGAAGCCACCACCTTCCCCCATATAGTATTCTTTGTGGCTCTCCGCTGCACTTGCATCCAAATGACACTTTTTCCCAGGACTCCCAAAGTGGAGTCCCAAAACTGTCCCGGTTTGGACTCCCGGGACTTTGGGCGTTCATAACTTCTCGTTCCGACCTTCGATTGGGATGAGGTCTGAAGAAAACTTGTAGCTCTCCTTGAGAGCTTTTTAACGATTTGTCGCACTCCACCTGCACACACCGAAATCAGGTCGATTCTCGACTTTTAGTGGTCGGGAGTCAAATTGTCAGTTTGACTCCCGACCCTTCTTTCGACCATAACTTGTTTTGCAGATGTCCAAATGGCTCATGCAAGGCCATTTTAGACATCTACACTTCGAAACCTTTCCAACGGTATAAAGAACAATTCAATGCAAGGTGTTTTGATCTCTGCGATCGAGTTCTGAGTTTTTAGTAGTCCCGAAGGACTCCCAAGTTCCATTTTCGGGAGTGTGAGTGGCGACGTCACACTTCCCTTGAAGTGGGGTTGCGATAGAGAGAAAGAAAAGAAGCCTTAACTCACTAATCTACAAATAAAGGAAGGTAGTTTGTTTTGTTTTGTTTGTCACATTGAGATCTATCAAACTATGACACCTCTTGCCATGATCTTGGTGTTGTAGGAAAAACCTTGACAGGTAGAGGTGTGTCAAGATGGTTTCATAATGCTTTGACCTACGGTGAAAAAGCTATTGAATATTGGACAATTTTTCATTAAAATTTAGTCTAAATAAAACAAAAGTTTTAAAGGGATTTGAGCATGTTCTTGGTATCATTGGAAAGCTTTCAGTGCATAGGATTTAATGAAGGCAATTGAGAAATTTTAGACCTAAAGTGTAGGAAATATTGAAATTTGAGTACTTTTTGTAATTCAAAATTCATTTAAATTACAAAAAATGATTTTGGAAGGAAAAATTAGTTTTGCAACTAGTTAGCATTTGGGGCGAGGGCACATGCTAAAAATTTCCATGATACACCCCTTAGGTGTAGGAGAAAGGTTTAGTTTGAAAACCTTTTTGATTTTCAACGCCTTCACACAGCCTCCCATAAAGGGCCCTTAAGTAACTCAAGCATTATATAACATACATACGGGGAGAAAATGAAAGAAAATGAAACTGAAAAATGAGAAAGAGAGAGAAAATGAAAGAAAAAAGAGAAAAAATTGGGAAGAAAGAAAATGAAAGGAGGATTTTTCATTTTTCCTTTGTTTCCAACATGTTCCCTTCAAGTTCCCAACGGGTTCCTATCAAGTTCCCAAGATGTTCCCTAGGTTCCCAATGTGTTCCCCAAGGTTGTTCCCAATCCCATATGTTTTGCCCAAATTTCTCCCTTTCTCACTTATAGTTTGAACCTTGTGCCTAATGCACAGGTGTGTGTATTTCATAGTACATATTACAAAATTACAATTACAAACTACATTTCCAAAACCTCTTTATATATGACATTCCGCATGTATCCATCGGGACCCTGGCCGTTGAAAATCTTGATGTTTGCACTGCTTGTGACCC
>Ga0116231_10014571_pt1 | contig 10505 bp, 17 predicted proteins | sample S1TSphgellanicum_2_FD_89695 | JGI IMG/M metagenome (GOLD analysis project Ga0116231, IMG submission 89695) | Host-associated microbial communities from peat moss isolated from Minnesota, USA - S1T2_Fd - Sphagnum magellanicum MG | ecosystem: Host-associated > Plants > Peat moss > Unclassified... | reverse complement strand
TTTATGATTTTCTTTCCCAGCCTTCATCAGGATTCGTCGGCATCGCCCGAGAAAATCTTGCCGCTCCTCGTCGTGATCTTCACCTCCGAATTTCGAAGGCTTTACAGACTCGTCGAAAAACTTCAGAAGGATTTCTTCGAAAGCTTCGCGGATCACCTTCACGTGTTTCCGCCGCGCGCCCCCACCAGTCTTCGCGGCGTTAGGCCATTTATCCAAGATTTTCCGCGCATGTGTAGAAAGAAAAAATGCGTCAGGGATGAGGCTGTTTGGCCACCGACCTTTGTCACGAGTGAAGAGCGCGGGCTCCAGACGATCTTGAGCGCCCGAAGTTATGCGGGTTGGACTAAGAGCATCCGATAAATCTCTGGCGCTTCTTAAGAACGCACGGGCTCGCTGCTCAATGGCCTCAACCTCGGCGCGAATATGAGCCTCAAGGGGAGCCATTTCCGCTTCTTGAGCAGCAATGTCGGCGTTATTCAGAGTCGACGTCAGCTGTTCAAGGACTTCTTCTGCGTCCTGCGTTTTTTCGTAACCCAGAAGCAATGCAAATTGATCGCGGTCTCTCGAGGAGAGCTCGATTCGCTCTCGATAAATCCGATAGCCCGTTCTAGGACGTGTTCTGGTTACCACACCTCAAACTCGATTTGGGCGGGGGGGTCTCGCAGAGGTGGCCCCCCCTTGGGGTTTCGACCCTCTTTCTGCAAAGCCGGTACCTTTCCTTTGACCCTTCCTAGAAAGTGCCGGGATTGATGATGGGATTCCATCAGCCATGATGACGTAAGGCAACGACGTTTGATTTGCCAGTCCTGAGACTTTCCAAATAATCGGCCCAAGCCTGCATCATTTTTTTGCGTTCGACGAGGAACTGGGTGCGGTCGTAAGCATTTCCCAGCGGGCCAGCAGCCTTATGAGCAAGCTGGCGCTCGATTGCATCCTTGTCCCAGCCCTGCTCGTGCAGCAGCGTGCGCGCCATGGCCCGGAATCCGTGTCCGGTGATCTCGTTCTGTGTATCGAAGCCCATGCGGCGCAGGGCGGCGTTGACCGTCGCCTCGCTCATCGGCCGTTTCGGATCCCTGTCACCCGGGAACACATAGGGTCGATTTCCGGTGAGTTGGTGATGATCCCGCAAGACCGCGACGGCCTGTACAGGCAGAAAGACGATGTGCTCCCCTCGATTCTGACCACGCTGCAGCTTGCTGGGAAGGAATCGCCATTCAGCCTTCTCGAGGTTCAAGTCTTCCCATTTCATCTGTCGCAGTTCACCGGGACGCACGAACAGCAGGGGTGCCAGCTTCAGGGCGGCTCGGACAATGTGGGTGCCCTCGTAGCCGTGCATGGCCCTCAGCAGGCCGCCGATGGCTACTGGATCGAACATGCTCGCGAAGTGTTTCTTCGCAATAGGTCGGAGGGCGCCACGCAGGTCCGCCGTGATATCCCGCTTTGTCTTGCCGGTCGCGATCGCGTACCTGAAGACCTGACCGCACTCTGTTCGGGCACGGTGAGCGGTTTCCACCACCCCCCGCTCCTCGAGTCTGTTCAGAACCCTGAGCAACTCGGGCGGCTCGATCTCAGAAATGGGCCGCTTCCCGATCCACGGAAAAATATCCTTTTCCATGCGACGGGAAATCTTGTTCGTGTGACTGGCGGCCCATATGGGCGTGTTCTTGGCAATCCACTCCCGCGTGACGGCTTCGAAGGAGTTACTAGCCGCTTCGGCACTGAGTTGCCTAACCTGCTTCCGGTGGTGGGCAGGGTCAATCCCCATTGCCACGAGCCTGCGCGCCTCGTCACGTCGTTCCCGGGCAAGGGCCAAGCCGACATCAGGATATGTGCCTAACGCGAGACCACCCTCCTTTCCATGGAAGCGGTACTTGAATCGCCACCACTTCTTGCCAGTCGCTTGAACCAGAAGGTAAAGCCCACGCTCATCAAAGAGCTTGTAGGGTTTATCGAGTGGCTTCGCCTTCTTGATTGCGGTGTCGGAAAGCGGCATTTGGGGGTAACTCGTTCGCCTCGGGAGAACTTACCCCACAAAACTACCCCCATCTGGGGGTAGATGCAATGGGATGGTGTGAGACACCACGAGGCAATAGGCAACGAAAAACCCCACATTTCTGCGGGGTTTTGAGACAACGAGAGATGCCTTGAGGTGTCGATGTGGTGGGCCCTGTCCCACCAAAATAAATCACATAAATCGTTGTTTAATAACATTATTGTATTCATGAATATTGTGTTCTACCCCCAAACTTACCCCACATAGATTCATTTTAAGAGGTAAGTCGCAGAAACCAATAATTACCACTCATCAGCTGCAGGCCTGGCTCGCCATCGCGGGTGACGCAGCGATCGAGGCGATGCTCTAGTCGGATATTGCTTCTTTGTGGCATGGTAGACGTCGTGAGGCACCAAACGCCCTTCCGCAGTCCGATTCTGAGTCAAGACCAAAGCTTCAACAGGTTCGCCAGGCTGGCTGGCGTAGTCTTCTGGGGCGCCGTTGCTTGGCTAATGATAGGCGGCTTTCTCGCCCTCATGTCGGTTGCGCGTTACTGTCCTAAGTATTGGATCGGAGTCATGGTCTTCGGTCCGCCAGCATGGCTGCTGTGCGAGGTAGTGCGCGAGAAATTCTCGCGGTCTCCGTGGGGTCGAGCCATTTCTGAACCCTCAGCCACCATGCAGCGCGTTTTCAAGATCTCAACATTGGTGCTCGGTCTCAGCCTTGCCTATTGGCTCTGGTGGATCGAAACACACTAATCGAAAAAGAAAGTCAAAGATGAACATCGTGGCCGCACCCAATAATCGTAGCTACTCATGCCAACCCGTTCCCGCCTTTGAGCAAACGAAGCCGATGCTATTTCGAAGCTTTGTTATTGCTGTAACGATTGCGGCTATTTCAGCCTGTTCGATCGAGCCTTATTCCAAGGACTCGGTATCGCAGGCCGGTAAAACCGGGCGGAAAAGCCTCGGCGAGCCGATCTATAAGGGGTACGCGTGCCCGTGCACGCCGATTTACACGCTGACCCGCAGCGTACGGATCAACGGTCAGCCGGACCTGAAGGCTGGGACGCAATGGGACGCACGCTTCAAGAGCTCGAAGAACGACGACCTCTATCTTCAAAACAGTGACGCCCTCGCCGATGGAGATTATGGGGTCACGCTCCGCAACGGCCTTATCGTGAGCGACGCTGCCATTTACCAGTTCCGGGGAGCACATCGAGGGCGCAAGTTCTCCCTCGTCGATCCTAATGATGCCGATGCGTTTCGACTTGATGGCTGGACCACCACGTTCAGTTTTTGGGAACTCGACTACGTCGGTCCCGACAAGGCAGTTCCGAGCAACTTGAGGTTTACCATCGTGGACAAGCTTTCGGGTTCGACCCATGAATCGAAGGGTCAGGTCGAGTACACACACGACATGGCGACCGGCCCGGAATTCGTTGTCCGCGGGGTTCGCATCAGAATCGACAAGGTATCTGCCGATGGACTCGTCGATTACACCATCGTGAGCGAAGGCAACGATTGAGCGTTAGGCATCCCAAGATAATTCCATGGCGCTACAGAAATGCGAGGATTGCGGGAATAACGTAAACGTCCGGTGAAGGCGCATTTACAGATGTATTGAGAGTCGGAATTCTGGGTGTCCGGTGGACAGAATAAGCGTGCACTTATTTGAATAGGCGGACACCTATGAGCGGGGAACAGATTGAAGCGAAGATTCCGGCGTTTACGCGGCGGCGTCGGATCAGCCAAGCACTGAAGCGGCAGATCGTCGATGAGTCGAATGCGCCCGGAGCCTCGGTATCGGCGGTGGCACGGAAGCATGACGTTAATGCCAATCAGCTTTTCAAATGGCGGTTGCAGTACGGCCGTGGTGCGGGTGCGGTGCCGCTGGTGTCGGTGCATGTGCGGCCTGATCAGGTGCCTGCGATTGATGCTGGCTTTCCATCCGATGCTCCGTTTCCTTCCACAAAGAAAACTCCTCGACCTGATGCGTAATCAGATTGCGTGGCAATCCTTCCTGACACGAACTTGTTTTTTGGCAGAGGCGGCCAATTGACCTCAGTTTCCGGACAACTCGTCCCTACGAATCCCAGTGCGCTTGCGAGCAATATCTGCTTCAGAGTTGAACGTCCAACGCCTTGTTGGGCCTAGTCACAGTTGAAGTAAGTAACCTTGCCGTTTTCATAGTGTGGACGCCCACAATCGTCTTTGCTGTCATTTACTTGGCAGGTGCCGTAATCCGGTAGTGCTTCGGTCGGATATTCTGGAACTACAGCGATGCAATGCCCTAAGCAGTCCTTTGAACTGATACAGCGCTTGCCAGCGTCAGCGTAGGGCAAAACGCAGTAAGAAGCGACGCCATTTTCCTGAATCCATCGACCATTTTGCTTCGTGCAGGCACTTTCAGACTTTATCTGGTTGCCTAGTGAGCGCTCATTTGGAGCAGCGCGATGATCCACTATGCCGGGAGCAAAACCGGCCTGCACAGGAATAGCAACCGAAATAAGCAATGAGAGTAAATGGCGTGTTTGCATTGTATAGGCCCAACGCCGAAGCTCACTCAGCCGCCGGTCGGCCGCTGTAGCGGCTGGACGGTCGGCTGGAGCCCCTTGTTAGCCGACATGTTACAAATCCTGGTCTTTGGTACTGTCCGCCGGTTTTGACTTAGAGTGTTGCTTGAAAAACGATCGCATGCTAGACAAGGCGGCACCGGCTCCATCGAGGTGAAAGCGAACAACTGTGAAACGGTCTTCTTGGAGTGGAACTGCAAATCCCATTTTATGGCCATCCTTGACAAGCTTATCGATAGCCTCAAAGTCTCGAAAAACATATACGAATTGACCTTCCATTTTTGAGCTGCAATAGACCATGACCTGGCTGGCGCCGGCATCAGAGTTTGCAAGCACTGGATAATCATGCCCTTCCTCACAGCCACTGCTCATTGAGATAAGCCATATGCAGTTTCCGCTGGAGAAGTAGCAGTATTGCCCAAGCACACCACCGCTATCATTTGTAGTGAAGGCATAGACAAACTCCGGACCTGAAAAATCCGTGGCCCACTCGCCAAAAACCGCAGCACGCCCTGTGGTGCAATAGATCGTGAGAAAGCATGCGACAGCAAAGTGTCCAATACGTTTGATCATTGCTTCCTCCGCTAGGAAGAACCCTTCCATTGTTATCGGCTAACGCCTAAGGTAATCCGCGTTCATGGCTTTTCATGAACGTCGGCTTAAACGCCTTGTTTGGCCTCGCTGCTCTTATCAACTATGACGCATCATTGCGCCGATGAGGCCAACACCAAATTGGATGAGGAAACATACGGCCACACCGATCAGCGTGCCGTGCCACCCTTTGCGCTTTTTACGCTTCCACAGTAGATAAAAAAACAGCATGCTCCATATTAAAACGCCAATGCCACTCTGAGGATTTGACGACTGCCCTGCTGCAGCGGGGATAAGAACCGCAGCAGATGATCCAACTAGAAATAACCCAACCAAGTACAGCCAAAGTACGTGGAAAGTCTTCGCCTTAGGTTCAGATAGATAACTGTCCTTCACTTCCCCTGATGCGAAGTCGAAGCCGCAATCACACCGAAGCGCGCTGGGAGGGTTATAAAGCGAGCATTTAGGACATTGCTTTTCTGACACGTTTATCTCCTGAGGCCCAACGCCTAAGCTCAGCCGCGGACGCGAAGCGCCCGTCGGCTGGAGCGCCTTGTTGGGGCTAGCGGTACTTGAAAAATGCATACGCGAATGACGTGACAAGAAAGGTGGTGACAATTCTCTTTTGCCACTTCTGCTCTGCCTCATCTGGCTTCGACGCTAGTGTTACGAGCATGGCAAGTGGGATGAGCACCATTGACAGAACGGTGTGCCAGTAGCTGTACCGAAATACTAACGCGCTGACCTCAACGAACTTACCGTGCTGCCCCAGATAAAAGTGGCCCGCATCTACTTTGCCGTTAAGAGCATCGCCGCCAAGGTAGAGCAGAAGCATTACAAACACGGCAAAATTCCATATGGCTACGTAACGGACGACCGTTGCCAGCGTAATGAACTTCGCTTTCATTGTTTTAGGCCCCAACGCCAAGTGAACGGCTCAATCGCCGGAAATAATCGCCGCACTTTCACCGTTCAATTCCCCGTACAGGTCCCATAAAGCATTGATGTTCAAGCATCCGAACGGCACTCCTGCCTAATTGAACACACACCATCAATGTCCCCCGATGAGAATACTCTACCCCTCTTGAAGCCCAAGCTCCTGGATCAGCTTCAGGACGAAATCCGCCGACGTAACCTCTCCCTCCGCACCGAGAAGACGTACCGCCATTGGTGCCGCCGCTACATCGTGTTCCACGGCAAGCGGCACCCCAAGTACATGGGCGAGCCGGAGATCACGGCCTTCCTGACCCATCTCGCGCGGGATCGCCATTGCTCCGCCTCGACCCAGAACCAAGCCCCGGCCTCGATCCTGTTCCTGTACCGCTGGATCCCGCGGAAGCCCATTGCCTGGGTCGAGGACTACCAAAGGGCCAAGCTGCCGCATCGCTTGCCCTGCAGCAGCTTCAGACTTCTACTTATCGGTTAATCCAGCTTGGGCGTGCCGGTCTCTAGTTTCGGCTTCGAAATGCTGCTTGGAGGCGAACGCTTCTCCCTTCGCCGCCCTCACCTGCTTCGCCGCCGCGATCAACTTCTTCAGCTTAGCGTCCACCTATTTACTCCTGTAGTTAATTTGTGACTTCTTCGGCGATACTCGATACCCTTACCGCGTAAGCAGCAAGGTGCACATGAGTTGGACTTAGCTTTCTCGTCATAAATTGTTGTGGCCGTGATTTACGAATCACGTCATAGCCACGACGAGACCCCAACATGATGCGAACAGGTTCCACTGTGGTGCTGGCTGAAGCTGTACTTCCCGTCTTTGCAATGAGCAGTAGCCCCTTCAGGGGCCGAGGCGGCGTGTACAGGTGTGTGAACGAAGTTGCCGTCCGAATTGATGTAACCGTGACGGTCATTCGGAATAGTCGGTGCTTGTACCGTTGAAGGTGAAATTCCCGCCGATTGCTCGGCTACTGCCGCGGTTGACCAAGTGTAAATCGTCAACCATAGCGCAAGGACCAGGGTCTTCATCAGCTTGGTCCTGTTGATCAAAGCAAGCGGGCGGCTAATCCGAGGTCGCGTGCCGCAAGTCCACCTCATTTCACGATGCAGGAAATTGTTAATTTGATGCGCTCCCCAGTATTCGATCGCTACTACGATCCAACGACCTAGTGCGTACGGCTCAGTCTCAGCAAAGTTACGTTTGCAGCCGTGTCTACCGTGTCTGCCGGATGAGCATCACAGTAAATCTTCACCTCGTAAGCCAAAGCATCCATAGCTGCCCCAACATATCTCCTGCTTGCAAACTGGTAACCAGCTGCATAGCCCGATAGCCACTCCGCAAATACCGTGGCTGGTGGATATAGATCGCCAGTTCCATCTGAGTACGATCGGTATCGAAGATCCGGTTCTTTGGCGATGGCTTCGCTGAGGTGCAGGCAGGATTCCGTACCCATTCCAGAAACAGAAATTTCGATACCCGCTGGGCTGCCGAACGTCAGCGACGACATTGAGGCCAGAAATACACAAGAGAGAACCTGAGCAACTTTATTGATCGCTGACATTTGGCTACGGATCCGGGTGATGCTGGAAACGCATGAGTCGCTCGTCCTCATAGTTTTTCCCGTAGGCGTCGAGTAGATCTTTAATAATGGTCGGTGCATATTCGCTTAGGGTTTCCCGCTCCGCCGACGCACTGCCAGACCATATTGCTTGATGGCTTCCGTTCTTGACGTCCGCTTCTCTGAACAGCCAGATATTTAGAAGGCCATCCGTTTCATAATTGATCTTTGTCTTTGATGAACCAATAGCGATTCCACCAGCAAGAGGAATTGAAGCCGCTCTTGAAGAGCTGCCAGACTCTCTCGTGTCTGTCCCGTACTGAACGCTTACGACCCACATAGACGACTCGGGATCGTTAACGACGTTGAAATGATTTTCGACAAGCTGGTGCTTCAAGATCAGGACCAACTGGCGTTCCCGAATGCTGGTCGTATCGCTTGCGATGATTGCGACAGGGTCAGACTTGGATGGCGCGTAAGACGGATCTTGTTCGGTAATTAGGTAAGCCCTGGGTCCGCATCCGCACAAAGCAACCGCGAGCAAAAGAAACAAACGCTTCATCTTCTTCCCCCAATGGTGGCCGGGGAGTTGATAAGCCTCGCATGGAGAGCCGCACAGACCTTTAGGCCTTGCGGCCCTGAACATACGTCTGAGCCTCCTCGACCGTATGGGTTGAGGAGTGCGGTGACGGCGCACAAGCCGCCATGCGAGGGGTTATCAAGCCCCAAAACCGGCATTGGCGCCGATCTCGAGAACAATCTTATCAAAGAGCTGCGTTCCTCCTCGGTCAGACTGAAACTGCCGAAGGTTCCTCAGCGCGCGCGCGTATCCTTCCGCCGTCTTCGGCCCTGTCGATAAGCCGCCATGAAAGCGGCATCGGCCGCCACGAAGTAGCTTCTTGGCTTCACACGGCTGGCCATCCCGCGATCGTTTCGCTCCACAGATTAGGCGGCCCCGAGCATCGCGAATAAACCTCATCGACGGTTGCCGACTCACGCGGGAATGCCGGGGTTACATTTTGTTAAGGGCCCCAGTCGACGAGTTTCTAGAACGACCCTGCCTGATTCTGGCCATCGCCGAACCCAACACGCGATCGCGCGTAGTCGAAGACAACGGATGGAAAATACGCCGAATTCGATAATTTGCGATCTGCCGCAACTAACTGTCGAGTCGAAGGCTCCGCCCCGCCACCGACATGTCAAGTTCATCCGGCGAAGAGGAATGTTGGGGCTCATGCCGCCGAAATCGGTTGTGGTTTTTTTGCGCGTCGGCGTACTTCCCGTTCGCAGGCTTGACATCGAGGTTTATTAGCCTGACGCCAACGAAGCTTCTGGGGGACGTACGCATCAATTCTTCCGATGGACCGACAAGCCGATTCACTCGCGGTACCTCTTCGAAAAAAGAAGTGCGCCGCCAGGCAACCGGAACGAACGCACCACCCGAGCGGTGGAAATTCAATAACGTCAGCTTCCATTATTCGCATCCGCCGGAGCCTCAAAAGGACGCGCGCTCATCCTAGATTCTTAGAAGGTTGGCGTTTAACGCAGCAGTATTTGCCGCTTGAGTAGCAGGAATGCCACAGTTTTGTTCGGCGACTGCTGCGTCTAGCGCAACAGTATTCGGCCGATTGCTGCGTTTAGTGCCACTACGATTCTCGGGCTTATGGACTTTTGACGGATCCCAAGATGCCCAGGCGTTTGAAGTCTTTTCCTTATAAACCAATAGGTCGTTATTGCGGTGAGTGATGTCGAGCCAACCAAGCGCCCACATGGTCGGAATGCGTGCGTGCGAGACCGTGTACTTAGCCTTGTACGTGCGGATGATGAGTTGACGGTCCTCCAGAATCTTTGCTGAGCGGTGCGCATTCGAGTGATCGAGACCGTATCTGCGGCAGACGCCGCGCCCCAAGTTCTGCACGCCGTTCGCAACCCCTAGGTATTGTGATGCCAGCACCAACAAAGCACTGCGAGGGGCATGCTCAAGCGTTCGGTAGGCCTCCGACTCCATCACTCTCACCGGGATCGCGGCAAAACGCTCCTTAAATCGGGAGGGCTTACTCACCGTGCCTCCTCAATCTGAAGGGTGCCGGGGCGGCGGCCCAACTTCGGGCCGCATTTGCTTGCTCTCTGAAGGCGCTTTCCGATAGTCCACCACGTGGAATTGATTTCGGGGTAAGCCCTCTGTACCGCCAGCCGCAGTTCCTCCGTGGCGGTCACACGTTCTGGAACGATGCCGCCGTTCCGGGCAGCTTCAAGTAGAAAGGCGCAGATGGGCTCGCCACCTTTGTATGAGCGCATTGGCCAGCCGGGATCAATGGGGCAGATCGGAGCCGAGCACTTTTCGAAGCGAGGACAGTGCGCAGAGATCACGACTTGACCTCCTCTACAGAACCATTCTTTGCACTCTGCTGGCTCATCCACTCGGTAACGTCCGAGCAGCGCCACGCAGTGACCCGTTCCGAAAGTTTGAGTGGGGCAGGAAATTCTCCTGCAGCGACCTTGCGCCATAGTGTGGCGGGGGAAAAGGGGATCGGATGCGGAATGAGCTGCCTCTGACGAACGAAGCCGTCTTTGGGGAAATCGCTACTTTGCATTTATCGTCTCTCTTTGATCCGAACGCGAAATGCGTCGGATGCCGCGAGGCAATATGAATTGTGAAGAGCAGATCAAACGGGCTCGATTGAACGCGGGCGTCCTAACCCGCGTTCACGCGGGGCATTCACTATTTATGATTTTCTTTCCCAGCCTTCATCAGGATTCGTCGGCATCGCCCGAGAAAATCTTGCCGCTCCTCGTCGTGATCTTCACCTCCGAATTTCGAAGGCTTTACAGACTCGTCGAAAAACTT
>Ga0116231_10014570_pt1 | contig 10506 bp, 9 predicted proteins | sample S1TSphgellanicum_2_FD_89695 | JGI IMG/M metagenome (GOLD analysis project Ga0116231, IMG submission 89695) | Host-associated microbial communities from peat moss isolated from Minnesota, USA - S1T2_Fd - Sphagnum magellanicum MG | ecosystem: Host-associated > Plants > Peat moss > Unclassified... | reverse complement strand
TTCTAATTTTTCTACTTTCTTTAGTCAAAAACAACTTAACTTTGCTAACAGCACAACAGTAAACGTTGGAGTTACTTCTAACGGTGCCAACGTCGATCTTTTCTTTAATTCTCAAGCTAATTTGGTTAGCAACACAGTAGTTTCTACTGCTAACCAAGTCAATTTTATATTACCAGCTAATGTCGCTGGTAACAATGCTAATCTTGTTATCGTAACTTGTAACGGTCTTGTCCAAGACCCTACAACTTATTCTGTTGCTGGTAACGTTCTCACGCTATTTACATCAACTCAAGCCAATGAAATTGTTTCTACCCGTGTCATATCTAATATGGGTGGATCAGGTGGTTCGGGTGGTGGTTCAGGATCTGTAACCTCAGTCGCTACCGGCTTAGGTCTTAATATTGTTGGTGGTGGTCCTATTACCGCTACCGGCACAATAGCTGCGAATGTTGCAACAACTGCTAAACAAGGTGTGACACTTTTGATTGACAGCGTCACTTCTACTGACGTTGCCAATGCTGCTACTGCTAACGCTGTTGCAGCATCCTACACTTTGGCAAATACTGCAAACAACGCAGCATCAAACAATGCCAACAATATTAATCTTGCATACACAGCAGCAAATTCAGCAGCTAACACTGTTGGAGTCATGGCTAATGGTGTAATTCGAGTTAATAATTCACTATTGAACTTTGTCAACAGTTCAACTCTCAATGTTTCTGTTACTGCAAATTCAACATTAGGTGCAGCTAATGTTCAGTACAGTGTCAACATTGCCGCTCTTGGTACATCAGCTTTAGTTGGTGCAACAGGTGCATCAGGATCTAACGGTGCTACCGGTCCAACAGGTCCAACAGGTCCTGCCGGTGGTGCTACGGGTGCTACCGGTGCCACTGGTTCAGGTGCAACGGGTGCGACAGGACCTACCGGTCCAACAGGTCCAACAGGTACACCTGGTTTGGTTGGTTCTACTGGTGCAACCGGTACTGCTGGATCTGCCGGTGCAACAGGTGCGTCTGGATCTAGCGGCGCTACCGGTGCAACTGGCTCAGGTGCAACAGGTGCAACAGGTGTTGCTGGTCCTTCAGGTTCACAGGGTTCTACTGGTGCTACAGGTGCTGGTGCTACTGGTGCCACTGGTGTTGCTGGTCCTACAGGACCTACCGGTCCATCAGGTGCAACTGGTGCCACTGGTGTTGGATCTACCGGTGCTACGGGACCTACAGGACCTTCTGGTTCTGGTGGTGCCGCTGGTGCAACTGGTGCAACGGGATCTGGTGGTGTTGCAGCAGTTTATGCAAACGGTTCTTTGATTCTTACTTCTGCTAACGTCAATTTCAACAATACTGCAACAGTTAACGTCAGCGTCACGGCTAACGGTACATTAGAAAGTAACATTGCATTCAGTGTTAACACTTCTGGTACTGGAGTCATCGGTGCAACGGGTTCTACTGGTCCAACTGGAACACAGGGTTCTACGGGTGCCACTGGAACGGCAGGAACTCAAGGCTCTACTGGTGCTACCGGTACAGCCGGTCCTACAGGACCTACAGGACCTACAGGGCCAACAGGCACTCAAGGTTCTACTGGTGCCACAGGTACAGGTACACAAGGTTCTACCGGTGCTACTGGTACAGCTGGTCCTACAGGACCTACTGGCCCAACTGGTCCTACAGGGCCAACAGGTCCAGCTACATCTATCAATGCATCTACACAAACACAAAACATGTATTTGGTTGGTACGTCAGCTATTGGTTCAGCACAAACACCAGAAGCAAATTCAGGTGTCTATGTTTTGACTGCTAACGGTCAGGTTGTCGCTGTTGACTTTGCTTCTACATCTGATGCTACTTTGAAGGAAGTTTTGGGACCAATTGGTTCTGCTCTTGATTCTGTGAATGAATTGAGTGGCGTTTACTTTAAATGGAACACTGAAGCAAAAGAACTAGGAATAGGTGGAGAAGGATTACAGGTCGGTGTATTGGCTCAAGACGTTCAAAAAGTTCTTCCACAGGCAGTATCAACTGGTACTCATAAAAAACTTATTGTTTCTTACGACAAATTAGTACCACTACTGATTGAAGCTATCAAGCAACTCAGTGACAAGGTTGATAAGTTAGAGGGTAGATAATGACTCTTCCTTCATCACCCCCATTAACACTTCAAGAAATAAAAGCCAGATACGGTGGACCTGGAAATTTGCGTTCATATTTGTATGGCGGTTCATATGTCACTTCAAATTCATCAAACGGAAGTGGTCACACTATTCCTAGTAGTGGCACATTAAACATTATCACTTTTTGTGGCGCTGGATATTATGCTGGAGCCACATTTGTTGCATATACATCAGGTTCCGGATCTAACACAGTACCTTTAGGTGCTACTACTGCTTGTATTGAAATTTGGGGCGGTGGTGGTGGTGGATCTTGTACTTCTAATACTAACGCATCACCACCATTAGGTTCAGGTGGTGGCGCGGGTTACGCTCACATTAATGTTGCTGTTACATCGGGGCAAACTTTTAGCTACGTATGTGGTGCCGGTGGTGCCGGTGCAACTACTGCCGGTGGTGCCGGTGCTAATGGTGGTATTACAACTCTTACGGGTCCTGGTGGACTTTCTATGAATGCATTGCCTGGTGGTGGAGGAACAGTATCTGGTTCTGGTGCTAGCCAAACCACTACACCTGGAGCAGGTGGAACTGCAAACGGATCAACAGGTGTTAATACTTTGAATGGATCAAGTGGCTCATTAGGTTTTGGTCCATCACATGGTGGTGGAACTCCTGGCTATAATGCTTCTTTGCCAGCTGCATTGTACATTGGAAGTAGTGAAAACGCTACGGGTAGTGGTGGTTATTCAGGTACAAATAATAATGGTAATGGTGGTGGTGGCGGTGGTGGTTATAACCAACCTAGTGGTGGTTATGGTGGTAATGGCTCAGCTGGATTGGTTTTAATTACATACTCTTAAAAAACTTTATTATATAATGTGTTCTTTCCCAGGAGTTTATTATGCGCGGTGAATGGGCCTATTATAAAAACAAGTATTCTAAAGAACGTTGTGATTTCATCATCAACGTTGCCAAATCTAGACCGGCTAACGACGCCAAAATGGGTGTTAACGGTGAAAGCGAAACAAATAACTATCGCAAATCCAAGGTCCGTTGGGTCTACCCTGGTGATCTTCAGTTAGGTTTCCTTTTTACAGATATTTGGGCAATGGCCATGGAAACCAATAATCAGTTTTTCGATTTTCATCTATCTAAACTCGATTATCTTCAGATTGCCGAATATGACGGTGATCAACGTGGCGAGTATAAGAAGCATCAAGATGTATTTTGGATGAATAATGATCCTAAGTATCATCGTAAACTTTCTGTGATTATTCAATTATCAGATCCTACTACATATGATAATGGTGATTTTCAAATGTATGGTGTTCAAGAGCATCCTAAATCTGAGGATTTGCGTTCACAAGGCACAGTTATTTTCTTTCCTTCATTTATAGAACATGCAGCCCTGCCAGTCACAATGGGCATGCGTTATAGCATTGCTGGTTGGATCGATGGACCAAAATGGAAATAGAAGTTAAAGAGTTTGATGAAATTGTCGGCACTGAATACAAAGAACCTATTGTGTTTGTTTTGTATAGGAATGGAAAGAACGTGGCGATTCTTAATAAGAAAAATCTGCCAGCAGATGCTATCTACATGGGTAAAGGTGTCGGCGTGTCTGCCGAAGAGTGGTGGTCACCAGAATATTTCAAAGAGAGAATTAAGATTGAAGCGAGAAAATAAATGTTCGAAGTACGACTAGACCGTTCTTACTATTCCATCAGCGATAAAATCTTCAAACATCTGAAAGAGATGTTCGGTGAAGAAGTATATTCATACACAGTGTGGGAAGGTCATGAAGGATCGGAAGAATCCCCATACACAGTGCGTCAGGATTTTGGCTATACAACCGTCTCTTTCAAAAAAGAGGAAGACCTTAAAACATTTAAGGATTGGGTCGAAGCGCAATAATGATTCTGTTTCATTTCACGAAACCTGACTATCTAAATTCAATCCTGACCGAAGGGTTGATACCAGATGGCGCTAATAAGAAATTAGGCAAATCTGGAATGGCGCGTAACCTGAGTTGGCCGTGGGTATTTCTCACCGACAATCCAGACTACATAGTCGAGCATCAATGTGGACGCGATTGGGCGAGAATCTTATTGGAAGTCGATTGCACCGGTCTCAATGTCATACCCCATAGGTGGCTTGGAACTGATGCAGACGGTAAAGATAGGTGGTCTCCACACGAATTCACATACAGTGGCCACATAGAACCTAATAGGATTAAGATATGCGCTTCCACATACTAGGTGTCCCGCACACGGTTACCAGTAAAGAATATAACGCCTGTGCTTTCACACAAAAGGTGTGGAAGTTCGGCAAAATGATGATGGCTCGTGGTCATGAAGTAATTCATTACGGTCACCCTGATAGTGACGTTCCCTGCACTGAAAACGTTCCGGTTATCACAAATAACGATCTAGAAATTGCCTATGGTTCATATGATTGGAGAAAGAACTTCTTTAAGCACAATGCTACTGATCATGCTCATACTACTTTTCATGCCAATGCTATTAAAGAAATAACCAAAAGAAAAAAGCCTGGTGATATCTTATTACCTTTCTGGGGATGGGGTGTTTGGCCGGTCTGTGAAGCTCATAAAGATATGATCATTGTCGAGCCTGGAATTGGTTATCCAAGTGTTACCCCGGCTCAATGGAAAGTTTTCGAGTCTTATGCAATCTATCATGCTCATTGTGGTATGACTTCTGTTGGAACATGTCAGCAGAATTGGTATGAAGTAGTGATTCCAAACTATTTTGATCCTGATGATTTTCAATTCCAGTCTAAGAAAGAAGATTATTACCTATACCTTGGGCGCGTTTATGATGGTAAAGGTGTAAACATAGCAATCGAAGTGACTGAAGCGATGGGCAAAAAGTTGGTTATTGCCGGTCAATCAGACGGATCTATTAAATTTCCTAAGCATGTAGAATACGTTGGCTATGCGGATGTTGAGAAGCGTAAGAAACTCATGTCTGGAGCTACAGCAAGCTTTGTGGCCAGTTTATATCTTGAACCATTTGGTGGTGTGGCGATTGAAAACCTTTTCTGTGGAACTCCTATTATTACAACTGACTGGGGTGCTTTCACTGAGTACAACATCGAAGGTGTAACAGGATTCAGATGTAGGACATTTGGTGATTTTTGTCGAGCCGTAGAGAACATCAAAAACATCGACACGAATAATTGTTTGAAACAGGCACAAAATTACACTTTGGAAGCTATCGCTCCTAAGTATGAAAAGTTCTTTCAGGATGTTCTTAATGTTCACGGTGGACAGGGCTGGTATACCAGATAAGCCCTAAATAATGGGATTCACCTTTCAGGTATCCCATGTCCGCATCAAATGCATCATTTGACTTCTCTAATGCTAAAGACGCCTTAAGACTTCCATCCGGAAATACTGCTCAGCGTCCAAATCCGCAAGCAGGAGACATTCGTTACAATACGAATCTTAATGAATTTGAAGGCTATACCACTGAATGGGGTGCTCTTGGTGGTGGCGGTTCCCTTACCATTCAAAATAATAATGTCTTTGTTAATACTACAACGACACTTGATTTCTCTAATGGTCCTAATACGATTCTTGTTGTTACGGATGACTATCCTAACAACCGAATTAATATTTACCTCAACAGTATTAGCAGCGGTGCCACGGGTGCTACTGGCGCAACAGGGTCTACAGGCCCAATAGGAGCCACAGGAGCCGGATCTACTGGTGCCTCTGGTCCAGTCGGTCCAACAGGTCCGAGCGGTCTTACAGGCTCTACAGGTCCTAATGGCGCAACTGGAGCGACAGGTGCAAATGGTGCCACGGGTGCCACTGGACCTTCTGGTGCCACTGGTGCAGGAGCTACCGGAGCAACAGGTGCCACAGGCTCATTGGGTGCCACAGGTGCTACTGGTTCTGGCGCTACAGGTTCTACCGGTCCATCAGGAGCAACAGGTGCCACAGGTTCTACCGGTGCTACAGGCCCGACAGGAGCTACTGGTCCGGTTGCCAATCTTTCTATCGACAGTGATCAGTTTGTAGCTAGTGCTAATCAAACAATTTTCACCTTATCTGTCACACCAAACAATGCAAACAATGTGATCGTTACAAGAAACGGTCTTGTGCAACCTCCAGGTAATGCTTACACGCTTTCAGGATCTACATTAACTTTTACATCTAACTGTAATGCTAACGACTTTGTAGAAATTCGTGAATTCTTGGGTGGTGCAGGAAGCAGCAATGGTGGTGGAGGCAGCGGGAATTCATCAAGCAATGTGATGATTGAATTGAATAGCCTTGTAGTCGGAAACGCCAATGTATTGAATTTTAGTAATGCAGGTTCAAACGTTATTATAACCGCAAATTCTACTGGCAACGTTATCACATTGTTTTTCGATTCCATCACTGCAACCCAAGCATTGGGTGGTGGATCAGATAGGTATTACGCAAACAACATTACGTTGGGCACACCACCTATTAATGCAAATACTTTTACTTACTTTCCATTATCTATCAATGCGCAAAGTGGATTTATCAGTAGTCTTGTCATTCAAACAAATGATCCCGGTCCATATCCTTGGAATTTTGTTATTGCTGGGTATGCAAATTCTAGCAATGTTTTTTATTCTGCTAACGGCATAAGCACGAATACTTTTACTATAACCGAATTATTCTTTTATCAAGCGGACTACACGACAGATACCAACATGTATATTGGTATTATGAATCCGGGTGGTAATGCAAGTACATTTACTGCTCTTGGTGTTCGTGCAGAAATTATTGACGCAAGCACTAATTTGACTACTCATATAGTCAAAACCAATACTGTATTGGGTATAGCTAATGCAAATGGAAACACGAGTAATTATACTTACTTTAGCGTTCCAAACATTGCTGGTCGTGGATTTATCAGTGATTTTAGTGTCACAGCTAACACTAATACTAGTTTTGATATTGTGGTTCGCGGATCTCCAGCTGCTACCGGCAATTTGTTTTTATCTGCTACTGGTGTTGTGAATTCATACAACACTGGTGCAGTTTTCTATTATGAAAACGATGCTTTAACTGCAAATGGATATACCTCTAACTCTATCTACATCGGTATTAGTAATCACAATAACAACGCTTCTTTTAATTTAGATATTCTTCGTATAGAAGCATTAGGTAACACTGCTAATGCAAACGGTAATGTTGGAACAGGTTTCCAATTCATTACTATTTCCAATTCATTGGGTGCCGTTCTCAACACAGGCTCTTATGGTTCATATACTTATTTCAATGTTCCAAACTTTACCGAAAGAGGTTTAATCACCGGTTTCAATATTAGCACAGACAATGCTGCTCCTTGGAATCTTGTTTTGACTGGTAGCCCTAACGGAAATGTATTCTACGCTGCTAATGGTTTGACCGGATCATTTAAAGCCAATGGTATTTTCTATTATGAAAATGATAACGGTTACAGCAAAAATCTTTGTATTGGTATTTTGAATACAGATACTCATTCACATTCGTTTAATCTTAAGTCTCTTACCATTGAAGCGTTTACTGGTACAAGTCAGAGTACGGTTACTCAGACGGCTAATATAGCCAACAATGCTCTAAACATAGCTACAGCTGCTTACATCGAAGCGAACAGTGCTGCTAACACAGCATCTGTTTATGCTAACGGTCATTTGGTTCTAGCTAACACTACTTTAAATTTCAATAATAGTTCATCTATTAATGTTTCTGTTGTTGCCAATGGAACACTTCAAAGCAATATTGCATTTGCTATGAATACGGCTACTGTTAATGCATCTATCAGCAATGCTCTTGCTGTTGCTGAAGCGGCTTATGCCACAGCAAATGCCGCTAATGCTAATACGGGTGTCAGTGCTGGTAGTTACGGTAGTCAATTCTATTTTCCAACTCTTAGCATTGATTCCAGGGGTCGAGTCACATCGATTGCTACTCAAGGTCTAGGATTTTTCAGTAACACTGTAGCTGGTATTGTTCCTGCATCTGGTGGTGGAACTATTAATTTTCTTAGGGCAGATGGGACTTGGGCAGCACCTAATGTAGCTAATGCTCAATCATTATCAGCTAATGGATATATTCAATTAACCAGCGGTCTTTATCTTCAGTGGGGTAAGGTTGGATTGACAGGAACAGGTCAAGCTGGACCTTACGTAATTACTTACAACACACCGTTCCCTAATGGAACACTGTTTGCTATTGCAAACCCTGATGGTGGTACACCACCGGTAGGAACTACGGCTTCTAACGCATCATCTTTCACTTTTTACACAGGTTATCTAGGCGGCTCAATAGGTTGGTCATCAACCTCTTATTTCGCTATTGGCTACTAAATAAGGCATCAACGAGGATTCTTAAATGTACACAACAGGCACCATTTCATCCAATACTCCTGCTCCAGATTTTATTGCATATCTAGGAGCACAGATGCTTAACGTGTCTTGGACACAAGTATCAACAAATGTGGTAAGCGGTAACAATAGCTGGAATGTGTATAAGTCTCCAGGTCTTAGTAACAACATCGGTAATGATTTTTATGCCGCTCTTGGCTGGGATAATGCAACTAACACATACATTGGCGTTACTGTATTTGAAGGTTGGAATGCCACAACAAATACAGCAAACAATTACCCAGCTGCTATGCCTTATTACACTACAAATAACATAGACGGTAATAATGGTGGAATTCTTTTGTCCACAGTACAAAGTGGAAATAATTCTTTACCGAATTCTGCAAATTTTGCATCAGGTACTAATTTGATTGATTATGGTATGTCTTGTACGGCTATGGCTCAAATGCCAATAACAAGTCAAGGTGGAATTAGCTATTGGGTTAGTGCAACGGTTGATCGTGTTATTTTTCAGTTTGCAAATACATCACAACCTCAATATGGTTCTGCAATGTATGTTGGTTCTTTTGATCCTACCGAACCTCTTTCATTAGATCCTTATCCAATTTGCGCAATGAATTTGAATTCAACAAGTATTGGATCTGGTTCAGATCAAAATCCATATAGTGTTCCTGGTGTAACAACTAGATCTAATTATTTTACACAATATGGTGCTCAATATGGTTTTTCAATTGGATTAAATGAAACTCAATGTATAGTTAATAACCTTGGCACAAACACATTGAATGATCCGTTTTTGTCTGGAAAAACTTTGATCAGTAAGATTTATGTGACAATGAGTAATTATTATTGGAAACGTGGTGTGCTAAAAGATGTCTATTATTGTTACTGTACTGCCTACAGAGGCGATACCATACAGTGGACTATTGGTGGAACTACCTACAATGCTACTTGTATTGATGGTCAAGGTAGCAACATCTATAAATTCTTTGGACAAGTATAATGGCTAATACTATCAGTGCTGTTGTTGCAACGTATTTTAATAATGGTAATACGTCACCACAATATTGCACGAACTTTACTTATGGTGCATCTAGTTTAGTTAAACCTTTCGGTGGTATAGCAAGATATCAAGCCGGTATATCTAACCAAGCAATGGCGCAGATTGGATATTTTTATTTTCCACAAGCACAAAAAACTAATTTCCCTTCTGTACCAGGAAAAACCAAGTATCCTAGATTTCCATAAGGGTAAGTCTCGATGCAAAACTTACTTTTCACTAATCAAATTCGTAACGCTGCCAACATCAATCTAGATGTAGTATTAGGTAATCTTGTTGCTAATGTTACTTCAGCAAATGCATCTAACCTTATAATTACTGGCAACAGCACCAATGTAATCATTGATACTCGTCTTTCTGGAGGATTTGGTGCCACAGGAGCTACTGGTGCTACAGGCATAGCTGGACCTACTGGTCCAACAGGAACACAGGGTTCTACGGGTGCTACAGGTGTCGGTTCAACTGGTGCTACAGGCATCGCTGGACCAACTGGTCCTACTGGCCCAACAGGATCTACAGGAGCAACAGGTGCTACAGGTGTCGGTTCAACTGGTGCAACAGGTATAGCTGGACCAACTGGTCCCTCAGGATCTACAGGAGCAACAGGTGCCATAGCCAATCTTGTTGCAAGCATAACATCAGGTAACACTAGCAATGTTGTAATCAGTGGCAATGCCAGCAATGTAATCATCGACACTCGTATTACTAGTGGCGGTGGCACTCCTGGTGGTAGCAACACACAAGTGCAGTTCAACAACAATGGTTCTTTTGGTGGCACTTCTAATTTAACTTTTATTGATGGTCAGTCACTCAATGTTGGTAATCCAGTGCTGATCAGTGGTGGCAATCAAACCAACCCTAGCAATATGTTGGGCTGGCAATTGGCCGCTGCCGCACCTGCATCTACTCTTTACTATAAACTGGTTACTCTTCCAGCATCATCTGCTGGAACTTACGATAGTTT
>Ga0116231_10014569_pt1 | contig 10506 bp, 8 predicted proteins | sample S1TSphgellanicum_2_FD_89695 | JGI IMG/M metagenome (GOLD analysis project Ga0116231, IMG submission 89695) | Host-associated microbial communities from peat moss isolated from Minnesota, USA - S1T2_Fd - Sphagnum magellanicum MG | ecosystem: Host-associated > Plants > Peat moss > Unclassified... | reverse complement strand
CGCGGGGGAGTTGTCCGCCGCTGGCGCGCGCGCCGACGACCGCGCATGGGCCCTACCGATCGGCGAAGAATACGTTGACCAGCTGAAGAGCAATTTCGCCGACATCGCCAACGTCGGCGGCCGCGAGGGCGGCGCCTGCACGGCGGCATCATTTCTGTCCAAATTCGCCAAGGATCTCAGTTGGGCGCATTTGGACATCGCCGGCACGGCGTGGCTGGGCGGCTCGCAAAAGGGCAGCACCGGCCGTCCCGTGCCTCTGCTCGTCGACTTTTTGGTGAAGCGCGCCGGTTCGAAATGACCGATCGAGTCGATTTTTACGTGCTCAAAACCGCGACTCCGAGGCCGCGCTGGACGGTCGCGTGCCGGCTGACGGAGAAAGCGTACCTGCGCGATTTGCGCGTCGTCGTTTTGAGTGAGGATGAGGCGGACGCCGTGACCATCGATGAATTGCTCTGGACCTTCAATGAGCGCTCATTCGTTCCGCACGGCCTGCTGCGCCAAGACCAACCCATCGATGCATCCGTCCCCGTGCATTTGACCGCAAACTTGGACGCCATCGAGAAGGCGGACGTACTCGTCAACTTGAGCGACCGGCTGCCGACCGGACTCGAGCGATTCGGGCGCATCGTCGAGATCATCGATGCCGACGGCGAACGACTCAGGCTCGGCCGCGAGCGCTTCAAGGCCTATCGGGATCGCAAGCTCGCGCTCGAGACCCACCAACTGGATGAGACGGCGGATGTCTGACACGCTCATGAACCCCGAATCTCAAGATCCACGCGATATTCCCATACTCACGGACGCCGTCGAGAAGGACGGCCGCGCTTATGTCTTGTTTGACGCCAAGTCCGTGCACGCCGCCATCGTCACCGAGACGCTGAAGCTCGCCGACTCGCTACTGCATCAGGCGACCAAGGACATCGAGGCGATTCTCTTCGAGCGCGTTTTGGACCAACTGAACGCTCGTCTTCCGGAATTAGTGGATCGCGTGCTGCGTGAACAGGCGGCGGTGACCCCTTCCCATGGATAAAGCCTACTCGCCCGAAATCGAGTCGCGCATCTATGAAAAGTGGGAGGCAAGCGGCTGTTTCACGCCGAGCGGTCACGGGCCCGCCTATTCGATCGTCATTCCACCGCCCAATGTGACCGGCACGCTGCACATGGGTCATGCCTTCCAAGACACCATCATGGATGCGCTCATTCGCTACAAACGCATGCGCGGCTTCGACACGTTGTGGCAGCCCGGCACGGATCACGCCGGCATCGCCACCCAGATGGTGGTGGAACGGCAACTCAATGCCGCGGGACTCACGCGTGCCTCGATCGGCCGGGAGGCCTTCGTCGAACGGATTTGGGAATGGAAGGAACAATCCGGTGGACACATCGCCCGGCAGTTGCGCCGTCTCGGTGCATCGGTCGATTGGCAACGGGACCAATTCACGATGGACCCGGCGCTGTCACGAGCGGTGACCGAGGTGTTCGTCCGTTTGTATCAAGAAGGGTTGATCTATCGCGGCAAGCGCCTCGTCAACTGGGACCCGGTGCTCAAGACCGCTCTCTCGGACCTGGAAGTGATCGCCGAGGAGGAACAGGGGAGTCTCTGGCATCTGCGCTATCCCTTGGTCGATGGCAGCGGCTTTTTGGTCGTCGCGACGACCCGTCCCGAGACGCTGCTCGGGGATGCGGCCGTGGCGGTCCATCCCGATGACGAGCGTTATCGCCACCTCATCGGCCGCACCGTGCACCTGCCGCTGACGAGCCGCGAGATCCCCATCATCGGCGATGCCTACGTCGATCCGGCTTTCGGCAGCGGCTGCGTGAAGATTACACCGGCGCACGATTTCAACGACTACGAGATGGGACTGCGGCATGGTCTGCAGGTCATCAACATCATGACGCCGGATGCCACGTTGAACGACGACGTGCCGGCGGCATATCGCGGCCTGGACCGCGGCGTCGCACGCACGACCATCGTCGCCGATCTCGAGGCGCTGGGATTGGTCGAACGCATCGAACCGCACACACTGACCGTGCCGCGCGGCGATCGCAGTCATGTGGTGCTCGAACCGCTGTTGACCGATCAATGGTTCGTCGACATCAAGCCGCTGGCCGATCCCGCGATCCGCGCCGTGGAGGAAGGACGCATCCGCTTCATTCCGGAAAATTGGTCCGGCGTCTATTTCGACTGGATGCGCAACATCAAGGATTGGTGCATCAGCCGTCAGCTTTGGTGGGGACACCGCATTCCCGCCTGGTATGACGACGCGGGTCGTTGGTACGTCGCGCGCGACGAGGCTGCGGTTCGTGCGGAGCACGGTCTCGATGCGTCAGTGCCGCTGCGTCAGGACGAGGACGTGCTCGATACGTGGTTCTCATCGGCGCTCTGGCCGTTCTCCACGCAAGGCTGGCCTGACGACACCCGGGCGTTGCGGACCTATTACCCCACCTCGGTGCTCGTGACCGGATTCGACATCATTTTCTTCTGGGTGGCGCGCATGATCATGCTGGGCCTCAAGTTCACCGGGCAGGTGCCATTTCGCGAGGTCTACATGCACGGCCTGATTCGCGATCACGAAGGACAGAAAATGTCCAAGTCGAAGGGCAACGTGATCGATCCGCTCGACATCGTCGATGGCATCACGCTCGACGCCCTGTTGATCAAGCGCACCACGGGCCTCATGCAACCGCAAATGAAACCGGCCATCGAAAAAGCCACGAGGAAGAGTTTTCCGCAGGGCATACCCGCCTTTGGAACCGATGCCTTGCGCCTGACATTCGCCTCACTGGCAACGCAAAGCCGCGACCTGCGTTTCGACATGGCCCGCGTCGAGGGTTACCGCAATTTTTGCAATAAGTTGTGGAATGCGGCGCGCTACGTGCTCATGAACGTCGACGGGCGCGAATCGCATCCCGAGGGTGCTGAATTCAGCCTCGCCGATCGATGGATCCGCACCCGCCTTGCCGGAGCGCTGCAGCGCGTCGAAACGGGGTTCGCCGAGTACAGGCTCGACGCGGTGGCGAGCGCATTGTACGAGTTCACCTGGCATGAGTACTGCGACTGGTATGTCGAATTGTCGAAGGCAACTTTGTTCTCCGAGACGGCCCGTGACAGCGAAAAGCGTGGTACGCGTCATACGTTGATACACACTCTCGAGTTGCTGCTGCGGGCTTTGCATCCGCTGGCGCCCTTCATCACCGAGGAAATTTGGCAGCGCGTGCGCACGAGCGCCGCCGTGACCGGAGACAGCATCATGCTGGCTCGCTTCCCCCTCGCCGACGACCTGCCACTCGACGCGGGTGCGGAAGCGGAGATGCGCTGGGTCATGGACTTCATCGACGGCGTCAGACAGATCCGCAGCGGCATGGACATCGCGCCTGGCCGCAAAATGGACGTCTTGCTGCAGAACGCCAGCCTGGCCGACGCTGAGTATCTCGCACGAAACGTGCACTATCTGGTGAGGCTCGCCGGCATTGCGCCGCCGCGCCTGCTGACGCCCGCGCAGACCGCGCCCATCTCGGCCGTCGCGCTGCTGGGCCAGCTCGAAATTTTGGTGCCCATGGCCGATCTGATCGATCCGGATGCTGAACTCGAACGGTTGGGCAAACGGCAACGCAAAGTCGAGATGGACTTGAACAAATTGACGAGTAAGCTGGCGAACGCCGATTTCGCGAAAAATGCGCCCGCCGACATCGTGGCCAAGGACCAGGCGCGGCTCACGGAATTGCGCACGGAGATGGGCCAGCTCACCGCGTTGGTCGAACGGGTCAACGCGTTGCGCGCCGGGTGATGCGCCGCCAGCCATGAATTCACGTCCGAGTTCACCGGCGCGCGAAATCGCAGACGTCCTCACCCAGCTCAATCGGGTGATTTTGGGCAAGGAAACTCAGATCCAACTGTGCCTGGCGTGCCTGCTGGCTCGCGGCCACCTGCTGATCGAAGACATACCGGGCGTCGGCAAGACCACGCTGGCTCATGCGCTCGCCAAGACCTTGGGGTTATCTTTTCAGCGGGTGCAATTCACCAGCGACCTCTTGCCAGCCGACGTGCTCGGCGTGTCGATTTACGATCGCGAGACCGGTCAATTTCGTTTTCAGCGCGGACCCATTTTCGCGCAGCTCGTGCTCGCCGACGAAATCAACCGCGCCTCACCGAAGGCGCAGAGCGCGTTGCTGGAAGCGATGGAGGAGCATCAGGTGACGCTCGATGGCCAATCGATGCCCCTCCCCGAACCGTTCTTCGTGATCGCAACGCAAAACCCACAGGACCAGATCGGCACCTTCCCGCTTCCGGAGTCTCAGCTCGACCGCTTCCTGATGCGAGTACAGCTCGGATACCCCGCCGCCGCGGCGGAGCGCGAACTGCTGCGCGGCATCGACCGGCGCGACCTCGTCAACTCGCTGGAGCCGGTCGTGAGCGTCGCGACGTTGACGGTCTTGCAGCAGCGCCTCGCCGAAGTTCACGTGGCGCCCGCGTTGCTCGATTACGTCCAGGCGCTCGTGGCCCACACTCGCAATGCCGCCTCCCACACCGTCGGTTTGTCGCCGCGCGCGGCGATTGGACTGTTGCGCGCCGCGCGCGCATGGGCGTTGATCGTGGGCCGCGATGCGGTGGTCCCAGAGCATGTCCAACAAGTGTTCGCCGCGGTGGTCGAGCACCGTATCCGGCTGCGTGACGGCACAGCGTCGGCGTCGATGCGGCTACTCGAGGCCGTGCCCGTACCTTGAGCGGGTACTACCGGTGAAGCGCCTGCGTCGAGCTGCCGCTGCGCGCTTGACCCGATGGGCCGTCCGCCGGCATGGCATCGACACATTACCGCTCACGATCAGCCGACGCCGCATCTACATCATCCCAACGCGGTTCGGTTTGACCCTGGGCCTGATGCTGGTCGCCATGCTGATCGCGGGCCTCAACTACAACAACAATCTAGGACTGGCGTTCGGGTTCCTGCTGACCAGCCTCGTGCTGGTCGCGATGCACCATTGTCATCGCAATCTGCTGGGTCTCGGGGTGGATGCGGTCGGCGACGTCGATGCCTTCGCGGGAGCACCCGCGCAGTTGGAATTCGTGCTGCAGAGCGACGCGGCCGTCGACCGATGCGACATCGAGATTCACTGCACCGAGGCGGCGGCGTCCACTCATCGCGTCGCGGCGAACGGTTACCAGCGCGCCGTCGTCGGCCTGCCCGCGATGCCGCGGGGGGTGATGCGGCTGGATCAATTCGAATTACGCACGCGCCATCCGTTCGGGTGGTTCCGCTCCTGGACCTACGTTCACAAGCCGTTGACGGTGTTCACCGCACCGGAGCCGCGCGGCACTCATGTTCTGCCGTCGGCGGCTGCGGCCGCCGGGAACGTATCCGAGTCGGACCTGCACGGCGACGAAGAGTTTGCGGGACTACGCAGCTATCAGATCGGCGTGCCGCTGAAGCACATGGCATGGAAGGTGGTGGCACGGGGCGGCGAACCCGCCGTGCGCAGCTACACAGGCCTCGCGGCGCAGCCTGAGTGGCTCGAATGGTCGGCTTTGGAGGGGATGGACACGGAGGCTCGTCTGTCGCAGCTATGCCGGTGGATACTCGAGAGCGAGGCTGCTCATCACCGCTATGGCCTGCGCATGCCGGGCACCGAGGTGTCGCCGGGCCACGGTGCTGCACACCGCTCTACGTGTCTGCGGGCGCTCGCGCGATTCGGCGTCGAGAACCCGCCATGATCGGGCAGCGCATGGCGGCAGAGCGGATCAGCTTCGAGCGCCTGACGTGGATTAGCGGCTGCCTCGCGCTCGCTCTGCTGCCCGTGGTCGTGCGTCTGCCCCTTTGGCTCATCGCCATGGTGGTCACCGCCACGGGTCTGCGGCTGGTTCTCGCGGCCCGCGGCCACGATGCGCCGCCGCGCCTGATTCGCGTCATCGTCCCGCTGCTCGCGATCGCTCTATTGTTCGTGCAGTACCGCACGTTCAACGGACTCTCGGCGGGCACCGCGCTGCTCTGCCTGATCGCGGGTTTGAAAGTCTTGGAGAGCAAGACCGGCCGCGACCTGCACGTCGTCGTGATGATCATTTATTTCCTTAGCCTCGCCGCGTTGCTGCAAGGAGAGTCTTTCTGGTTGCTGGGCTACCTGGTCGTCGTGTGCTGGCTGACGACCTCGTCGCTGCTCGGATTGACGAGCAGCGCGTCCTGGGGTGTATGGCGCACCAACGTGCGTTACGCCGGCCGCGTGCTCGCGCAAGCCGTGCCGTTGACGGTGGCGTTGTGGTTGTTCTTTCCGCGGTTCGGCGGCCCATTATGGCAATTGGCCGACGACTCCAACGCGGCCACGTCGGGATTGAGCGACTCGATGAGCCCCGGCGACATCACCGAACTCGCGCTCTCAGACGACGTGGCGTTTCGCGTCCGCTTCAGCCCCGGAAGCCAAGCCCCGCCGGAGCGCTACTGGCGCGGACCCGTGCTGCACGATTTCGATGGACGGGCATGGCGACGCACCGATGCCGGTCGCATGCCGGCGCCGCCGCTGCACTTCGACGGACCGGCCCTGCAATACACGGTCAGCATGGAGCCGAACCAGCACAACTGGATCTTCGTGCTCGAATGGCCCGCCGGGTGGAGCGGGTCGCGCGCTTCCCTGACCAGCGACTACATGCTGGTCGCGCCCAATGCGATCGCTCAGCCGGTCGACGTGGTCGCGACCTCTTACGTTCATGCGCAGGCGGCTGAACCGCTGGATACGGGCATGCGCCGGCGCGATACGCGCTTGCCGGTGGGACCCAACCCTCGATCCCTGCGCCTGTCCCAAGAAATGCGTGCTGCGCACCGCGATGATTTGGATTACGTGCATGCGGTGCTCGACATGTTCCGGCAGCAACCTTTTTTTTACACGTTGACGCCGCCGCGACTGGCCGCGGACTCGGTGGATGCCTTCTTGTTCGACAGCCGTCGCGGCTTCTGCGGACACTACGCATCGGCGTTCGCCACGCTCATGCGCGACGCCGGCATCCCGGCGCGCGTCGTCACCGGGTATCACGGCGGCACCTACAATAGATTCGCCGACTACTGGATAATTCGCCAGAGCGATGCCCACGCCTGGGACGAAATCTGGATCGACGGGCATGGTTGGCTGCGCGTCGATCCGACGGCCATGGTTGCACCCCAGCGCGTCGAGAGCGGTCTCAACGACGCGGTGTCGGCGGGCGCGCCGTTGACGAGCCGCTGGCAACAGCGCACACCCTGGCTGGCGGACACCCGCCTGCGGCTCGATGCATTGCGGCAGCTTTGGCGGCAGCGCATCCTCGGCTTCGATCAAGGTTCACAGGAAAAACTCTTGGGCCTGATGCACATACCCGCGCCCGACGGACAGAAACTCGCGATCATCCTCGGACTTTGTTTGACCGTGGGTTTGTCATGGCTGACATGGCAGGTACGCCGCGAACTCAAGCCCCGTCCTCGCGATCCGCTGACCCGTGCATACGCACGTTTGTGCCGCCGGCTCGCCGCAGTGGGTTTGCCGCGCATGCCCCACGAGGGTCCCGAGGACTTTGCGGCCCGCATCGCCTTGCGCCGCCCTGACATCGCCGCGACGCTCACGGTGCTCTGCCGCCGCTATTCCGACTTGCGTTACGCGGCCGCGCCCGCACCTGCCACGGTCTCGACCTTCATCAGAGCGGTACGCAGTTTCAGGCCGCGAGGTTCTCGCGGGTCTTCATGAAATCGATTTCGGGCCATCGCTCCTCGGTCAGGCCCAAATTGACGCGCGTCGGTGCCAGGTACACCAGTTGGCCGGCATGATCCACGCCCAAATTGTCGTAGGCTTTTTCGCGGAACTCCCGCAGGCGCTTTTCGTCCTTGAGGTTCACCCAACGCGCGACGGCCACGTTGATCTGTTCGAACACGCACTGCACGTTGTATTCATCCTGGAGCCGGAATGCGACCACCTCGAATTGCAGCTGCCCGATGGCGCCGAGAATCAGGTCGTTATTCCGCAGCGGTTTGAACAGCTGGGTGGCCCCCTCTTCGCAGAGTTGCGAGAGCCCTTTTTGCAGCGCCTTCATGCGCAGCGGATCCTTCAGCACGGCGCGGCGAAACAGCTCCGGGGCGAAATTCGGCACGCCGGTAAAAGTGAGGTTCTCGCCCTCGGTGAACGTGTCACCGATGTTGATGGTGCCATGATTGTGCAATCCGATGATGTCTCCGGCGAACGCCTCCTCGGCCGCGCTGCGATCGGCCGCCAAAAAGGTCAACGCGTCGGCGATGCGCACGTCCTTGTGCAAGCGTACATGGTGCATGCGCATGCCGCGTACGTAACGGCCCGAACAAAGCCTCATGAAGGCGATGCGGTCGCGATGGCCCGGGTCCATGTTGGCCTGAATCTTGAAGACGAATCCCGTGAGCTTCTCTTCGACCGGCTCGACCGCACGCTGCAGAGTGGGCCTCGGGAGCGGTCCCGGGGAATACTTCACGAACGCGCTCAATAACTCGCGCACACCGAAATTGTTGACGGCCGAGCCGAAGAAAACCGGCGTCTGAGTGCCGGCGCGATAGCGGGCCTCGTCGAAAGCGGGACTCGCGCCCCGCACCAGATCGACCTCTTCGAGAAACCGGGCGTAGCGCTGTCCCAGGTATGCTTTGGCTTCTTCGCTGGCGATACCCTCGATCGTCTCATGGCTGCCCACGCGGCCTTTCTCCACGGGCACGTAGACGTAAATCCTGTCCTCCAGCAAATGGTAGACGCCGAGCAGATCGCGCCCCATGCCGATCGGCCAGGTGATCGGCGCGCACTGGATCTTCAGCACGCGCTCTATTTCGTCGAGCAGGTCGATCGGCGAACGGCCGTCGCGATCCAATTTGTTCACGAAGGTGATGATCGGCGTATCGCGCAAGCGGCACACCTCCATCAACTTGATGGTGCGTTCTTCGACTCCCTTCGCGCAATCGATGACCATCAACGCGGAATCGACGGCCGTCAGCGTCCGGTAGGTGTCTTCCGAGAAGTCCTGGTGACCCGGCGTGTCGAGGAGGTTCACGATGCAGTCCTCGAACGGAAATTGCATCACGGACGAGGTGACGGAGATGCCGCGCTGTTGTTCCAAGCGCATCCAGTCCGACGTGGCATGGCGTGTCGCCTTGCGTCCCTTGACGGTGCCGGCCATTTGAATGGCGCCGCCGAACAGCAGCAGCTTCTCGGTCAGCGTGGTCTTGCCGGCATCCGGGTGCGAGATGATGGCGAAGGTTCTTCTCTTTCTCACGTTCTCGACGATTTCACCCCCCGACATCGGCGTCACTTTTTTTCCCGTGTCAAGATGCGGCGCAGAACCGCGGCGTCTTCGCGGCCGTTGGTCGCCTGATAGTAGCCGCGGCGCACGCCGACTTGTTCGAATCCCAGGGAATCGTACAACCGAGCGGCGGCCGTATTGGACGGCCTGACTTCGAGAAACGCTTCGTGCATGCCTGCATGGCGCGCACGATCGATCAAGTACAAGAGCACCTTTCGGGCGAAACCGCGCCCCCGGTACTCTTCACGTACGCAGACATTCAACACATGCGCTTCTCCGGCACCCATGGACATGATGCCGTAGCCCGCGATGTCGGTGCCGGCTTCGATCACGCGGCACACGTACCCCACCCGCAGGCAATCGCGGAATATGCCCTCGCTCCACGGAAACTGATACGCGGAGCGCTCGATGGCGACGACCACGGGCACATCCAATTCATGCATGGGCCGGATGCCGGGCTCGGGAAAATCGAACTCCTGCTTGACGCTAGCCACGACTCGATACCTCGCGGGCGAATTTCAAATCTTCCCAGGCCTTGCGCTTGTCGCCCGGAGTACGCAGCAAATAAGCCGGATGATAAGTCACGACCAACGGGACCTTCGCGGCGCCGAACACGTGCACCTGCTGCCTTAGACGCCCGAGCGGCACAGTGGTTTGCAACAGACTCTGCGCCGCGATGCGGCCGACGACCAGCATGATCTTCGGATTGAGCAACGCAATCTGGCGCTCGAGGTAGGGCCAACAGGCGGCGACCTCGGCCGCGAGCGGGTCACGATTATTGGGCGGCCTACATTTGAGGGTATTGGCGATATAAACCTGATCCCTGGCAAGACCGATCGCGCGCAGCATGCCATTCAGCAACTGGCCGGCACGCCCGACGAAGGGTTCACCTTTGCGGTCCTCCTCCGCACCGGGAGCCTCGCCCACCACGAGCCAGTCCGCCCGCAAGTTACCCACGCCGAAGACCGTCTGGGTGCGGGTTGCACTCAGGCCGCAGCGCGTGCAGGCGGCGACGCGCTCGCGCAATGCCGACCAGTCCAGCAATTCGACCTCCGCCGTCGGCCGCCCGGAAGGCGCGGATAACGACGGGACCGGATCGGGCACGAGCGGCACGACCGGCTCAGCCACGGGGAAGGTCGCGGCTACCGCTCGCGGCGCGCGCAACACCCAGGATTCGTAGCCGAAGGCAGCCAGATATTCCTTGCGCAGCGGCGTATTCATGTGACCGTCACCACGGTTCGGGG
>Ga0116231_10014568_pt1 | contig 10506 bp, 8 predicted proteins | sample S1TSphgellanicum_2_FD_89695 | JGI IMG/M metagenome (GOLD analysis project Ga0116231, IMG submission 89695) | Host-associated microbial communities from peat moss isolated from Minnesota, USA - S1T2_Fd - Sphagnum magellanicum MG | ecosystem: Host-associated > Plants > Peat moss > Unclassified... | reverse complement strand
GACTACCTTTTTTTTCTTTTAGCTACTGTCCGTCCCAATTAAGGGGTGGATGAAATGTCCGTCCGGCTTGATGATGGGACGAATTTTGGGGAAGCTTTTTTTCTTTTAGCTACTGTCCGTCCCAATTAAGGGGATGGATGAAATGTCCGTCCGGCTGGATGATCACAAAATAATAATAAAAATAAAATAAACTAGGGGCTTCACAGTGGCCGAAGGTCATGGGCACCCACTAGTTTACATTAAAAAGTATCTTAAGGCAAAAGAAGAATTATGGAAACTCAAATATTTCACCATGCAAAAATATAATCTTTTAAAAAAAAAATCCTCTAAAAGAAACCAAAATCCTTCAAAACATTATAATTCTATAACTAATATCAATTTTCAACACAAGCCAAAATATCATCTTTTCAAAAAAATCCCCATGTAAAAAATAGACCTAAAATCCCTTAAGCTGCTATACTCTATAATGAATATAAACACGATATCCTTACAAGGCCAACAAAACACTTGAGCATTCCATTTTCCGAAATGCCTTGTGTCAATTTTTTTTTCATTTTGATACCCAGTGGATTCTAGGGAATTTTGAATTTCTATTAATTTATTTTGAATGTTGAATTTTACATTCTGTAACAACACCCTTGGCCATGGGGCATTACTTGAATCAAGCCCGCCTTGGCTCTTGGCCATAGAGATGGGCCCTTATTCTGGAAATGCCTAGGGCCTTGTCTCTCAGCCTTAGACATGGACCCTTATTTGGGTAATGCCTATGGCCTCACTCAAGAAGGTGAAGAATGTACAGGTGTGGGTGCTGGTTCTGTGGTTCCAGGAAAAGAAGACCATAAAAAGAAACCTAGAAGTGCAAAAGAAATTGTATGTGGAAGTTTCGTATGCGAGTGAGAGAGTAACTGAAGTTTACTCCAGTTGCCTAATGATAAAAGGCAATGATGTGTGTATGGATGGATGAAAAAATCCCCATTTCAATAATTCATCCATTTTCGCAAGTTGTTGTTGCTAAGCCAAGGCAAGCCAAGCCACGGGGACGTCGAAGGGCACGTGATCGTTGGATAGGAAACGGTGGGTTATTAGGGTTAGCAGAGGTGGGGTGGGGGACGGGGGCGGGGCGGCGGGAAGGGGTGGGGCGGGTGGGGGGCAGTGGATAGCGGGTAGATAGAGATATGGCGGACAAGGACAAGCACAGGTTCAGGTTAGTGGTGAAGTTGCCAAGGCCACCGCGCACTCTGCTGCAGCAGCAGGCATCTTCGACGATCTCCAACAAGTCGTCGTCGTCCCACCACTTTTTGCCTCGATTAGCAGCCGCGGCGGCGGTGGCCGTTGCCGCAGATGGAGGAGACTCCTCTCCACGACAACCACCACAGTCGTCTGCCGCAGCGTCAGGAGCAGCGGGAGCCGTTGCTACATCTCCAGCAGCAACAAAAAAAACAGCACACTTGCCACAGAAATCGGTGCTACCGGAACATACGACAACAGCCACCATAAGCACTGCCACTACTAGTTCCGCTACTATCAAGAACCGGGACTCAACAACTCCTCTCAAGAAGCGCAAGTTCAAGGCCTTGGTGGGAGGAGATGGCGTGCTTGTTGCTGAGGTGCATAGATGTTTTTAACACATCACCCACACACACATACCATACATCTCCACACGTTACCAAAGCTCAAAACCCTAACCCTTCTGCTGTCCCTACATGATGTCGGGATGCTCCGGAATGCTTTCTTTCAGCTTTGCAACCGCTTTAGGTGGTCACGCCTCTCGTTGCTCTTTCAAATGATGAAGGAGTCTTGCAACTTGATGGACTTTATATCGGGGTAGCCGTCCAGATTTTGTTTTGCTTTCCTTGTTTTTTCCAAGTTCCGTAAGGGAGGAGGCCTGCCGTTACCCTAGCATAGAAGTGCGATCTGTGGCACGTGAATGCTGCCTAATGGTTTGCCACAAAGTGGCAAGCTGTTTGAGTCACTGAGTTTTGCGACGGCATATACCATAATCAGCCGTTGCACTAATTTCCTGGAAGAGTGCGCTTTCCTAGTCTATGGATGTGCTAAGAGCAGACCCTAATTAATTGTTTGTGTTAAGGCCATGGGAGAGGCCGATTATGAGGTTCAGTTGTGGAGTTTCGAGTGGGGTAATGATCCTGGGTTGGTCTGACTGGGGTTTTGTGCCTAGCCTTTACAGACCAAGAAGGAGAGGCCAGCAAACGGAGAGTTGGTGGTAGCAGTGTCAAACTCTGTGGCAGCCACAGGTCAGTGGTGAAGTTGTCTTTCCTTCCTACAGCGTTTGAGCTTCTGCAACTTCTCTGCCTATTGGATGTATGCAATCTTAATTGTGAGGAATCTCTTGGGTGTGACCCTCAAGATTCACTGTTTTCTTCCAGGGCTATCTGTGCATGCGCAACCTGCTCAAGCAACCCCCTCAAAGAAGGTTCTAGAAGCAGTTCTTGAGAAACTGAAGAAGTAAGAATATACTATGCAAAGCTTTTTTTCCTGTTTTTGCAGACCCACTTTTAATATTTGAACTGGGCACATTTATGCTGCATTTGATTTTGTCTTCGTCTCCCTTATTGTGGATTCTTGGCTGTGTTTCTGGGGAGGTGGCATTCCTTAACTATAGTTGTTTCTACTTGTTGTCTGCAATCTCCAGAAAGGACACATATGGAGTATTTTCAGAACCAGTGGACTCTAGCCTTGTATGTTCCTTACCTCCACCTTATGCAGCTCTGAGACTTGTTCCTACACTTTTCTGCTTTTGGGCCTGTTTTATCATGCAAGTGATTTGAATTCAATAGACCTGCAACTTCAAGGATTGCACCACCATTCATTTGGCAATAGTTTGAATTTTGTGATGATTTAGTGACTTGCTTGAACACTACTCAGTGAAAATGAACTAGGTCAGGCTTGACTGCATTTTTCTTATTTGCTATTTGGGTATTGGGGGTTTGACAGGTTCCAGATTATTATGATGTGATAAAAGAGCCCATGGACTTTGGCACAATGCGCAGAAAAATAATCAAAGGAGCTTATGTGACATTGAGTCTTTTTGAGGTGATTCAAGCTCCTGCTGTTTTGCACCTTTGGGCTATACACTGTTGCTAAAAAGCAGTCTGTCTAGATATCTTCTGTATTGTGTTGTTTGTAGGATTTTTCAATTAGTTTCTGGCCATGCATCACAGGGGTCTGGTGGGTCTGCCAATCTATAATCCACGTATATTCTCAACTGGTTTTGCAGAAAGATATTCTACTCATTTGCAGTAATGCCATGCGGTATAATGCCCCAGATACTGTTTACTACAAACAGGTATGATCCATTTCTATTGTGCTTGAATTTTTAGTCAGCTGCAAGTCAGCTGGTGGGCATTTTGTTGAGGTCAATGTGCCATCTGAATCTACTCTCATGGATGGATGACTGATGAATAATTAAACTCTGTCCAGGCACGGTCAATACAGAATGCAGCCCGCAAGGCTTTGGATGTTGTTGCCACACAGGCAGCATTCCCAGATAGCACCAGATTCAAACCACAGAAGAAACTCCATGTGACAAAGAAGAACTGGAGAAATACTGCAGCATTGAGAGCTGCACTTCAGCCTGCAAATTCTGACTATGCTTCTGGGGCCACTTTAGCCACTGAGGGTGATGATGTAGCTTGGTCAAACAAAGCTGAAGCTGGTCATTTAAAAAAGTGACTGGTTCAAATCGATTAGGCAGTGCTGCTGGTGATGAGGCTGATTGGGATGCACAATCATTTCATAGTGGTGGCTTGGAATCTGAAGCCCCACATGCCAATTTGTTGGATGAACCCTGTGAGTCTTTCGTACTGACCTTGATGATGTGTTCATTTTATGGGGTTCCTGTTACAGCTATACCCTCAGTGGTTTGTTTTAATACAGTCAATTTTGGTCATCTCCCCTTGCATGCCATCTTCTTTCTCAGTACTCAGGAAGGAAATCCTCTTTGACATGTTTGCGCATGTGGTTGACCAGCACTCAAGCCAGTTGCAGTGAAAGATGGACGAAGGCCTGTGTTCACACAGGAGTACCACAGGAGCTCTTATACACCCCGTAATCTTCCAGCCCATGGCCGTGGGCCACCACTTGCTGGAGTTGGTGGAGAGCTCCATCATATTGTGCCAGTAAGCATATGCCACAAATATGCTGACTGATATTCCTTCCTTGCACACTTAGGTTGCTTTATGAAGTGGAGCCAGGTTTTGTGGTTAAGCTTCATGTGTAAGAGTTTTTCATATATCATGAGGAGCCTGAAAATTTGTTACTGATGTGTCATTTTGGCTGTTACAGACAGGATACCACATGGAGCATGCATATGCTAAAAGCCTATCTCGATTCTCAGTGAATCTGGGTTTTGAGGGTTGGAATATTGCATCAAAGAGGATACAGAGAGTTTTATCCTCTGGGGTGCCTTTTGGGCGGGGGTGGGTTGGTCATCTTGAGGCCCCACCAGGCACTGACTTGACACCGCCACTCTCAACTACAAAAGCTGCCGAAGTGAAGGCTACGGTACCAGCTGTGAGTAATCATAGATCTTTGTTGACAACATCACCACTTGATGTTGTTGGACTCTCAACCACTGCCTCTCACACCTTTACAGCAACTTCCCTCGTTATAACACCTAATGTGTCTCAAGGCCCTATGATGAGTGCTTCTTCAGCTACAGCTTCAACTTCAGTAGATTCTTTGTTGACCACTGTAACAAGGGCAATGATTGGATCAGGGTCTCCTGTTCAGCCTACATCACAAGTGAAGCAGGGTGTGGTCAGTACAATTGATGCCATTAGGCAGGAGATGATGCCTAAGAGAGTGGTACAGGCTGAACCCCAAGTGGAGCAAAGCAGGGGTCCTGATGTGCCTACTCGGCACTCCCGGCCACCATCTAATCAGTATGTTAATCAAGTGTCGTCAGGTATGGGTTTCCAAGGTTCATCTGGTATGGGCAATGGGATCTCAGCAAAATGGACTAGTGCCATGACACAAGGAGTCCCAACTTTTGTGTACAGTACAGCAGTGCAAGCAGTTCCATCTTCAGCAGGCATGAAGACTGGGCTGGATGCTGTTACCAAGGCTCAAGCCCAGAGTCTTGTTATGCTACAGGCAGAAGCAAGTGCCAGGGTGAAGCTAGAGAGAGATTCACATCTTTCACAAGCACCACGACCTCAACACATGCAACCACCTGATGTGCCTTCCTATGGTTCACATTCTAATGTTTTAGGCCTCACTTCGGAACACAATTTGAGTCAGACACCACTGCCACAACAACTACTTCCTCATTCTGAGAAGCAGGACCACAACAGTCACAAGGGAAACACTCTGCAACCATTTCAGCTGCAGATGGGGAATCTAGTGAATTATGGATTCTCCCAGCCTCGCCCTTTGCAAATGCCCACCTCCCTTCAACAGAATCTGAGCATAAAGCCTCCGCCAGATTTGAATTTGCGGCCCATTGATTCACCCTTAACACCTCAGGCTTCAGGTCAACCAAATTTGCTAGGTTCATCACAATCCAGTCTGTTTCTTCAGCTTTGAATCCCTCCCCCTTTCCCTCTTTCTATATGCATTCTGTACTGAAGTCTGCAACATATCTTGAGGCTGTTGTATTTTCAATCTTGCTGACCTGTGGGAACCTTAAGGTGGCTGTAAAGTAATTATGATTCTATGAGGTTTATTCTCATCAATAAGACTTGATAGGAGCTCTAGGTTTGACTGTGCAGCTGATGGATCATACTAAATTCTCAACCTAAGACTGGTCAATACTGTGCGGGGTTCATCTGAAATTCAAACATCTTCTTGAAGTACACTGTTGGATTCAATCTCTTAACAATTATGTTGGATTCAAATTATCTATGGCTTGGTTCAATCTCTGCTCAGCACACTGTTTTCAGATTTACGCAGAGAATTAGGCTGTGGAGTGTTTGGCTCTTTGATTCAATCCCTATTTAGGATATGCTGGATGCTATAAGATTTATTCTTGGTGTTGAAGGTGGTGTTGTTTTGTTGATGGTAATGTCTCTTTGATGTTGTTTTCAGGCTGAGAGCTTGAGCTTTTTTTTGAGTACCCATGCAATTCATAGAACTTGAAAGATTCTTAAAGTCTTGTTACAACTCCCATATCTATGAACTCTTTCCCTGTAAGCTCTCTATGGGTGTCTAGCACTTTCTCTCTTCTAGCAGTTACATTTTGAACCCAGAGAAGTCTGGAGAACAATAAAGAGAGCAAAAGGCTTATCATACCTGCTGGATTTGAGAAATGATAATGAGGATGACTAGAGAAGCCTTAGTAGGCAGACCACTGTACAGACAAATGTACAGACATAGTAGTTCCTTCTTACCCATGTGTGAGCCTTTGATGAGATGCGAAGTCCTCAATGCTTCACGGACCTCATCCGGACGTAAGATATTGAGAGCGAAAGAAATCGATCTCTCCTGATATCATCAACAAGAGTTGTTTTCGGAAGGATTTTGTTCTTCTCTCTCTACAGGATTACCGATGGTAAATGATTTGGGAAACGTAAGTAAGGTGCAATCCAGACCTAATCTTTCAGCAGTGGGCGCTGCTGCTTGCTTTCGAGATCCCTGGGCCTTTCTTCTTCACATTGTTTTTTTTTTCTTTCTAATTCCACTTCTTGGAAACTTGTAGCTTGTAGTTCCCATCCAGTCTTTGGTGTACTCTCTCTGCAGCTCTGCTTCTTGAAGCGTTGGGTATATCAGGACACGACAGGGGAGCCAACAGTTTTGTTCTGTGAAGCTCAGTCAGTTCATGAATTAGGGTTAGAGAGAGAGAGAGAGAGAGAGAGAGAGAGAGAGGGGAGTGACAGAAGAGTAGACTAGTTTTGTAGCCCACCAAAATGGTGACATGCGTCGTGGGAGAGGGCCTCTCATGGTCAACAATTTCTTGTTTTCACTATAGGACAAAGATGAGAGAATGCGGCAAATTTTCTTCGCAGCGGAACTCTGTCGAGTTTGAATGTAGAAAGCTGGGATCGGCATTGCAGTCTTTGTTTTATGGAACGCATGAACTGAGGGGAAGTAGACGGTCTAGCTGCTGCAAATTCGGATCTGCACAAGGTCTCCTCCTCCATATTCAGCAGCTGAGAGTTGCGTATACCACAACAGAAAAGATCGTTGCCGGGACGTTGTTGCGACCCAAGGAGATTGGCAAAAGGCGCTTGATTCTTCTTCGCCATGCCAGTAGTTCATGGTCGGATCGGTCTTTGAAAGGTTCCCATCCTGCTGCTCCTTTGAAAACTCTATGCGCAAATGGGAAGTCCATGGTGGCAGTTTTTTATGGCAGATCAATCTCTTAAAGCCCCTTAAACCTTGCTCACAGCAAAACCCTTGGGAAGCGTTTAGGATTTTGAAAGGTTCCCATCCTGCTGCTCTGCTCCATTCACTCTTTGCACAAATGGGAAGTCCATGGTGACCATTTTTGTAGCAGATACAATCTCTTAAAGCCCCTTAAACCTTGCTCACAGCAAAACCCTTGGGAAGCGTTTAGGACTTTGAAAGGTTCCCATCCTGCTGCTCTGCTCCATTCACTCTTTGCACAAATGGGAAGTCCATGGTGACTATTTTTGTAGCAGATACAATCTCTTAAAGCCCCATAAACCCTTGCTCACAGCCAACCCTTGGAAATGTTTTGGGGTTTTGGAATAGGGTTTCTCTGAAGTTAAATCTGTGGCTCAGACCCTATGGAACTTCAATATGAGCCAGGCAAGGGGTTCATGTTTTTCTTCTCCCACTAAGTAATGTAACTATGAGTACTATAAATCTGTGGCTTGAAATTCCTTTTGGGGGGCTATGACAGATCATGAGAGGCCATTGAGCAAGTGGGGACGCCATACGGCTGCAGACATTGCAAACAAACTGAATCAACCAGGCTGGTTTCCAGAGCTGATCCTCTGCAGGTCTGGCTGACGTCACTATGTATCATTGTTCTTTGAGGGAATTTCAGTACCGTGCTTTTGATATGAAAGTGAATGGAATCTATTTTTGGATTGTGCCTCTCTGGGATTACTTGAATTGAAGAGAGTTATGTGGGGGGGAATGCAGTGATGCTATACGGACGCGTGAAACATTAGAAATAATGCAGTCACATGTAAGTGACTTAGGAGAAGTGGAGGTGCGATTTCTGGGAAGCTTTTATGCCATTGCAGCTATGGATGGACAAACTGCCCAGCACTTGCAAGAGAACATTCTGAAGTACACAAGGGATGATGTCACCACTGTCATGTATGTTCTTCTTTGAAGATAAAACCCTTTGTTTTTTGAGCTATGAGAGGTTTGTACTTCATCATTTTCCTGTGAAGGACCATGAAGACCTGGTCCACACACTCCCCATTATGATTGATGGTTTTATATCGATTTTGTGGTATGAATGTGGTTTGCAGGTGCATGGGACATAATAGGGGATGGGAGGAGGCAGCAAGTTTGCTTTGTGGCATCTCTGTCGAATTAAAGACTGCAAATGCGGCACTACTTGAGGCTCCTGGCAGCTCATGGCAAGAGGTAATCCTCAAGGAAAGGAAAATGTCCAATGTCTCATGGATTTTGGTGCTCTGAACATGTAGTTGCAAGAGTCAATCTCAGTTTGGTTTATGATCAGCATATGGAAAAGTAACTGTTTGTGGCTATGACATGGGTGTCTTTTGGTGCAATCATTCACTTATCTCTGGATTTCTGTGCATTTCAGATATAGGTTTGGGTGTTCAAATTGGCTGGGGGGGCTCCATGTCAATCTCACAAGTAGTGGTGATTGGGATGACTGATGCTTTTACTGGCAGGCATTTGACAAGGCAGGAATGGGAGGCTGGAAGCTGGTAGGAATTCTGAAGCCTGACACAGCAGATATGGAAGGAGGGGTGCTATGACTCAGTTTTGCTAGTTGTTTTGTCAGCACGCGGATTTATGGGATAGCAAGAGGGCATTCACTTCAAGAGGAACTTCTCATACTGTCAGCTTGATCTCAAAAAGGTTGACCTCTTTTTAGGGTTCATGATCAAGGGTCAAAGCAGCCCTGCATATTTGCCATGGTTTACAGCTCATGAAGATGTAACTGTAGAATCTGAGCACTGGCACTAGCTTCTGGTGTGCCAATCTATTCAACGACTCAACTTTCTTCAGGCATTCCAGAAGATTGGACCATAGCTTTCAGGCAGTTTCATGCAGCATAGTATCCTGTTCTTTGTCCTTGTGCAATATTTCAGGTAAGTACATACCGACAAGAAATTGTACAGTTCTCACCATATGTGGTCGATTTGAAAGTAAATGAGGTTGCCTCTAAACAAACTTCTCAATTCAACTGTTGAAAGTTTTGCTTATGCCCTCACAGTTGGTAATTTACCATGATGTGTGGGTGTGTGGAACATGGAATATTTGTCATAGATTCTGTAAACTTCAATTCTGTGGAGGCTGGAAGCAAAATGAAATTTGTCAAGGATGGATAGCAATGTAGCTCCAAGACTAATTTATTGTGAATCTGGAAGGGTACTTACTGGGATCTTTGTTTGACCAACAAAAATTAATTTCAGAACCCTAAACCCTAAACCTGGAAGAACAAAATCATCACGTCCGGGCAGTGTTTTTCATTTCCAGATTTGTGAGGTAAGTGGGTTGGTGATCACCACAAGAGGACTTGGCCAAATTTGGCACAATTCAGAGACAAAAGGAGGAGAGTTTAGGAATTGAGCCACATTTTGGTGAATTGCTAGAACCCATTGTCTAAATGTGGCGATTTCATTTTTTTGGGGGCTCTAAATATGGCGATTACAAAAAATTCCTCATAATGTCACAACTGTGGGCTATTTTTTCTGTTGCACTGGCCTGGATGTGAAAATTCATCAAAAACAGAAACACTGCACCATGGGCTTCCTATTTTCAAGTAAATCTATTTGAATGTAAATGTGACAGTAATCACAGGATAATTAACACCACCCCCAACAAAAAGAAAAAAGAAAAAAGAAGAAGTATTAAATGGGCCTCTGAAATGCATTGACCGAGTATTAAAAAAAACTTCCTCCTTTTTTGGACCTGTCCAATGTGTTTCAACTCCGGCCAAGCTAAAAAGAATTTTAGAATACCAACAGGTAGATAACCTTATTATCAAGGATTGTGGAGAAGTGGGGTATCGATCCCCATACCTCTCGCATGCTAAGCGAGCGCTCTACCATCTGAGCTACATCCCCTCCTCGTGATATCGTCTAGTTGGATAAGAAAGTTATTTATAGTGATACTTCAGCAGGAAACTTCATGCTATTTTAATGAGGCCTTCAATTGATCACTTTATGTTTTTTTTTGGTTTTTTTTTATAATAATCGTCTAGTGATCATCTAGTTTTTATGACATTTAGATGTCACTAGATGATCTTGTGATCACCAAAAAAAACCAGAACATCTCCACCGATACTATGGGATAAGTTCCTGCACAAATGATAAGTCCCCAACTCCCCAATAAAGTTCCAACTCCCCAATAAAGTTCCAACTCCCCAAT
>Ga0116231_10014567_pt1 | contig 10507 bp, 5 predicted proteins | sample S1TSphgellanicum_2_FD_89695 | JGI IMG/M metagenome (GOLD analysis project Ga0116231, IMG submission 89695) | Host-associated microbial communities from peat moss isolated from Minnesota, USA - S1T2_Fd - Sphagnum magellanicum MG | ecosystem: Host-associated > Plants > Peat moss > Unclassified... | reverse complement strand
TCATTGATTTTTGTGAAGAAATCGTAAAGCCGATTTCTTGCCTCCACATCGCTCACTGTACCTCGCTCCACTTCTCCAAACCCCACTGTGTCAACAACCATATATTCATCATTCTCTTCTCTTCGGAAAGATATTGTCTTCCCTCGAGTCCCCGAGCTTGTCTCAAAGAGGAGCGGGCTGTCCAAATTCCCGTTGATCAACATGTTGGCAACAGTAGACTTCCCGGACCCTGTTCGACCAAATAACAGGATCTTGGTCTTGCAATTTGCCATATCGACAATTGGAGAAATATCAGATCTACACACAACAAACCAGCATACATGTCTCAAAACTGTTCAAACGTAGTACAACAAATGTCGATCGACATGTGGCCTCTTTTTGGAACAACGCGCCTGCCTCTTGAAGATATTGGCTTGGGTGCGCGTCTTCATCATTACTTTTCTCGGATTGACTCTAGATCGGTGTGTTTGTGTTGGTAAGAACAGAACATACAGAGATGCAAGACTGATGCTGCTGATGTGTGAAGAAAATCTCCTCTTCATATTACATACGCAGCATGCACTCCTCTTTGAAGTGTTATAGCATACTATAATCACACACAGAATAGTAAACACACTAAATTGCTAGATGTATCGTTTGACAACTTACCTTGAGTATTGGTGTATTGGTGCAACTGGCCCTTGGTAATGTCACAAATATATGATGGGGTGTTTCCGTCTCTAGTTCTCTGTTGCCGGCCCCCGTCTCCTTGACATGCACCTGACATATTCTAACTCTCTCTCGTAAGATTTTGAATTACTCACTTAACACGTCCCAACTGTGAGAGGTACTGAAACACTGAGTCGCTTCTAACATAAATAACGGAAGTATCTAGAGCACACACAACTGGGAAAGGAGAAATGATCCTTGGTTCTGGAAGTAATTATATTTACAGCCGATTGAATAGCAAATGAACATGTGCCAAAAAAATAAATCTAAGACGCTACGGATTAGATACATATGCGAGATCAGTTCAACATCTTTTACTCATCTTGATGATGCACAAAGACTCTAGTGTTTACAGGCAGGTTCTCGGATGCAAAGCATATACATAAGAATCTAATTGTGAACAACAAGTATTGTGTCACCTTAAGACATTGGTTGAATCAGCTCATTATCCGCAGAACCTCCACAAACTCTACAGAATCCTTTTGATTGAGGATTGTAATCTGTGGCTAGAAAAAATAATCAGAAGGTACCTTTGTGCGCACTGATGCCTGGTGGTAAGTCTTGTCTGTCAAAAATGCTTCATGACTGTGTGAATTCCCTCTCCAGCTCCAGTTCTATTATGCGCCTCACGGAACCGAGATGTCTTCCTGAAAGCAAGGCTCTCATAAGATTGTCATTTGTACCCTTAGCATATTGTGCGAACTGTGACCAACATTAACCCATGAATTGCTTCCAACCTGATCCAGGTAGAAAAAAAGTTTGGCACACAGTATATGCAAAGGATCTAAATCTTTTTCCAAAGAAGATCCAACTCCAAATACCCTCTATTCAGTAGACAAATTGACATGGATGGACCAAGCGTGAGACTGAAAATACCACAACCAGAGTAGAAAATCCAACTGTTGGAAAACGGAAGTTTCAAGAAATTCACCCTAGAGAGCAAGCTCCTCCAGTCAATTCGAGGTGGTGATGAGGTCTGTCTAGATATTTCCCGCACAGTAGGTACTCGCCTTGTCACGACTAGAAGGCAGCCTGCAGGAGCCTCTTTGACATTAAGGAACCCGACTTTAAAGAGGAAAGAAGGACTTTAGGAACGCAGATCACAAGCAAGAACATGCAACGAAGAAGATGATTTGGTGGACTGAAACTATGCGCATATATAATTCCCAGGGGCCAGAGGGAACCACCGCACGATCCACTGGATGCCCGTGATGACTCCAGTTGTCGATGAACCTCCACTAAGTTAATGTCTGGTTTCACCTTGGTAACTCATTCTGTCAGAAGTATGTGCTATAATTTTAGGTGGATAGGTGAGAAAATATTAATGTTGGGTGCTTCTCAAATGCCCACCTGGTTCTCAGCTCGATTCTCACAATGAGAACCGGTTGATATTTTCACAGGTGAGAATGGGAGCGAGAATCAACCTCAGGTTCTCACATGATGAGAACCGATCATGAGAATCAGTTCTATTTTATTTTTAATTTTTGGGGGGAGAACTGAACAGGTTCTCTCATATAATTTACATTCAGTTCTCAGAGTCCCTGTGCCAGTTGGCGCTGCTGCTTTTTATTTTTACATCTTCTATGCACTATTACTTGCAACTTCTTGTAGTGGTTTTTTCTTCTCAGTTTAATGATTTAGCATCAACTGTGAGCACACCAAGTAAGATATTGCATTAATTAGCAGTAAGTTTTTCAGAACTGTCCAATTGTGATGAAAAGCTCCTTCAAAACAGAAAACTTCATTGCAAAATGATGAAATCCTTTCAAACCATCTCTAAATGTGTTGATTTTTTTCCTTAAAAAAACAGATATCTTGTGACTGCTCTTCTCAGGTGGTGTTGCTGCTTTTCTCCCCTTGCTATGGCATTTCTTGCATGGTGAATTAATTAATTATTAAATTTGATTTTAATGAATGAAAAAAAAAAAAATCGAATTGTGAAAATCAACTGTTATTGTATATAAAAGAACTACCCTATCTAAGAATTGAGCGAGTTTGAAAAAATTAAGAATTTATACGCTGATTGATTCCTATTAGCTCAAATATATATATGTATATATATATACACATATAAGAGAACCAATAAGTTCTCACAACATCATGTAAAAATTGAAACCAGTCCATTCTCATCCCAAAAGAGAACCACCCAACACTGGAAAATACTAAGGCCTGTTTTACTACCTACTAACAACCCACAACCCAGGGTTGTTAGCAGGTAGTAAAAACAGCAACTGCCCTAACCAGGTCATGGTTCACGAGCTAGGGAACTGGAACCCAACAGAAAAATGTTTCTTGACCACTTACGCTCCACCCACCATGGTGCCCTGTTCACTCTGGCCTTTCCCCACCGGGAAGGAACACAGAACCCAGAGCATAGAAGAGCAAGCAAACAGAACTCTTGATTTTTCCACGCGGAACATAGATCAGTAAGTAAAGACTTTTGATCTTCTCACACCAATCCACTTTGTACCTTTTTGACACGGAAAACCAAAAAGTACCCTCCTTGGTCGATACCTTTCCCGCTCACAAAGCGTCGGCAGAATCTTTCGGGATTTACGCAATCTAATGCTCTGTACCTCTTCTTTTTTATGTTGAAAAGCAGAAGGTACCCTCCCCAGTACTTACCTTCTCCTCTCTATTAATTTGCTTTTGGGATGAAGGAGTGTCCTCAAAACAGCACTAGCTAGGGCCCTTTTTCTCCACCTGCCCTAGCCATTTTTTGTAGTAATTTATCTGGGCTCTCCATCCCTTACGCAAAGCAGCTCAATGAAATAATTTTCTTTTGCAACCTTTGGTGTGCCAGGTCCTGCCTTCAATAACGACTACTTTAGTGCAGTTTTACAAACTAATTTTTAAGTTTTTATTGAATTTTCAATGACAATAGGGTAAATTCGTTGGTGACTGAACATTTAAGCGCTTAGGGCAAGCCGGATCCAAGGGGAGGGTTACATTGTTTCTGATGTCCAAACAAAACTTGAACTGCTTTTATGGGTGCATCTGGTGCATTAAAATTTGTGAAAAACATAATAGAAATGAGAAAATTACGGCCCCCCAAAGGAGAGGGGGTCAAGAACTCAAAAAAAAAAACCATTGAACATACCCAGGCCAGTTCCCAATCACCCAAAAAATTCTTTCTATGTTGCTATGTTGGTATTAAAGATCCAAAATAATTTGTAGAACTTCAGGTGATGCTTGTATGACCTTTTAAATTGTTTAAAATGAATAAGAAATAAGAAAGTTATGAGGTTTGAAAGTAAGAGGGATCAAAATGAAGAAAAATGAAAAAAATCCTGTTTTGCAATTCGAAAAAACATATTTTCTTTAATGCTCTTTTTCAGCTGGTCCTTTGGCTTTGCATTTCCAAGATGATTTGTAAAGTTTGAGAAGGTGCTCCTTTAACATTTTAAATCTCTCAAAATGGAGAAGAATTGAGCAAGATCTATCAAAACATTCAATCATAAGTAGGCGATCAATGATAGGCTAGTTTACCCTAATGACTCAAAATTCAATGTGTCTTCAAATCTTGAAACTACTCCTTGTTGCACTTGTACTAATAAAGAGCTTTTCACCAATATTAAAAATGCAGCCCAAAATTGCATAAAATTTTGATTTTTGGTTGTTATTGAATTTTCAATGATGAATATATTAAAAATTCAATAACTTTTGCATTGCACATTTAAACATTATGAAATTATGTTGGTACACCCTTGTTCATTGAAGGTTTTCTAGTGGTATTATGACCTTAGAAAAGGGCGCAATTTGACAAATTGATTTTCAAGAAAAAAAGGATTTTCACTAGAAAATTTGGGTAATGTTGCCTTTTAGCAATTTTTCGACCAAAAAAAAAAGGCTACCTCTTGTCCATATTGTCCATCCCAATGTTTCATAATGAAATTATAATAAAAGCATCTAATGTATCCAACTTTAGGGAAATTCACAAATGACTTTTGATTACATTTTGTTTGGAAAACCCCTTCTCACAAATAGCAATACTTATGGAATAACAAGTTTTTTTTGCCAAAGTTGCATGAAGTGTGGCCAATTAACAAACCATTCATTCATGCTTCCACAACATCTCTAAGCCTCAAGTAGTGACTTGTTTTCACATTCATGCTTTAAGGTTTCCACAAATTCAAACAATTCACCTATGTTTACATCCTTTTGAGCCTCCAAAAACTTTTTATGTCAACCTTTCCAACCACTAGTCACACATGTTGATATGTGTCTTTTCTTCAATTCAATAATACTTAGGATCAAATAATTTAGATGAATGAAACACAAAAAGGTTATGAAATCTTTCATTAAAACTAGCCACAACTACTTCAACCCCCATGCTCATGCATTTTTCCAAACTATCATTTTTATCAAAAATCCTTCCATGATGCATGGGGGCCGCATTCATGGTTGGGGTACCACAATAGGAACCATGACACCTATTTGTCCTATGTTTTGAGTTATAAATCAAGGACTTAGCAAAATGAATGTTTTGAGATGTTACAATGAAAGGGGGATATGTATGTTTAAACTTTCAACCAATAAGTGTTATACTAAATGATTCAAATCAATTGAACAAATTTTGAATGTCCTATTCAAGTATAAACCAAAAAGGAATGCATGACTATTTAAACATTCTAGAATGACATACTTTCATTTGGAGTGCCAAAACCCTATTAAAAACATGAATTTTTATTTTTGCACCCACATTTCCTATACTTCTTTTGAAACCTTTGGAATGTAAATTTGTAATTAAAAAAATTAACTTGATTGTCCTTGTTAACGCATCCTTTTATGGAAAAATCCAAGAATCTGATTTTAGCATCAATGGACAAAATTTGGTGATTTATCATACTATAAGTTTGTGCCATCATGTGGAACATACTTTATTCTATAAGTGGTTAAAACATGGAACAATTTGAACAAATATTACTAGTCATGTTGAGTCCTTTTGAATAAAATTGAATAATGAGTCATGATTCTTGAACCATCTTCTAGCAAACTTAAAAACATGTTCTAATCCTCCACATCACAAAAAATCGCCACCATTTTAATTAAAAAGTATGTGACTATTTAATAAAATAAAAAAAATCTACCAAATAACTTATTTTGTGAATGTAATGGTCATTCAAAGTAGTATCTTGAGAATGATTTTGGGGTGAGACATTCCTTTTGTGTACCCTAATTGTGAATGTATCGTAGGGTGATATGTGTTTTAAAGCCATTTGTTCCCCCCATTTTAAAACACCATTAGCCCATCCTTTTGATAAAAATGGTTTTAAATGTTTTGTTAATCGACCAAAATTTGAATTAAGGCCACATAAAAAATGTGTTCTCAAAATGGAAATGGATGCATCTAAAGTACACCCAATTGCTAAAATCAGCTATGTCATATTGGAATTTTTTGTTGAATTTTTTAAAAATTTCACTAGGACATCAGCCACAAGATGCACCATGAATTGAAATTGAAAGGTGGTAACTTGTTGATTCCAATAGGGTTCTAATACTTGTAAAACATCAAGTATAATTAGCACATAATATAAATTTTTTTCCAAAACTTGACCTCAAGAAAGCGAACAAACTTAATGAAATTATCGGATAGTTAATGGCAATAATTCAAATGAATCCATGAGGCTTTTCAATTCCTTTCATTGATTACAACTCCTTACCAAGTATGAACCTTGTTTGCAAAATCATTCAAAATTAACAACTCCGATACAACCTTAAATGCATCAATTATTGCCAAAACCTCCTAATGAGTTACATAATGTGTTTTTAACAATCTTGGAATTTTTTTCATAACTAGATGGACAACCTTTGATGGCATCCTATCATAGAGGTTGTCCCATCAGTAATAAAGCTATGAATTTTTATAAATTTCAACCTAGTTTTTTTAATAAAAAAATAAAGAAATAAACATATTTTCTTTTATGGCACCCTTGATAACCAACAATTCCAAAAAAGATGTCATTTGATAGCCCTTCACTTGAAAACCCAAATAACAACAACAAATTATCAAGTGTTGCTCCATGGTTTGATCAATTGATTCATCAACCAAGATGGAGTACACATGAAATGTAGAAGCATTCTTATGCAATATACTTTTGAGATGTGTAAATAATGCCCACAAAAACTCAAGGACAAATGATCTTGATGTATACACTCCATACTCATCATTGATGGGCATAAGAGGGGTGTCCAAAACCCTCAAATTTCAAAATCACTTTCATAATTCAAGATGGAACGATCTTGAATTATGATGAAAAAAAAAACCTTCATGCAAGTAATGATTCTAGCATGTTTTTTTTCAAGAACATGTTGAACATGTCTAAACATAGAACCATGTCAGATGATGGAAAATGTGCAACTTCCCATTTAGCCATTGCAATTTTGTGTTCATTGTTTTTTTCATGGTCACAAACACATGATTTTTGGGTGCAATCACACTAACACCAGCCATAGCAAGTGTAACCAATGCTTAGTTTTTCACATTTAAAAGTGGTAATTTAATTTGGTGTTGAAAGTATAAGAATTTTTAATATAATACAGTTCATAATATATCATTGGAACATGTGAATTAATTTGAAAAATATCCGATGAATAATAAGTTTTCAAAATCACTCATTAAACATTATAATGCATGTTTTTTAACACTAAAAGGACTTATAAATAGATTTCAAAACTTTTGAAAATTACATATATTTTCAATCTTTTACATAAACCTTGACATAATAATATTTTAAAAATTATAAAAAAATTTGAAGATTTTTTAAAAAACATTCTAAAAAATATTCCCCCAAAAGCAAGCAGGTGCAGCCTCATGTCCTCCGGGACTCCCGAAAACTCAGAAGACGATTTCAAAGGTCAAATCTCCTCGCCTTGCTATGTTCTTTATATCAATGGAAAGATCTTGAAGAGTAGATGCCCAAAATGGCCTCGCATGGGCCATTTGGACATCTGTAGCACAAGTTATGGACAAAAAACGGGCCGGGAGTCAAACTACCAATTTGACTCCCGACCACTAAAAGTCGGGAATCGACCTCTTCCTGACGTTGCCTCAAGGAGTGTGACACGGCGTTGGAAAGCTCTCAACGAAAGTTACAACTTTGTTTCAAACCTCATCCCGATTCGAGTTCAGGGTGAGAAGCTATGACCGTCCAAAGTCCCGAGACTCCAACCCGAGACAATTTCGGGACTCCAACTTGAGAGTCCCAGGAAAAAGAGCCATTTGGATGTAGCTTCGGCGGAGAGCTGCAGAGTATACTATATGGGGGAAGGTGGTGGCTTCCCCCGAGTTTGGGCCGTGGTGAGTCTTGTGTGTCAAAGTGCCCGTGGCTTGACCTAACACCCAAGGGTGTTCCCGAATGCAAACTAACCCTCTTGTGGTTGGTTTTGGATGCAGATTCAAGCTTGATAATCTAGTCCCTCTTCTTAGTCTAATCCCGGGACTTCTAGCACACCCCTCTACCCCCTTTTAGTGCTGGAAGTCGTGAACGCCCCTCAAGCTTCAACTTTCCGTAACTCAACATAGTTGGACCCTCAAGTGGGTTCAACCCTGGACTTGGGAGTGCGTCATTGATGTTATGCATTTGTCAGATTTATGCATAACTCCGTGACTCCGTGGCGGACTCAGGCCTGACGGTGGATTCCGTGCGAATTGACGACGAACTCTGTTAAGGCATTGGGGCCATAATAAATAATTTATCGAGTTACCTGTAATTACCAGGTAATCGGGTAATTCGTTCGGCTTTACCTTTACTCTACCCGCTACCTTACTTGTTGCCTTCCCTTCACCCTTTACCATTAACTTTTACGGTTTTACCAAGTACCAACCGGTTGTCTACCTTACCTTGCCAAGGCTTACTTGCATGCATCAAAAGCACCATGCAAGATGGATGATGTGTGAACAAGAAACACTATTCCATTATTTTCCTGTCCAAAAGCTAACCACAGTGGTTAGCTATGTGCCAACCATCCTCGTGTGTTTAACCCCTCATAGGCCAGAAATTTCTATTCTTTCAAAATGTTAAATCAATTTAAGCATAAATGGAATTCTTTTTCAATTTTTGGGGTTGAGCCATGTTGAGTGTGGTAATAGGTTTTAAATGGCATGCTGACTCGAGAATTTCATGTCAATTTGGTTGGGGCTGTATGTCAACAAGGCATGCAACATCCTCTTAAGGGGATGTTGGGGGTCTAGGAACCAACCAATCACAAGATGGTAAGTTTTAACATAGGTTACATCTATCTATGAAGGAAGGTAGTCTCATTTGTTTTGTATTGTCATTATGAGATCCACCGGACCAGCATGCTTCGGATCATGTTCTTGGTGTCTTTGGAAAGCTCTCCACCAGGATAGGTACATGGGCTTAACTCCATGATGTCTGAACTTGTGGTGCAAAAGTTCTTGATTATTGAATGATTGCTTCACTGAAAATTAAATTAAATTGTAGCTGAAAATTTTGGAGGAGTTGTTGGAATGTGCCTTTAGTGTTGTTGGAAAGATCTTGATGAGCAGGATTCAATGGAATTTATTTGGTAAGATTTTGGGTTCAGAATGTGGGAGATATTGATTTTATTTAAGTGATTTCTGCCACTGACTTCAAATAAATTCCAAAAAACCAGGTTTGGGAAGGAAAAATCAGTTGAGGACGTGATAACACTTGGGCCAAGGCAGAGGGCCACACTATGGCATGAGATAAGTGGGTTGGAAGGGCCCCTAGGAAGGGATTAGTTACCCAAGTTTCGATTGGCTGTTATAGTTTACACCAATGTTGGGCGGTTACCAAAATGGGACTTCATTTTCAGGCGACTTTTAGGCTTGTTTTCACCTTGAAAATTCTGGAGTTTCACCTTTGGTGAGAGTGAAATTGAAACCCCCCTTATTCTCACTTGAGTGAGAACTGCCTTCATGTAATAAAAAATTTGAAACCCACCCAAGGCAATAATGGTACCCAAAGGTGGTTTTTAACTATAAGGGTATTGAGGGGGGGCGGGTATTCTTGAGTCTAAGGGTAGGTAGGATCAAGGTTCCTAGAAGCTTTTGGAATACCTTTTTAATTTGCTTCTTCTAAAAGCTTCAAAAACATCCAAAGCTTTTTAGGTTTAGGGTTAGGTGCAACAGCACCAACACCACAACCCCACACAACTTTTTTAATGGAGAAGACACAACACGGTTTTTCATTTCAATCATTTTTATTTATTGGTTTCATTATTTCTCTTTTTTTTTAATATAGAAAATTCAATGTCACTTTGAGATATTGAAAATTCTAATTGTGATAAACTGTGTTGAAAAAATTGCCTAAGAAAATTGAGCGTTATCACTTTTGTGAGAATCTTTGATCTTAGAATTGTCTGAAAATCTTCTTTTGTAAATCTGTGGCTAGTTTTCTTAAGCCTGAAATTACCTTTTAAAAAAAGAAGTGGGGTGATTCTCTAAAGTTCTGAGAAGAACTGGAGCAAGCAGTTTTTTAACAATGTGAAAAATGCCCAACACTGGTTTATATTGTTCAAGTGTTAATTAATTATGGGTTGTATTTTTTCAGCTCTTTTCTTACCTCTAACAATTGCAAGGTGATGTGTAGTCATATGGTGCCAAATTTTGATCTGGTTTTTTGGGGTCGTGTTTGCTTGATTTTGTCTGAAGAAGATGTTTCCAGTGCATTGAATGGATGCTAAAATGTTCTACTGGGTACTCATATGGTGCTAATCAAAGTGTTAGATCTTGTCATGTGCCAAATCATTCAATCTCACATTTTTGTCAAAACTCACCCAGGTTCTCCATTTCAAATCCAAGTCCCAACTG
>Ga0116231_10014566_pt1 | contig 10507 bp, 9 predicted proteins | sample S1TSphgellanicum_2_FD_89695 | JGI IMG/M metagenome (GOLD analysis project Ga0116231, IMG submission 89695) | Host-associated microbial communities from peat moss isolated from Minnesota, USA - S1T2_Fd - Sphagnum magellanicum MG | ecosystem: Host-associated > Plants > Peat moss > Unclassified... | reverse complement strand
GGGCCGCGCGGGCCGCTCTGTTGGAACATATAGGAAAGCCCTTGAAACTCGGCGCCGAGCAGGCGGCGGAAGCGGTCTTGCGGGTGGCCAATGCGCGCATGGCAGGCGCCATCCGTCTGGTATCGATAGCCCGCGGCCACGATCCGCAGCGTTTCGCCGCGGTGCCTTTCGGCGGCGGCGGCGCATTGCATGTGGGCGCCTTGATCAAGGATGTCGGCATGAGGGCCGCGCTCGTCCCGCGCTTTCCCGGCGTCACCTCCGCACTTGGATGCGTGGTTGCTGATATCAGGCACGATCAGGTGCGCACGGTGAATGTCATGCTGGATTCGCTGGATGAAACCGCGCTGCAGGCACAGCTTGCCGCCGATGCAAACGACGCGCGCGCCGTGGTAGAAAACGCCGGCCTTGCGGTGGACGCGATCGACACGATTCTCGAGGCGGACATGCATTATGCAGGCCAAACCCACACGGTGGCGGCCCGCCTGCCAACCCAGGATCCCTTGGCCATGACGCGCAAAATGCTGTGCATGGCGTTTGAAGCCGCTTACACAATGGCGTTTGGCCGAACTTTGCCTGGCATCCCCATCCGGCTGGTGAATCTACGTGTCGCTGCCGTCGGCCGTCGCCCGCGTTTCGATTTTTCCACGCTGGCACCCGGGGCCGATGCCTCAGTGCAAACGGCCGATCGAGGCACGCGCCCTGTGTGGTTCGGTGGCTGGCAGGAAACGCACATATTCGATCGCCTCGCCCTGCCGGCGGGCGCTGAAATCCCCGGCCCCGCCATCCTTGAACAGCCCGACGCAACCACGGTGATCGATCCCGGCCTGCTGGCCCGAATCGACCCCTTCGGCAACGTGATCGTGACGCCCGCATGAGCACGCAAGCCGCGACAGCCTTGCTGATCTGCGATCTGCAAAACGACTTTCTGCACCCCGACGGCGCCTATGGCCGCGCTGGGCTTGGCACACCGGAGATCGCGGCGCTGCCGCACCGCATCCTGCCGCTGGCAAACCGGCTGCGCGCACTCGGCGGCTGGATCACAGCCACGCAATTCACCCTCGTGCCAGGCCGCGACGGCGCGCCGATCATCTCGCCCCATCTGCAAACCCTGCGTCCTTTCCTCACAAAAGGCGATTTCCTGCCCGGCGCCTGGGGTCACCAGATCATCGACACATTGCAGCCCATGGATCTGGCGGTGGAAAAGATCGCCTACTCCGCTTTCTACATGACGCGCCTGGAATGGGTGCTGCGCCGCTGTGCCATCACCCGCCTGCTCATCTGCGGCATCGTCACGAACGGCGGGGTTGCCTCCACCATCCGCGACGCCCATGTGCGGGATTTCGAGTGCGTGGCTCTTGAAGATGGCTGTGCTGCCTTCAGCAGGCAAACGCACGAAACGGCAATTGCCGCCCTGCGCCCGGTGTGCCGTGTTGCGACGATAGAAGAGGTGCTGGCCGAAATGCGATAGAGTGGGCTGCTCCGCAGCCCGCCGCCTCCGCCCGGCTCGACTCCCGCAAGAATATCGCCTATCGCCTAACTTCGTGATCCCGGCACGTAACATGCGTGCGTCGTTGCCGAATCACCCAAACCCGCTTCTCGCGAGGCCGCCCATGACCATCGGAAAAATCTCCCGGCGCAGCATGTTGAAAACCGCAGGCACCGGCCTCGCGGCAAGCCTCGCACGGCCCGTATGGGCCAAACAGCCCGACCGCGCCGATGTGGTGATCCTGGGCGCCGGCATGTCGGGCCTGCACGCGGCCCGCATGCTGCAAGGCGCCGGCGCCACAGTGCTCGTGCTGGAAGGCAGCTTCCGGATCGGTGGCCGTGTATGGACGGCGCGCGACGTGCCCGGCGAACCGGAATTCGGCGCCGAACAGATCGGCTTCAGCTACGGCCGTGTCCGCGGAAACGCCGCCGAACTCAACATCCCGCTGATCCCGCCGCGCCACGGCGCCATGGGCGAAATGAAGCTTCCCCCCGCCGCGGTTGGCATCGGCGATGCACCCCTCACGGCCGATTGGGCGCATTCCCCCATCAACCATCTGGCACCCGACGAAAAAGCCATTCTGCCGCTGGGCCTGCTGTCGCATTTCCTGCTGCGCGGCGATCCGTTGGTCGATCTGCAGGATTGGCTGAAACCGCAATTTTCGGACATCGACAAGATGTCGCTGCGGCAATACCTCACCGCGAAAGGCGCCTCGCCCGAAGCTTTGCGCCTGATCAATGTGAGCATCTCGGCCTGGAACCTCGATGAAGCCAACGCGCTCGATTTCCTGCGCAAATATCATTACTATTCCTGGGACGCGAAGCACGGCCCCTACAGCATCGTCCGCGATGGCAGCAGCGCGCTGACCGACGCGATGGCGGCCTCGTTAAAGCGCCCTGTTCTGGTCAACAAACGCGTCACGCATATCGATGCCGGGCCGCAAATCGTTACGGTGCATTGCGCCGACGGATCGATTTACACCGGGCGCACCTGCATCAATACGATTCCACCCACGGTGCTGAAGGATATTCCCATCAGTGGCAAGTTGCCACCGGCACAGCGCGCCGCCTGGCAGGCCCAGCGATCGGATCAGTCGATCCAGGTATGCTTCGAATTCTCCGAGCCGTTTTGGGAAAAAGACGGCCTGCCCCCGAATATGTGGACGGACGGTCCCTTCGAATTCTTTGCCCACACTCCCTCGCGCACCGCGCCGAACGGCGTGCTGCGCGCCTATATCAACGGCGCCGCCGTGGCGCCGCTGAACGCGATGAGCGAAACCGAATTGCGCGCGCATGCGGTGGCCGAAATTGTGCGCCTGCGGCCGGCAGCGAAGGGGCTTGTGAAGGCAGGGCGGATCATGAACTGGTCCACCTATCCGTTCTCAAAAGGCCATGTTGCTTATTTTCAGCCGGGCGATGTGGAACGATACGCCGATGTGATGGGGCGGCCAGTGGGGGCGATGTATTTTGCCGGCGAACATAATTGCCGGATTAATGCGGGCATTGAGGGCGCCTGTGAGGCGGCGGAAAATGCGGTGATACCAATCCTTGAGACTATAGGAAAAAGTTAAGAATCTTCTTTTCTGAAGAAAAGAAGCAAAAGACTTTTATGTCCTGTCCATGGCCAACCACGTGGGTGGCCAAGGCCGAAGAATAAAGTTTTTTTGCTTCTTTTTTTTCAAAAAAAGAAGATTCTTTCTTACTTGATCGGCGCCGGCTTCTGCTCCCGAGCATAATGCTCGATGCTCGAATAATTCGGCCCATACCATTTGGTCGGCGCCGTCAGATATTGCGGATACTTCGCCTTGATCCTGGCCAGTACCTGCGGCGCGTAATTGTTCAGCTCCAGCGAAGAACTGAAAACGCCGTCGTACATGATATGCCCCGGCGCCTGGCCCATCAGCATCCAGGGCAGCCAGGGCTGCACGCGCACCCAGCTTCCCTGATGCGGCAGATGGGTTTTGCTGGGATCCTCCAGGTCGGCGCGGCGCACGAAATAGCGGAACAATTCGGAACTTTGCACCATCGCGCCAGCGGATTCGCGCGGCCAATGCTGCGGGTCGAGCAAGTTTTTGTAGTAGCCGTGGTAATCCTCGGTGAGGATCACGTAATCCGGTCCGAAATCCATCCAGTGCAGCAGATAGGGTTTGCCGCCGGGCACGGCCTGGCCGGTAGTGATGGCGCCCGGCAGGGCCGGCGGCTGAAAGGTGGAGGCGATCACCCAGTTGTAGGGATCGTTCGCCACGTCCACCACACGCACCTGCTCGCCGGTATAGGGATTTTTCCAGGTATCGAGAATGTCCCCGGTTTTCGGGTCGGTATAGAAAACGGTTTCCTTGGTCATCCGCTGGTAGCTGCCATCCGCCTGGCGCAGCACGCGGATGGTGCTGAAAACTTCAAATCCGAAGAGCGGCTTGACTGCTTCGCCGGGTCGTACGCCGGTCACAACTCCGCTGCAGCGGCCATACACCTGTCGGCCGGTGGTATCGGCCTGCAGGCGTGCCGCGGTTTCGCGGTTCCAGATCGGGTCATCGAAGCGGATCGGGATTTTTCTGGGCGCCGGTATGCCGCCCGCCGTGGCGCCGGTGGCAACGGCTGCGCCGAGCGAAGCGGCGGCCACGCCCAGGACGCCGCGGCGGGTGGTGCCGGAAAGCACCGTACTGTCAGTCATGACTATCCTCGGTGTGTGCAAACTACACTAATCAGCCATCGATTGCGCGGGGGAACAAACGGCGCGGCAACCCTGACCGCATTACGAACGCCGCCCGAGAGGAAAAAGGAAGGCCTTCTTTTCTGAAGAAAAGAAGCAAAAGACTTTTATTTTCCTGCCATATCCTGCCGGATGTGTTGCCTCTTGGCGACGCGTTTCTTCTGACGCTAAAACATTATATGCGCTTTAGAACCGCGGCTTCCGCTTCTCGCGAAACGCCGCCTTCCCCTCCTGAAAATCCGGGCCTTCCAAAATATCCAGATAGGCCCGAAGCGTTGCCTCGCTCTCGCCCTGCTGGCCGCCCGCCGCGCGCGCAATGAAATCGCGCGCAACGGCAATCGTCGCCGGCGAATTCGCCGCGAGAAGCTGCGCGTAGGCCAATACCCCGTCTTCCAGCGCGCCGGCGGCAAAAACCCTGTCGACCAGCCCCACCCGCAAAGCCTCCGCCGTATCCAGCATGCGCCCGGAAAACAGCACATCCTTGGCGGCCGAAGCGCCGATGCAGGCCACCAGCCGGCGCGTATCCTCAAAACAATAGGCAATGCCCAGCTTCGCCGGCGTTACCGCGAACCGCGCCCCCGCCTCCGCAAATCGCATGTCGCAGCACACAGCCAGCGCAACCCCGCCGCCCACGCATACACCACGGATCATCGCGATCCGCGGTTTTCCCCCGGCGCCAAGGGCCTCCATCGCCTCCGCCAGATCGGCCGCGTAGTCGGCGGCATTCGCGCGCGAGCCATAAACCTCGTCGAATTCCGCAATATCCGCGCCGGCGGCAAAATGCTCGCCCGCGCCTTGCAGCACGATCACCCGCACCGAGGCATCGCTCTCCAGCCGCGACACCGCCTGCGGAATCGCCTGCCACATGGCACGCGAAATCGCGTTGCGCTTTTCCTGACGGTCCAGGATCACCCGGCCGATCGCGCCCTCCGCCGCCACGCGGATCAATGCGGTTCCTCTCCGCCGGAAACATTCATCGATTCCGCCGTGATATAGGCCGCTTCATCGGAACACAGAAACGCCACGGCATTCGCGGTATCCGCCACCACCCCCGCACGGCGCATGGGAATGCGCGCCGCCATGGCGGCCAGATAAGACTCAACCGAACCATGCCCGGTGACCTTGGAAAAATAGTCGTTCTGCCAGGCCCCCAGGCCAGTCGTCACATGATTGGGGCACACATTGTTCACCGTAATCCCGAAAGGCCCAAGCTCGATCGCGGCGGAGCGCACCAGCCCCACCAGCCCATGCTTGCTCGCCGTATAGGCCTGCGCGTGAGGAAACCCGCTCTTGGCCGCCTGGCTCGCGATGTTGATAATCCTCCCGCCGCGCCCCGCGGACACCATATGCTCGGCGGCCACGCGCAGACCAAAGAAAGCGCCCGTCAAATTCACATCGATCACCGCGGACCAGTCGGCGGGCGTTACCTCCAGCAGCGGCTTCATGATATAGCCGATACCCGCATTGTTTACCCAGATATCCAGCGAGCCATGGGTAGTCACGGCATGGGCCGCCAGCGCCTGCACCTGCTCATACACACGCACATCGCAGGCGCAAACCGAGGCCTCGCCCCCCGCCTTGCGGCAATCTGCTGCAACCGCCTCCATCTCCGCGGTTTGCCCGATCATGGCGGATGGGGTGGCGGGATCGACGGGGCGGCCGATATCAGAGATCACGATGGCCGCGCCCTCGGCCGCCAGGCGCCGGGCGATCGCGGCACCCAGGCCGCCCGTGCGGCCTGATCCGGTCACCACCGCGGTTTTGCCGGCGAAGCGGCGCTTTTCGCTCATGACGCGCCTAGTCCAACGGTTCCGTGGTCAGAAATACGGTTTCCGCAAGCCGGCCAAACTCGGCGGCCACCGCCTGCATTTTTTCGGTGGCGATATCCACGGCAAAAACCTCCATGTCGTTGATGACGATCATTTCCCCATAGGCGTAGGGCGCCGGGTCCGCCGAGCCGAGCTTGCCGGTGATCCTGAACACCTCGAATGTGTCGATGGAGGGGAGGGCGTTCACAGTCGGGAGATCGACGGTTTTGGCCCAGTGTTCATACTCTGCCGCCTCCACGCCGGGCCGCAGATTAAATAGGGCAAGAATACGTGAGGGCATGAACAGCCTCCCAAAATGCTAACCCACACTGCGGCAGCCGGATTCCATAGGCGCGGCCGGCGTGCGCCATGCCCGGAATGCGGATAGATTTTTACGCGGCCTTGCGGTGACTGGGCTTATTTACACGGATTGCTTCAGGAGGCCACATCTATGGATGGTGACGCGAATACGATCCCCCGCCCACCGGCGCCCGCCTATGACGGCCCGCCTGATTACCGGCAGGTTGGCCGGCACGGCGTGTTCCCGGAGATGTCGCACGACGAGATTGAGCGTCTGAATTTCCTTGCACTGATGAACAGGCATCTATCAACGCGCGTCATGCCCCATGTCCGCGGCGCCTGGGAGGCGCGGGGGCAGGCGGCGTTCGAGGCGGAGCATGGGCGCCGCCCGACCGACCGCCACGAAATCCGCCGCGCGCTGCTGCAGGAGCCGGCCTTCCGCAGCTGGTCGGCGCTACGGCGCCTCACGATGGAGCAGCGTCAGCAGGCAGGGCGCTGGGTGACGCTGCGGCAGGCCGAGTCGCTGGCGGCACGGGCGCGGGCGCTCACCGAAGGTGATGCACGCTTGTCGCTCGATCCCACTGTGCCTTTGCCCCGCTATGTCTCCGCCATCGATCATCACTGCATGCCCGGCAGCTACCACACCGAGCATTTCCCCGGCGACGTCTCCGGTGCCGCGAATTACGACCACGGCATTTTCGCCACCACCGGCGGCCAGTTGGGCCGCTACACCGATGGCGGCGGGCATGGCGTGGTGCAGTGGATGCGCCGGCACCGGCCGGATTTTGCCCCCAAACGCATCCTGGAAATCGGCGCCACGGTCGGCCACAGCCTCCTGCCGATCGCCAGCGCCTACCCGGATGCGGAGGTCATCGCGGTGGACGTAGGCGCCCCGGTCCTGCGCTACGCCCTGGCCCGTGCCAAGTCGCTCGGCATCGAAAATCTGCACGTCATCCAGGCGGACGGCACTGACTTAAAAATGTTCGAAAATGCCTCGTTCGACTGGGTGCAATCCACCATGTTCCTGCACGAGCTGTCCGGCCCCGCGATGCGCGCGATCTTCGCCGAGTGCTTCCGGCTGCTGCGGCCGGGCGGCATCATGCTGCATGTGGAACAGCCGCAATACGCCGCCGACATGCCGCTGTTCGAACAGGCGATGCGGGATTGGGACGCATTCTACAACAACGAACCGTTCTGGAGCACCATGCACGGCCTCGATCTGGATGGCCTTGTCGTGCAGGCCGGCTTCGCCCGGGAAAACCTGCTTCATGGCGGCGTCACCGCGGTGGTGGACAAATCCGTTTTCCCCGACGCGGCCGATGAAGAGGGCGAGGATTTTGGGCGCAAGGCCGCCTGGCACATCGTAGGCGCCATCCGATGAGTGTCGCCGATGCCCTGGCTGGCGCCTCCGCAAAACCCGCCGGCAAGCGCCCCTATTTCCTGCATCCGGAAACGGAGCGCGTGCTGGCGATCACCATGGCGGTGGCCCAGGAGCTCGCGGTTGCGCGCACCCGTATCGACACGCTGGAGCGCATCCTGGAGCAGCGCGGCATTTTGAGCCGCGCCGATATCGAAGCATTCGCGCCCACCAAGGAGGAAGCGGCTGAGCGAGGCGCCTGGGTGCAGGAATATCTGGTTCGGGTACTGCGCATTGTGCAGCAGGAGGGCGAGGCGGCGGAAGCGGGTGCGGAGCTGGCTTCGGAGGAATTGGCGGTGGAGTTGATGTAAGAAAGAACTTCTTTTTTTGAAAAAAAGAAGCAAAAAACTTTTAATTCTTTGGGTGCGCTTTTCGGACCATGCGCGCTTAAGAAACAAAAGTTTTTTGGTTCTTTTTTTCAAAAAAGAACTTCTTTCTTATAGTCTGATCAACGACTTCCCAAAATTCGCCCCGGTCAGCACGCGCGCCAGCGAAACCGGCGCCTGCTCCAGCCCCTCCAGAACATCCTCGGCGTAGGCCAACGACCCATCCAGAACGCGCGCGGCCATCAGCCGCTCGAACTCCGGCATCAGCGCCATATGGTCGAACACGCGCAATCCCGTCACGGTCAGGCTGCGGGCAACGATCACGCCCCAGTTCGGGCCAGGCGGCGCCACGGCCTGATTGTATTGGTCGATCAGCCCGCTCAGCACCACGCGGCCGCCATACACCATCAGGGGCAGAATCGCCGCCAGCACGGCGCCGCCCACATGTTCCATGTTCACATCAATGCCGCGCGGGCAGGCGGCCGCAAGCTCGGCCGCGAAATCCGCCGATTTGTAGGAAACGCAGGCATCAAAACCGGCCTTGCCGGTTACCCAGGCCAGTTTCTCGGGTGCGCCTGCAATCCCCACGGCGCGCATGCCCATCATCCGCGCAAGCTGCCCCGCCGTCGCTCCTACACAGCCGCCGGCCGAGGACACAACGAACGTTTCGCCCGGCCGCCCGCGCGCATGCGCCACCATCGCCGTGTAGGCCGTCAGCCCAGGCATGCCGGCCACCCCCAAGGCGGTCGAAAGCGGCAGGCCGCCGGGGCCAAAAACAGCCGGCGGCAGAATGCGCACGTCGCGGCCGTCAACGGCCACGAAATCCTGCATGTCGCCCTTCAGCGTGGTGACGTAGGCGCCTTCCGCCACGCGGGGATCGCGGCTTTTCACCACCTGGCCCAAGGTTACCGCCATCATCACATCGCCGGGATGCCGGAACGGCGTGCCCAGGAAGCGGGGCCCGAGCGAATGGCGGTAATATGGGTCGATCGAGAGCCACAGATTGCGGATCAGCACCTGCGCGTCGCCGGGTTCCGGCACCGCGCCATCCACGAGCTCGAAATCATCCGGTTGCGGCAGCCCGTCGGGCCATTTTTTCACCCGCAACTGCCGGTTACCTGTCGTCACGCAAAACCCCTATGCACACGCCGTCATCAAGCCGCCTGTGTCACAACCCCATCTGCCCCATTCCATCTTTGCCTGCCCACTGTCCGCTGTTCGGACACTCCGGCGCCGCCGCATGTCCCCCCGCCTGAAGCGCGCGCAAACTCAACGAACGCATGAGCAGTGACGATCCAAAAATACCGGTGCTGATCGCGGGCGGCGGCACATGCGGCGCCGTCGCTGCGTTGGCCGCCCATGAAGCGGGCGCCGACGTGCTGGTTCTGGAGCGGGATGCCGTGGCCCGGGGCAGCACCGCGATGTCGCAGGGCCTCGTGTGTGCGGCCGGCACGAAAGCGCAGCGCGAGGCCGGCGTAGAGGACAGTCCCGCCCTGTTTTTCGACGACATCATGGCGAAAACGCGTGGCCTCACCGACCCCGCGCTGGCCCGCGCCATCGCGGACAATGCCGGCCCGGCGTTGGATTGGCTTACCGTGCACCATGATCTGCCGTTCGAACTCGATATCCGTATTCGCGCCGCTTATGGCCATAGCGTGCCGCGCGTGCATGGCTGGCCCGGCCATGGCGGCGAGGATTTTATCAATCTTCTGCACGCAAGGCTGCAATCCAACGGCATCGATGTGCTGTTCGAGGCGCGCCTGGTGGACGTCATTCCGGGCGACCACGGCAGCGTGGAGGGCGCGATCATCGAGCGCCCCGATGGCGCGCGCGAAAAAATCCTGTGCGACACGCTGATCCTTGCGACGTGCGGTTTTTCCGCCAACCACGCCATGGTGGCCGAGCACATGCCGCAGGCCGCCGCCGCCCTGCACCACGGCCATGAGGGTAATGATGGCACGGGTATTCGCCTCGGCGCCCGGCTCGGCGGCAAGCTGGCCGACATGGGCGCCTACCAGGGATACGGCATGCTGACGGACCCGCAGCGCATTTCCGTGCCACCCGGCGTGCTGATCGAGGGCGGGATTCTGGTGGATCACGCTGGCCGGCGCTTCGTGAACGAGATGGAGGATATTGCCGGGCTGATGATCCCCATTCTGGCGCGGCCGCAAGGCCTGGCCTGGGTGATATTCGACACCTCCATAGAGCAACGCTGCGCGCATATTCCTGAAACCCAGGCGCTGATTGCACTGAAGGCCGCCCGTGGCGGCGCCACCATGGGCGAGCTTGCTGCCCGCATCGGGGCCGAGCCCGCCCTTTTGGAGCGCACCCTGCAGGAAGCGTGGGCCGCCGCGCAGGCTGGCCGCGCGGATGAGGCGGGGCGAATTTGGGGCAACGACCGGCCGCCCTCGGGCGCGTTTTTGGCGCTGAAGGTTGGGGGCGCTCTGTATCACACCCAGGG
>Ga0116231_10014565_pt1 | contig 10508 bp, 8 predicted proteins | sample S1TSphgellanicum_2_FD_89695 | JGI IMG/M metagenome (GOLD analysis project Ga0116231, IMG submission 89695) | Host-associated microbial communities from peat moss isolated from Minnesota, USA - S1T2_Fd - Sphagnum magellanicum MG | ecosystem: Host-associated > Plants > Peat moss > Unclassified... | reverse complement strand
CAATCCTGTCCCTGAAAAACGGGGGTGTTTTCCCTCACTTGAGATATTGTTATGGAAAAAATTATTTTCCCCCCCCCCCCACCTCACATGTAGCAATTGCAGTTACTGGCATGCAAGCAAGCGGCAGTTGATGTTTGTGAGAATATGATTGAGTTGATGTGTCTGCATGGGCAAAGTTGAGATGTACTCCAAGCCATATGCAAACTGTGGCAGAGATGGATATGAGCAACCTTCTTCACACAAAGTAAACTCTTACTCTTGTTGCCATGTGAAAGTTGTTCTTGATTGCTCTATCCACTCTTTCTCAATCAAGGAACACCAGTCAAAGTTTGTTCTTGAGTACTCCATCAGCTCTTTCTCAACAGATTGACTTCTTAAAGTGTTCAATGCTTTGCTAGAACACTGCTTTGCAGTCTCAGGTCTGCTGCAGTCTTCACATGGCCATGATAGAAGTGGTGGCTATGCTGAAGAATGTGCCTGATTGTACAACAGTATATTTGTGGTGAATTTCAATGCTCAGGACAGTCATTTGAACAGAGGTTCAAGATTTTGTTGGAAAGTACAATCATCTGTCATCCCTCCTCTTTCTGCATCTCATGAAAGAGATATGCATGGCTCTAACCCAAACTTTAGTATTATATGTAGGACACACTTTTGGACATTACAAGTGTCATTGTTTCTGAAAATTTTGAAGGATTGCAATTTTGGGGGTCCTGACAGTAGTGAACACTTTAGCTATGTATATTGATGTCAGTGTCTTTTCACTGATTGGATGGAAATTTGTTCTGTATGTTGGCCAGTGCTTCAGTGGAGCACAACGCATGCAGATTGAAGTGTGGGAGCTTTGGGTGCTTGTTGCAAATGACCTTTACACTGATGACACTTTTGTGGTGCGTTATGTTCTTGTCCCTTTAGAATCTTGGTAGCTAGACTATCAGCAGACTATTCACAAACACAAGAACATACTTCATTTGATTCAAGAAGAGGATTAACAAGAAGGGGATTTTTTTTCTGTGACCTGTTGTCAGATTGCTGCTTGTCTTTGTGTTGATTGGTGTATTGAGGTGCTTCTACCACCGTACAGAGTTATTTTCTTTTTGCACACTTCCTATTGATGAGAGTGTCTCTTATTTCAGCATAAAGATCATCACCAAGTGATGTTCATCAGTGTTTGTTCTACATGTCTGAACTGCAGTTTTCCAAAGCTTCAAGCCGTGTGAGGCAAGTGATTGATTCATTGCCCGAGGCCACTGAGGAGGAAAATCTGCTCGAGACGAGGGACACAATTGAAGGACCAACCCTGCCAGAGGAAAGTCTATCAGATGGCAGGGGGAATGTCGAGTTACAATGTACCACAAGTAATACACAAGAAGAAAGTGATCCCTTTGGATTGAATGCTTTGCTGCCAAAGGTGTCTAAGAAGGAGGAGCGAGCCAGGAGGAAGTTAGAAGAAGAGGCTACCAGTAAGAAAGCTCAAGAAGAAGCCAGGGGCCTATTGAGAGAGCAAAGGGAAGCAGTACTGAATTGCCTAAAACTTGCTGCCGACCATTACAAAGTGCAGTGGTAAGAATGCTGTTGCCAGACAGAATTGATTATCTATGTTTTCTCCTTTCCTTATCCAGCCAGTAACATCTTACTTCCCAGGGGCAGCCAAAATATGAAGCTTGAACAGTCCAGCCACTCATGCTGTAAGTGAAGATGAGTAGGAGATTAACTTGGCTTCCTTTCTTTATGGCAAGTTCAGAAGGTACTGAGCTTTGAATCTTTTTGAGATACTCTGTGATTGGCTTTGTTTGCACATTGGCAATCTTTATGTTGATGATCCAGTGTCACGTGGGCTTCAGTCAATACAAGAAGACATGGTGAGATTGTTACTTGACAGGCCCAATTGTGAAATGATTGTGCAGGGCACAAACTATCATTGACATCTTGGTGAAGCATGCCTATGATAATGCTCTCAAGTTCACATCCGTGCAGCGCAATGCTATTGAGAACCTGTGGACCTCTGTTCGAGAGCAGCAAATGCGGCGCAAGCAGGGCAAGTCTAGTTCAAGCAAGCTGGATGTGACTTCATTTGAACGCCTACAACACCAGTACTCACGTGAGACAATCAGCATTCGCCGAGCTGTTGGATCCAGTGGTGAACGCTCTGCTGAACAGTGGCTGGGGTGAAGTAGTGCCACAGATGTACAATGACTTGTGAAAGAAGACCATTTGCATCATCAGTGCAGCAACATTGGACACCTCATCCCCCTCCTGACTAAACCAGAGTTTGCCTTGGAATCCTTCCAAATGTTGTTGCAAACTGCTGTCAAGTTCAAGCAGACAGCTTCAAATTCACCATTGTCAACCTGCTTCCAAATCCCAAGTAGGTTTTTCATCTCAGTTCTGTTTTTGCCCTGCATTTTGGGTGACAATCATGAAATCTTTGGAAAAAACACTTTTATGTTAAATGGGAAGAATTGGTGAATGAAATGTGTTGTAGGGGGGAGTGGGTTGTGTACACTTTGTACTTTGATTACTTTTGTTTTCTTGCAAGGTTGGAAGTTCTCATAGCTCTACTCATTAACAAGGCTTCAACAGATGTAATAAACAATCTGAGAAAGGTATTATTTTTTTATGCTATCAGCTTTGAGACGATTGTTAAAGTTTGAGCCTTCATATGGTCCAACATATGACCAGCATTGTGTTCCTAAATGGAAGAATTATTATCTAGGTATCATGCGGGGATCGTTTGGACAAGAAAAACCTCCGACACAAATCTACATGATAATAATAAAAGCTTTTTATGTATGTCTGTCTATGTGTGAGGACTTTGTACCTATCTACATACCTACTATATCTGTATGCAAACCTATGTACAATCTTAACCATTTTTCCTTTTACAAACCTATTTGCATGCTTGCCAGTCTCTTTTTTCTTTGGAATGGTTGAGTTTGTTTGTTATTTCTATTTCAACCTTTTTGAGAACAATTAGTTATCAAACACAAATTCACGACACCTTTGAAATGTCTTTTCACCATTCCACTCTATTGCTAATCAGAGCCATCCCACTAGTGATTGGAAACTCCTGGATGTTAATGTTCTCTTGCAAGAATTATCGTGATGAAAACATATACTTACAACTAGTTGTGCATTGATAAATTGGGAACCCAACATCCAAGCCCCAAAATATCTTATAAGCAACCCAACGTTGCAAGCTCCAACATATCTTATAAGCAAATTATCTCCTAACTAAGAATTAAGGTTTTCCTAAGTATCCAAACTTATGATGCATGAGTAATTCATATAAATAATGTAAAGGATGGATGCATAGGTTCTAACCACCATAAGATTGATGTGTTGGGTGGCATCTTTAGTTGTTTTACTATGATTTCCGATGTCTACCTATACAAATGTTAACCTTCCCAAACTCATCCGTAGTACACATCATTTTATTTGAGTGATAGCAATATAAAAACAGTAAAATTGACCATTGTTGCTACATCATTATGAATTGATGGTATTAATTTGTAATATAAAGTAGTAATAAGAGCAGCTCCAGCGGTGCTTAGCATGTGACACTTCAAAAATATTTCTCACATCTAAGGTTAGTTAGGGTGGACAGACCCATGAGAGAACAATCAAGTTTTTAAACAGCTTCAAATCCCAACACATTGCATTCTTTCCTCTCACCTTCAAAAGGTCTTTTTTTTTTTTTTTGGTTGGAGATTGGCTTGGTGCACCCATACCCGTTTAGATCACTCCAAAACAAACTAAAAAAATAGAAAGATATGATCATTGAAAGTAGGCGGGATTGACATTCGGTTGTTGGTCTAAATATAAATTATGATTGCGCACATTTGTCTTCTTTGTGATTTTTGTGTGTTGTTTTTTTACATTTGAAGCTCAAAGAAATAATGTAGAGCTTAACTTCACACACACATAACTCTTTAGATCACTCAAAACAGATTTCTAAAAAACAAAAATATATGAAATTTAAAATTAAAACATCATCGTATATTGTACAGGACGTCGGGATGAAATGAAGCTTCCCTCGAATCCGTCCGTCATCCATCCCATCATCCGTCCAGTCCATCCGTTCCGTCATGGCTTGTTTACTCCCACGGGGCAGAGAAAACAGTGGAGTACAGACGCGGCGAATGCTCAAACCAGATTTAGACAGTGAGTCCATGTAGCTCGCCTAGATTTAGGCAGGATTGCAAAAAAAACTCTACTGTCCACTTAGGACAGTCGCCATTTTATGTAAATTAAAGCTGGGGATCCTTGCCATTGCACCTACCTAAGGAATTTGAAAAAAAAAATCCCTACAGGGTTTGCTTTCTTTCAATTTTTGTGATTAGTTATCCCACAAAGAGGATTTAGCCAAATTAGGCTATAGACCATATTAATGACGGTGAATATAACATTTAAGAATATTTATGCTTTATATGTATTTGATGAATTTTAATTATTTTTTCTAAATTTGGCGATTAGGGCCGTTCCTTTTCAAAAAAAATGTTAGAACATGTAGAAGAAATAATTTTCAGGTTGAAACAATGAAAATAAATTCCCCCAAAAAGAACCTAGCAATGTGGTATATAGAGAGGGTTTGGAAATGTAGTTTGTAGTTGTAATTTTGTAATATGTACCGTCAAATACACACACACCTGGGCATTAGGCACGGGGTTTACACTAGTTTTATTTAAAAACACATCATGTGATTTTGACATGTTTTATGGTCCGTTTATACTATTACTTTGCTTATAGCCCATAGAGCTAAAAATAAATAACTTAAAGCTTAGGTTGAAATTCCCATAACTCTTCACGCCACTCAAAACAAGACAAAATATGAGAAAAATCCAGAAATGTTTGGTCACCGGCCTGGATTTGGTGGAGGGCATGTTTTACCTTATTTACTTTTTCCCAACCCCACCTATAGAACTAAAATTAGGCCTGCAAATAGGTGGAAGATTGCTACCGCTAGCAACCTACCTGCACCAGTCATTATGATTGCCCAATCAAAAATCGAAAGCAGTAGTTATCATATTTTCTACACTCTTCTGTAGTAGGTGTCCAGCTTTGCTGTGCCTTTCACCAGCCTCAAGAGACTCTTCAAATATGCATGGCCAAAACTATTTTGCTGACCCAAACCAGCATTTTACTGTCCACTCTGAGAGGTATAGCCAAATTTGGCTAAAGTCCTCTTGCAGATGATCACCAACCCACCTACCTCACAAATTTGGGAAAAAAAGGAAAATGATGGTAACTAGTATGTTGCAAGCACTTGTGTGCCCTTAATTATGCACCTATTTGTGTAGACATGGTTCTTTTCAACAATGGCAACTGCACAGTTTTAATGACTTTATATTGATCATGTGCAACTCATATTTGTGTAAACCTTGTGAGTACTTGTAGCACTCTTTTAAACTACACTTTGTGAGTTGTACCATTTTAATAAACAAACCAGTTGCCTCACAATGATCATAAGAGGTAGTCCAATGGTCAATAAAGGCTTCTACATAGTTACATAAGCAACTATTTATGTACACAAGAAGGGTAGCCCTCTCAGTCCTTCCATTTTTGAGATGCCTTGAGGTGCATAAGTGAGTCCATATCATAAGTAGGTATGGAATGCAAGTGGTTACAATGTAGATAGGAAAGCAGTAAAGACACTTGGTGGCTACTACATAGGTTGATGCATGTCCATGGTCGGTACATTGTTACCCTTCATGGTTAATAGGGGGACAGAACTACAACCCAAAAGTGTTTCTTGTCAAGACACCAACCATCCTGGCATGGTCTGGTGGGTGATATGGTTTTTCACTCTGGCCTTCTTCACCAACCAACTAGAGATCTATGACCATGTACCTTCGTCACCAACCCTCTGATGGAAGGTTGCTCATCAAAGTGAAGCTATCAGAAACTCTAACCATCCCAATGGAAACGTTAAACAGGCCAAGCATACTACTAAGGTAGCAAGTACAAATGGACTGCCACATTAGCACTACGGCAAGGCTTTGGCTTGTTTAACTTTGGGCCTCCAATGATGTTTTGAGGCATCACAGACCACAGCCTGGAGTGCTCTAAGATCCAGGCTTCGCTTTATCATGCAGCTCCCAATGCTCTAAGCAGTTGAAGAGTAAAATGTGCATTCAGCAATCTGCCTGACAAATGTAGAACACCAAAATTTAGACAAGCAAAATAAGTGACAAATACTCACCTATGTTGTGGGTTTGGCACAATTTGGGTTTTAATTCAATGACAGAGAAAAACCAAACAAAAAACCAGCTTACACAAGCAAATCATGAAACAAATATCACAGAAAGGAAGTTCAAACAGGAGGAGGAGTTTGCACTGCACTACCCAAAACTATAATACCAGGTTAAGTGGGTGAACCTGATTTGTGTCAGGGCTTCATACTCATCATAGCAATTGTCTCCAACTACATAGCCAATCCATACATCGTGTATTTCCTGCTGACAAAACCTGATTCAACATTCCACCTGATATACACATACAAAGCAGCTGGGAAACCTTGTCCTGGAAACTATTTGCACAGGTGAATACAAGTCTGAAGTAGACAAGATCCATGACATTCAATCAAAAGCCAGATCAGAATTCAGAACTCAGCATAACAAAAAATTTATTCAACTCTCCCAAAATAAGTCACAATCCTTTGGAATAAACCAGCTTACTGATCACAAAAAGATGTGCAAAAGAATGTTTCTAAATTTGTATGATTAGGTCCCCTACTGTCATTGAGGTTCACCTGCTATGTCTTATCTATACACTGTACGCATTGATTTGTATTATTATTGGTTTTTTCCCCTTGTCAGATCTGACAAAGAAACCCTCTTCAAAACTATGAATAGGGGTTCTAAGAAAAACTGTCTGATGTCAGAACACCAGTCCACACCCCTCAACCTAACCCAAATTTTTTTTAAAAGGGATTCATGATCTCAATACAGTTTCCTAGCCGGAGGCTTAGATCTACAAATAAGCCTCATTTTCCCACTTGAATTCTCTCATCTCAAGATACACTACCCATTTGCATGTTTCCATCATGCCAGTGAAGGGACAATAGCTGTCAGCCAGTGTGCTTCATAAAGCTCATGACCCACAGGTCTCACTCACTCTTCCTTGTCTTTGCAAAGAATTCTTCTTTGTGCCAGGATTTTTTAATGTTGTTGCCTCAAATTACAAAATGCTTGCTCTTGAGCTCCAGGTTTGCTCTACCACTTCGTCCATGGGGAGGATTACAAAAAGAAGAGCCCTTCATCTCACCAAGAAGAGATACTTTAGTTCGCTGAAGCTGTTCACCACACAGCTTCTTTGTCTCTGAGGTAAAAACTGGAAAATGGGCATCCCTCCACAGAAGACTACTGTGTTCTTTGAACGGTGACAATGACAAAACATCACTGTCGCTCTTTTTTCTTTCAAAATTGGAGAACCATTTGGCACTCATGTAGTCAAGTGTTCGCCAGGGTGGAAGGTGCATTGCATTCTGCTTCAACGAAACCTTGGCTGCATTTGACATAATTTCCAAAACCTGCTTCAGCTTGGTTCTTGTACCCACGAATACAGTGGGTAGGGACTCCAAGGCCTTCTCATACTGCAGTGTTGGCCTCGCAATCTCAAACTGGGCTTGGAAGTCTAAGTCCACAATGTAACGATCCACAGATTCTTCATCTCTAGTTTTCTCTCCATCAAACACAACATCAATGTACTCATACTCCCCTGCACAACAAGAATTTGCGTTCAGAGTCCATAGTTGTGGTCTGCAATCAATACTCAGAATTTGCAAGGAAGGGCTGTGAGGAATTCTTGAATTCGGATTTGGGTGGGGGGAAGGAGATGTAGTACAAAATTCTATTGGGCTGAGATGCGATGGAAAATCAAAGTCAAGAAAGAAGGGTCAGAGGATGATGATGATATACCTCCAGGAACTCTGCCAGAGCCTTGCCAGCGAGAGTTACAGACAGCGGCCTTATAACCTAAGGCCTTTAAATGCTTGACCACAAAGCGTTTGGTGCAACCTCCTTTGCACTCCTTGCCTCTAGGGTTGCACATCAAGTCGGTCTCTTCATTGATGGTAAGCACTAACCTCTTCACTTCTGCGAGAAGCTCCCTCTCTAGAGCACCATGTGCTGCTGTGAGGCTCTGCAACAAACAAACAAAACTATCTTTGGTTTTCAGCGCATGAGTATTTCTGCTTTCCTCGAGAAAGCCCTAAGAAGCAAATACGTGAAGAAGAAGAAGACGATGAAGACTTAAGGGTTTGTCGGATCTGAACTAGTACTACCTGCAGACTTTCAGAACGTTTCATGTTTGGGGATCCGCAATCGCTGTCGCTGTGATCCAGGAGATCGCCCGAGTCGTTCTCGATGAAATCGTGCACCATAGCCGCCAGATCGTCGCTCTCGCTACTCCCGGAGGTCACACCCACGACGCCGCTGCCATCCAACAGCAACTGTTTGGTGGATTGCTGTGGGACAAAGCCTCTGCCTCTGCCTCTGCCTCCTCGCGGCGACATCCAAGCGGCTGCCAGGAGCTGCTGCGAAGAAGCAGGTTTTCGTCCAACACCAGTAGCTGCCGCCTTCTGCCGGTGGGAGAGGAGGAGGTACGGCTCTCCTCCTATTGGCATCATCTGCTGCTGCTGCTGCTGCTGCTGTACATTTCTCAAATCCACTGCGAGGCTTTCCCATGACAATCCACCTACAGCAGTTGCAGCAGGCGACTGCATGTCTTTTTGGAATGGCGATGATGATACCACACAGTTGCTGTTGTTGACCGATGCTGCCGCTGGCCCTTGATAACGAAGCCCTGGCATCGCTGTAGCTGCGAATTCTTCCTGATACAAAAACAAAAACCGTCTCCGCCGCTTTCAGAAACCAAAGTCAAGCCAAATCTGCTGCTGCCTTCAACACTCTCCAAAACCCCACCACGATGCCAATCGATCCCTTCCTCCCCACCACCACCACCACTACCACCACTACACTGAGATCAAACTGGCCACTGATCGGAGATGAAAAAGTATCTCTTGGGCATCTCCTTCACGCAACCCTCCCCCCAGTCGTTTCTCAACAAACCCACTCTTGGAATCCAGATCGCTTCTCCCTGAAGCACAAAACCCAAAAACAGACGAACACACCGACCAAAAACACTAAAACCTTCTTCTTCTTCTTCTTCTTCTTCTTCTTCTGCTTCTTCTTCTCTCTCTCTCTCTCTCGCAAAGCTCAGATACCAACTCACCCAGACCTAGACAACCAGGAAGCGTTTGTTATTTTCTTTCTTCCGTTAACCATCTTCTGTCACAGTGCATACGAGCGAACTTGAGAGCATAATACTGCATCCGACCACAGCAACAACCTCGGAAGCTTCTTCTCGTTGGGGTTGCATGATGGAAAGGAAGAAAAAAAAGTCACAAATGGTGGAGGGGAATGGGGGAGGGGATATTGTAAGTAGAAGGAGCGGATGATGCTGGTTGCTGCTGCGGCGCTGTTACTGATGACGAGATTCGCACTCCACGCGGCTGAAGAATCACAAATGAGATGGAAAAAGTTGGCGGCGGGCAAAAGACGACGCTGCTCCTGCTGCTGCTGCTAGTGCGGCAGCAGAAGCTCCTCCACCAACACCACAAACACGCCGACGACAACGGCGACCCCCGCGTAAGAGCTTCCCAGCAACCTCTCCTCACGGCACACCTTTCCTACCTACCAACCCTAAATACCCACCTATCTTCCTACCTACCTATCTACATATGTACCTACCTGTCTATCTTCCTGCGCACCTATCTACATACCTTTCTACCTATCTGCCTTCTTGAGACAGTACCTTGCTGCCTATCTTTCTACCTACCTGCTTGCTTGCCACTCTGTCTATCTTCCTACCCACCTATTTACATATCTTTCTACCTATATGTGGTCTTCACACAGTACCTTCCTTCCTACTTTCTTACCTACCTACCTACCTACCTACCTTTCATTCTTAATCCCTGTATACTTGCCTGCCTATATATCAATCTATCTTCCTACCTACTTGCCTATCTTTCTACCTTATTACCTACCGGCCTTATCTATCTTTCTGCATGTATCTTTTTATGTTGTTTCTTTTTTAATAATTACACTCTCCCTGCATCGGTAAACGTTGGTGTGGGAATCGGAACTTGTCTTTTTCTTTTTTAACCTTGTCTTTGTCTTTTGCTCTTTTTTTTTTTTTCTTTTTTTTTTTTGTTGTGGGAGCGGGGGTGGTCACTGCTTGTGTGTCTATTGGATGCCACAAGGGGGTATATTTTTCCAAGGGTTAAATTTTTAAGAAATTATTTTTCCCTCTTATTATTTTTCCCTTTTCCAGACCTAGTCCGTTTCCCATTTTATTTTCTTTTGCATTTTTTTCTATTTTTTTTTGTTTTTTCTTTTTTAATATTTTCACTCTTCCTGCATCGGTAAACGTTGGTGTGGAAATCGGAATTTGTCTTTTACTTTTTTATCCCTATCTTTATTCTTTGCTTTTTTTTTTTTTTTCTT
>Ga0116231_10014564_pt1 | contig 10509 bp, 8 predicted proteins | sample S1TSphgellanicum_2_FD_89695 | JGI IMG/M metagenome (GOLD analysis project Ga0116231, IMG submission 89695) | Host-associated microbial communities from peat moss isolated from Minnesota, USA - S1T2_Fd - Sphagnum magellanicum MG | ecosystem: Host-associated > Plants > Peat moss > Unclassified... | reverse complement strand
TTCTTGTCCAGGTCCCGCAGCCCGGTCGAAAGCCCGGAAACATGCCCCGCCTGCTTGAACGCCCGCTCCGCCGCCCCGATCGCGCGCGCCAGCGCGGAGCTGAACACCATCATCTTGGTATCGGATGTATTATGCGTCGCCAGGTCGAAAAGCTGCTGCTCGGCCATTTCGATCTGCTTCGGCCCGTCCATCTCCGGCTCAGGCGAAAAAGCCTGGTTCACCACCGTCTCGCCGATATCGATCAACTGCCGGCGCACCCAGGCATCGTAAATGGTGCGCCCGTAATCGCCGGCATTGATGATGCCCACCATGGCGGTCAGCAACTGGCTGAGATAGGCCGCGCCCCCCACCTCCTCCAGCACATCGGAATGCTCGAATTCGGCCCGCAGCGTCACCGGGTCGGCAATCTGGCTCGCCTCCACCCGGCGCGCGATGGATTGATAAATCCGCCCATGGATCGCGTCGGCAAAATGCTCCGGCAGCAAAAACTCCGAAACCCGGTCATACGCCTTGTTGTTGGAGAGCAGGGCGCCCAGCAAAGCCTGTTCAGCCTGGACGTTGGAGGGGGGCATCCGCTGGGAGAGCCCCAGCAGGGGAGAATCGATGTTGGTCACACCCCATCTATTAACGGAGCCAGCCACGATTCGCAGCGTTGCAGCTTGTGGATAACAAAGAAACATGGGGGTGCTTGCCACATGAGCGAGACTGTCACGGCCCTATCGGCCATCGAGCTTGATGAAACCGCGCGCCGCGACCTGGCGGACGCGCTGAACCGGCTGGAACGCGGGCGCGGCCTGATCGTACGCCTGGCCGACCTCGTCGGCGGCGCCGTGGGCATGGCCGGCCGCTTCGGGTTGCGCCAGATGGGCCTGAAGCGCGGCCTGCAGGGCAAATTCGCCGGCATCGCCCAGGCCGCGCTCGCCCGTGCCTACGATGTGGCCGTGCTCGGCGTGACGCGCGAGCCGCCCGAACGCGCCGCCCTCACCCGCGCGGCCGTGATCGCCTCCGGGGCCGCCAGCGGTTTTGCGGGCCTGCCCGGCTTTCTGCCGGACGCCACCTTCACCACACTGGCCATCATGCGCGAAATCGCCCGCATCGCCGTGGCCCAGGGCGAGGACCTGTCGTCGGAAGATGCCCGCCGCGCTTGTCTGGAGGTGTTCGCCTTCCAAAGTGCCGCTGACTCCGACGAATCGGAGCTCGGCTATTTCTCCGCGCGCCTGCTGTTCCAGGGCCGCCCGCTCACTCTGCTGCTCTCTGAGGTTGCCGCGCGCTACGGCTTGGTGCTTGGGGAGAAATTCAGCCTGCAAATGGTCCCCGTCGCCGGCGCCGTGGCGGGTGCCGCGCTCAACGCCGCCTTCCTCGCGCATTACCGAAACCTCGCTTTCGCCCACTTCACCATCCGCCGCCTCGAACGCCAGCATGGAAAAGACAAAGTGCGCGCGGCCCGCCTTATCGTCCTGAACCCGGCGGCCGATGTGCCGTTTGCTGGAGCATGAGCGACCTCACTCCAGGCAGAATGTTCTTTTTTAAAAAAAAAGAACCAAAAAACTTTTACTTCTCCGCCGCGCCCGCGATCGAGGCCATCGTGCCGCGTCCAGCAGACATAAAAGTCTTTTTGCTTCTTTTTCTTCAGAAAAAGAAGATTCTTTCTTGAAAGAAAAAAAGAGCTTCGTGTATTTCGGCGTTCGCCTCAGCCACGCAAATGGCGCCTGCGTATCATGAAACCTTAACTTTTCAGCCACGTACCGAACCGCTAGGCCCGGCCCCCGAAACGGAGGCTGACGAAATGCTGACCAAACGCGTGCCCGCGACCGCCCGACATCTGGCGCGCATGGTATTGCTGGGAACTTCCTGTTTTTCCGTCGTGCCGCCGGCGATGGCGCAAACGGCGCCGGCCGATATCGGCACGGTGAACGCGAATGCCAGCCAGCAACCCTTGCCTACGGACCAGGGGCCGTATGTGCCGCCTGCTCCTGGCACCGCGGCGAGCGTGGCGCCGACCTATGCGCCGCTGGAAGCCGGCCAGCCGACCTCGATTGTCGGCAAGAGTTTCCTCGATAACAGCCTGATCCCGGCGCAGAATTACGACGACGACGTAAAATTCACGCCGAGCCTGATGAACGTTCAGCCGGCCGGCCCGGTGAGCCAGCAGAACTACGCCGAAAGCATTCGTGGCTTTCAATACACCCAGTTCAACACGATTTTCGACGGCCTGGTGCTCACCGGCACGCCGAGCAATTTCGCGCCGCAGAGCGCCACCTATTTCGCTTCGCACGATCTCGGTTCGATCGACATCGATCGCGGGCCGGGTACTGCCTCCACCATCGGCTATGCGACTTTCGGCGGCACGCTTTCGCTGAATTCAAAAGAGCCTTCGGAGACGCCGCAGGCACAGGCCTATACCACTTTCGGCAGTTTTAACGAGGAGCTTTGGGGGATCGAGGCCGATAGCGGAGCGCGGCCGGAGCTCGGCGGCGGCCGCGGCCTGATCGATTTCGAACGGCTGCAGAGCGGCGCCTATCTCACCAACTCCACCACGAACAAGGACAATGTTTTCGGCAAATGGGAGCAGCCGATCGGCGGGAACACGCTGATCACTTTTGTCGGCATGTACGATGTCAGCACGGACGATACGGCGTATGGCAGCACACTTGCCCAACTCAGTAAGTTCGGCGCGGATTATGGCCTGAACCTCGATCCGAAGAGCCAGGCCTATGCGGGCTACAACCAGGATCTGTATTCTGACGATTTCGAATATATCCGCATCGATTCGGATCTCGGCGATGGCTGGAATTTTCAGGAGACTCCCTATACGCTTTCCTATTACCGGAGCGGCACCGAGGCGGCCGACCCGAACGGCACCACCCCCAATCTCGGCCAGCCGGGCGGCAGCAAGGAGTATATACAGGGCGTACGCGTGTTCCCGACCGATGACGTGCCGGGCGTGGACAAGCACAATGATTTCCGCGACTGGGGCTCGGTGACGCGCATCACCAAGAGTACGAAATGGGGCGACCTGCGCGCCGGTTTCTGGTTCGATTACGTCAGCAACAGCGTCTATCGCTACAAGATCGATCTTTCCCGCGACGATGCCATCTACACGACCAGCAAGACGGCTTCGCCCTACAATCAGCGCTACCAGGACAGGCTGGTGACCGCGCAACCCTATATCGAGTTCGCCTGGAAGCCGCTGCCTGGCCTTACCATCACGCCGGGCGTGAAATATACGTCCGTCACGCGCGAACTGGATGTGGCGGTTCTTTCCGCCCTGCCCAAAGGCGGCGATGCGAACGAGACCTGGAACAAGGCGCAGCCTTCGGTTGAGCTGCATTACCAGATAAATCCGCATTGGAGCGCCTATGCGCAGGCGGCCGTCGGCTTTCTCGCGCCGCCGTTGAGCGATCTGGAATCGACCATTCCGGCGACCGTAACACCCGAGGAGACCATCAACTACCAGATCGGCTCCACCTACCAGGTAGATAAGCTCTCCGTATCGGGCGATCTCTACTACATCCCGTTCAAGAATTTCATCGCCAGCCGCTCGGTGGACGGCAGCACGCTCTATTTCGACGAGGGCGGCGCCCTGTACAAGGGCGTTGAGGTGGAAGGCACCTACAAGATCGGCGCCGGCGTATCGGTCTATGCCAACGGCACGTTGAACGATGCGAATTACGATAACGGCGTGCATATCTACCAGGCGCCGCAGCGCACGGCCGCGATCGGATTGATCGAGAGCAGCAATAGCGTTTTGCTGGATAAGGATAAAGTCTACGGCTCGATCCTGCTGAAGGAGGTGGGCAAGCAATTCGGCCTGAACGGCAGCGTCAACGGCGAACCCACGGCGGAATACCCGATCAAATCCTACGACAATGTCGATCTGGCGCTCGGCTACACAATCCCCTTGCAGAGCAGCCGGAAAGCCAAGATCGGCCTGAATTTCTACAATATCCTGAACAACCACAGCCTGATCGGCCTGGCCGGCAATACGGCTGCCGGCACCCCGCTGTATTGGACGGATCCAGGCTTCAGCGGCTTCGTCTCGTTCTCGATAACGATGTAGCCATGCGCCTTCTTGTTCTGCTGGCCTTGCTGCTGCCGCTATGCGCGCGGGCGCAAGGCCCTTTCCCGCCGCCCCGCGTGGTGAAGCTGGGGGCGCCGGAAAAATTCCAGTATGTGCTGTTCGATGCCGCGGGGCAAAAAGTGTTTGTGGCGCATGGCAGCGAAGTGACGGTGGTGGACGCAGGCGATCTCTCCGTGATCGGCCATGTGACCGGGCTTTCCGCCGCGCATGGCATTGCCCTGGTACCCGGTGGCCATGGCTACGCCGATAGCGGCCGCTCGGCGAGCGTGACTGTGTTCGACCGGAACAGTTTTCATGTGCTGGCGACGTTGAAAGCCGATATCGATGCCTATGCGGTGATTTACGATCCGGCGAGCCGGCATGTGTTCGTGATGAACGACGATGCCGGCAACATCACGGTGATCGATCCGGCGCAGGACAAGGTGATCGATACCCTATCCGTGGGGCCGGGGCTGGAATCGGCCGAGGCGGACGGGCAGGGCCATCTTTTCATTGCCCATTCCGAAGCGCGCCAGGTGTTGCGCATCGACACCCACCGCGATGTCGCCGACGCCAGCTGGGCGGTTGCGGATTGCGGCGAACCGCATGGGCTTGCGTTAGACACCGCGCAGCACCGTGTTTTCGTCAGCTGCCCGCAGGGCCAGCTTGTTGTGCTCGATTCCGAAACTGGCCGCGGCGTGGCCGCCATGCCGATCGGAAGCGGCGGCGACTGCCTTTTGTTCGACGCGCGGCGCCACCGGATTTACAGCCCTAATGCCGTGGGCACGCTCTCGGTGATCGACGAAATAACGCCCGGCAAATTCGTCGCCCGCCCCGATCTGCCAACCCGGCCGGGCGCCCGCACCGGGGCACTCGATCCCGCCACCGGCCGGCTGTTCCTGGTCACCGCCGAGGTGGAAGGCACCGATCCGCCAAAATCGCCCGGCAGCCCGGCAAAATTCCGCTTCCGCCCCGGCACCACGGAATTGCTGGTGTTCGATCCGCCGAACTGAACCGCCATGGGCGAAGCATGACAGATGGAAGAAATCCCAGTCTGACACCGCGCTGACGATTGGCTGGCGGGGCCACCTGTCCGATACTCGGCTCATGACAGTCGGTCTCGCCGCAACCTCGGTTCCCAGGGAAGCTTCGGCTGAAAGAAACCTGGCGTCGTGGCGGGCGGCCTCTATCTCCGCGGCGCTGCATGGCAGCCTGCTGGCGGCATTCTGCGGTCTTGTAGCACCGCAACACCTGCCGCCGGAACCTCCGCCGCCACCCAGTTTCGCTGTCGTCTTGTCGCCGCCGCCCGCGCCTGCCCCGGTGCCGGAAGAAATGCTGCAGGCGGCCCGGATAGAGCCGGCGCCGCAGGCTGCGCCCCTGCTCGCGGTGCCGGTCCCGCTTGCGCTGGCGCCCGCGGCGCAAGCTGAGTTGCATGTGGCCCGGCCGCCACGGCACCTGGTGAAGGGCCCGGCACGCCCTGCGCCGGCGCCACAAGCCGTGGCAGTGGCGCCGGCGCAACCTGCCATGGCACCGGCGCCGGCGCCGCAGGCAGCGATGCCGCGCGATGTGCTGGCCGGGCTCGAGGCGCGCATCCGCCAGGCAGTGCAGGAGGCCGCCATCTACCCCGCCTCAGCCCGGGCGATGCATCTGGAAGGGCGCACGCAGGTGCGTTTCGATTACACCGATGGCGCGGTAAATGCCGCCGGCGTGGCAAGCCCGAGCACCTCGCCCATGCTGGACCGTGCTGCCTTGGCCGCGGTGCGCGCCGCGGCCTTGCCGCGCGCCCCGGCCGAAATCGGCGCGCGCCGTTTGCCGCTTCTGGTGTGGGTGGAATTCCGGTTGGTGCGGCAGGACTGATCCGGTACAGCGGGGCCTGTAGGCAGGGGTGCCGTATGAAGCTATTGCTGGTCGAGGATAACGAGAGCCTGCGCAAGATGGTCGCGGCGCATCTGAGCGCGCATGGTTTTGTTGTCGATCCGGCTGAAACCGGGGAACAGGCCCTGGCCGCCGCCCGCGCCAACGCCTATAGCGCGATGATCCTCGATCTGGGCCTGCCCGATATGGATGGCTTGCAGGTGCTGCGCATGGTGCGAAGCGAGGCGAGGCGGGATCTGCCCGCCCTGATCCTGACGGCGCGCGACCAGGTGCATGACCGGATTTCCGGCCTGGACGCGGGCGCCGACGACTATATCCTGAAACCGTTCGACGTGCTGGAACTTGAAGCGCGGCTGCGCGCAGTACTGCGTCGCCCCGGGCTGCGCCAGCTTCCCGTCCACACTTTCCACGACCTTACTTTCGATGCCGCCTCACGCAATGCGTCCTGCCGCGATGCCAGCATCGACCTCACGCCGCGTGAGACGACCCTGCTGGAGGAATTGATCCGCGCCGGCACCCGCATTGTTGTGCGCGACACTCTGGTGGAGCGCCTCTACGGCGATGATGAGGACGTCAGCGGCAATGCGCTGGAAGCGACAGTTTCCAGGCTGCGCCGCAAGCTGACTGCATCCGGCTCGCTTGTGCGTATCGAAACCTTGCGTGGTATCGGCTACCGACTGGCCGTATGACGCGCACCGCGAAACCAGCGCATGAGAATGAAAGTCTTTTTGCTTCGCGCAGGGCGGGCTCCGCCTTTGCTTCAGAAAAAGAAGACTCTTCTTTCTTGAAAGAAAGAAGCAAAGAACTTTTGTCTTCTTGGCATGCGCGTTGGTCCAGCCTGCGCTTCAGGCTGATGGCTGCGATGTTTTTGGTCTTTGTCGTCGCGGTGGGTACCTCCAGCATACTGGACAGGCTAAGCGGTTCCAGTTCGGTGGCGGCCGAGGACGAGCCTTATCAGGACGGCCTGGTGCTGGCCTGTTTCAGCCTGGTCGTGCTGGCGCTGATCTGGCTCGTCAGCCAATGGAGCCTGCGCCCCCTCTCCCGCGCCTCTGCCGAGGCGGCGCAGGCGGGCCCGCGCCATCCCGGCCTGCGGCTCACCACGTTTCGCCTGCCAAGCGAAATCAGGCCGCTCGCCGATGCGGTGAACGGCGCGCTCGATCGCATGGAGAAAGCCTACGAGGCCGAGCGCCGCTTCACCGCCGATGCCGCGCACGAGTTGCGCACGCCGCTGAGTGTACTCAGCCTGCGCCTGCAACGCGCGCGCATCGAAGGCACGCTGGATTGGGACGCGATCGGCCAGGATGTGCAGCAGATGACGCATCTTGTGAATCAGTTGCTCGATCTCGCCCGCAAGGAACAGGCCGGCCGCGGCTCTGCGCACGTGCACGTCAACATGGCCAGGGTCGCCCGCGAGGCCGCCGCGATGATGGCCCCTCTCGCCGAACAGGCCGGCCGCGCCCTGCATGTCGATCTGCCGGAAAACCTGCCGGTCCGCGGCCACGCCGAGGATCTGCGCGACATCCTTCTTAACCTTCTCGATAATGCCTTGAAACATGGCGAAGGCACCATCAGCCTATCAGGCACCTGCCACAACAATGAGTGCCTGATCGACGTGTGCGACGAAGGCCCTGGCGTGCCGCCCGATCTGCGCGAGGCGGTATTCGCACGTTTTCGCAAGGTGCAAGCGAACTCCGCAGGCACGGGGCTGGGTCTTGCCATCGTCCGCGAGGTTGCCGAAAGCCATGGCGGCAGCATCCATTTTCTGGACCATCCATGCTGCACGGCACGCCTGGCGTTGCGGGAAGAGCAAGACTCCCTTCTTTCCTGACCTACGTAGTGCGCATCTCACTGCTACCGCGCGCTCACGGCGAGAGAGGCCAGAATCAGCCCCGCACCCGCTAGCCCCGGTGCGCCCAGGCGCTCACCGGCCATCGCGCCGAATAGGGCAGCCCAAACTGGCTCAAGCGTATAAAGCAGCGTCGCCTGCGCCGGCGGCACGAAACGCTGCGCCCAGTTGACCGAAATCTGCAGCCCGGCGCTTGCCAGCCCGAGTGCCAGCGCGCTCAGTACCCAGCCCGGCCGCAGCGGCGGCCAGGCGGCGCCCGTCATGGCGGTTGCAACGAGGCACAGCAACGCCAGCAGCGTGCACTCCACCACGGCCAGCCGGCGGGGATCCACACGCGCCGCGAAGGCGCCGATCATCATGATCTCGCCGGCAAAGCAGAGCGCGCCGATCAGCACGAGCAGCTCCGCCAGCCCCGGCTTCTGACTGCCGAAAGGGCCGGCCAGCAGCAGCAAACCGGCCAGTGCCAGGCCCAGGCCAACCCAGGTGGTCGGCCGCGGCTGGCGCTTCAGCACCACCATTTGCAGGAGCGGCACCACCGGCACATACAGTGCCGAAAGGAACGCGGCCCGCCCGCTGGTAACACCGAAATGCATGCCGGTCGCCTGCAAGCCGTAGCCGGCGAACATCACCAGCCCGATCCGGCTGCCGGCCTTCAGCTCCGTGCGGGTCAGCCGGATCAGGCGTGGCCGCGTTGCCGCCGAAACCAACATGGCGGCGGTCGCGAAGCGCAGGCCTACAAACAGCAGGGGTGGCACATCCTGCACGGCGCGGCGGGTGATCAGAAAACTGCCGCCCCAGACCAGAGTGGCAAGAACCAGCAGCAGGCGCGGCGCGAAGCGGTGTTTGAGCAGCCGCCTCAAGGTTGCTCGATCCGGCCACCTGGCATCGGCGCCGGCACGCCCGTGGTGCCGGGCAGGCTGAGCGGCAGGCCGCGCAGCACGCGCACCGCCAGGAAGCCGAAGCACTGCGCCTCCAGCGCATCGCCATCCCAGCCGGCGGCCTCCACCGGTTCCACCGACACGCCCATCGCACCCGCCAGGGCCGCCATGATTGCCGGGTTCCTGCGGCCGCCGCCGGTGACCAATACGCGGCGGGGCGGCGCGGGCAGCGTGGTTCGGGCAATGGCTTCCGCGGTGAAGGCCGCCAGCGTCGCGGCGCCATCCTCGGTGGCGTGATGTGCCAGCGCCTCGAGCGCATCGGCAAAATGCTGGCGGTCGAGCGATTTGGGGGCGGGCAGGGCGAAGAACGGGTTTTTAAGCCAGGCTTCCAGCAACGCCCGGTCCGGCATGCCGCGTTGCGCCATCCGCCCATCCAGATCCATCGCCGTGCCGGTGCGCGAGAGCATGAAATCGTCGAGCAGCGCGTTTCCCGGGCCGGTATCGCAGGCCAGGATTTCCCCCGGCGCCTCGCCAATCCAGGTCAGGTTGGCCACCCCGCCGATATTCACCACCAGCAGCGGCTTCTCGAGCCCGGCCGCCAGCGCCGCGTGGAAGAGCGGGGCGAAGGGCGCACCTTGCCCGCCGGCGGCGACATCGGCCAGGCGGAAATCGCAGGCGACGGGCGTTTGGGTCGCCGCCGCCAGAAAGCGGGCATCGCCGATCTGCCGCGTCAGCCGTTTCTCCGGCGCATGCAGCACCGTCTGCCCGTGCATCCCGATCAGATCCGCAGCCACACCGAGCTTTCGAACGGCCGCCACATGCCACGCCGTCAGCTCCTGCTCAGCGAGCACAACCGAATCCGCCTTCCCTGCCTCGGGAAGGCCGGGATGGGCGGCGGCGTCCAAACCCGCAAGCCGCCCTATGACCTCCCGCAGCCGCGCGCGCAGGTCCGGCGGATAGGCCAGCGTTATCCTCGGCCCGAAGCCTTGCACCGTCTCGCCATCCGTCTCCAGCACGGCCGCGTCCACGCCATCGAGCGAGGTGCCGCTCATCAGCCCGATCACCTTCATGGCTTCCGCTTCCGCCCCCCAAGCGATAGGACCAGCCCCAAATACCGATCCGGATGACCCCCTGCCTATGACGACGAGCGAATTTCTCCTAGAGGCTGAGGCACGTGGCTTCATCCATCAGTGCACGGATGCCGAAGCTCTGGCAGCCGCGCTCAATGCCGGCCAGGTTAGCGGGTATATCGGGTTCGACTGCACGGCCGACAGCCTGCATGTCGGCAGCCTCGTGCCGATCATGCTGATGCGGCTGCTGCAGAAACATGGCCATCGACCAGCACCGCTGATGGGCGGGGGCACGACGAAGATCGGCGACCCTTCCGGCAAGGATGAAGCCCGCCAGCTTCTTTCGAACGAAACGATCGCCGCCAACATGGCCGGCATCGGCCGCGTGTTCGCGAACTTCCTGCATTTCGGTGATGCGCCGAACGCGGCGATGATGGTGAACAATGCCGATTGGCTTGATACGCTCGGCTACATTCCGCTGCTGCGCGAAGTGGGCGCGCATTTCTCCGTCAACCGCATGCTGACGATGGATAGCGTGAAATTGCGGCTGGATCGCGAGCAGCCGCTGACCTTCCTTGAATTCAACTACATGATTTTGCAGAGCTACGATTTCCGCGAGCTCTACAGGCGCCATGGCGTGACGCTTCAGATGGGTGGGTCGGATCAATGGGGCAACATCGTGTGTGGCGTGGATCTTGTGCGGCGGACCGACGCCGCGCAGGTTTTCGGCCTCACCACGCCGCTGATCACCACGGCTTCGGGCGCGAAGATGGGCAAGAC